>Ga0247808_10001112_pt1 | contig 12985 bp, 10 predicted proteins | sample UWRJL089202R1_FD_179914 | JGI IMG/M metagenome (GOLD analysis project Ga0247808, IMG submission 179914) | Plant litter microbial communities from Arlington Agricultural Research Station in Wisconsin, United States - UWRJ-L089-202R-1 | ecosystem: Environmental > Terrestrial > Plant litter >... | reverse complement strand
TCCACCATGTAAGTCAGCAACATTTGCAATCATTTTTACCCCTCCGGCAAAATGTTTAATGGTCAACCCAGGGCTTTTTGACAGTGTTGTCCCGGATTTCAGGAAAATGAGTAATTCAATGGTATCCCGGTTTTGCATGGTAGGGTCTGACAGGGAAACGGTATAACTACTATCACTTTCCCGGATCATCACAGCAGCCTTTTTATTACAGACTAAATATCTCTTCTTGCCTTTCAGCAGTGTCTGACGTGTATTGTTCCAGAAATTCGCGCCAACGATTCGCAGTTTATGTTCCAATACTGCCTGTACAGCGGCAGAATTTTCCAAAATAGAAATCTCAGGATTATCGGCATAACGCTGAACTTCAGACGCTGTTGCCCCGGGCAACAGCACATAGGCGTACTGATTAGCCAGCGTATTATTATCCTTTTGCTGGATTCCGTGATTAAACCACATCGTTAAAAAAGAATTCGTTTTTATCGCTGTATCAGAACCGATAGTTGTATTAATATCCTGCCATCTGCCTGACTGCAGACCGCGTTTGATGTGAAGTTGCGGCTGTCCCGGGAAATAATAGCCAATCTCGGTATTTGTCAATGTGCCAGAAAGGTGGGCCCAGCGCACGTTCATCTCCTGTTCAAACGCTCCTCCGATAAGCTGGACTCCATCAACAGAGAAAACATCTTCCTGACCACTGAGTTTACGTTGTTCGACGAATGTCTGCACATTCTTCCGATCCATATTGAAAATTCCTGCACCCAGTGCAACGATCTCGTCATCAAATATGAACCAGGACTTTCTTGCTTCCAGGGTCTGACCTTTTGGCATCAGGTACATCCCAGTTACACCATATTGATTATCTAGATTTGTACCCCCAACCCAATTATTTTCACCTTCCTGCAGCGGGGCGAGCTTTGTGTCTTCTTCTACCGTAGTTCCAGGCAACCTGTAATAGTTAACTGTTGGCCAAAATGTTCCTTCAAATTGAGTAAAATCTCCATTGTAGAGATAGGTCATCCCATCACCAGTATGCCATCCCATTAAATTTTCGTTGTTGATAGACTCATAATTATAAGTTCTGTCTGAATGCATGCTGATGCCAAACGTATAATCAGGTCGCTGCACAACTACCCGGTCCATATTGGGAAAATCCTTATAAAAAGTCGGATCGGCGCTTCGGATTTCGGGACTGCTGACAATCTTTTGCGCCAGGCCGTAATTGAAGATTCCTAAAAAACGCCGGTAATCCAGCGCTTTATAGTTCAGCAACCAGCTTTTCAGCAGCACCTGCAGCTTTTTGGCTTGTTCAGGTTTGGCAACCTCAGAAAGCAGCAGTACTGGATCCAGCAATCTTTTAAAACCGATGTCCGTAACAGGACGGTTTCTGGAGATTTCACGGCCGGTTACCATAGCCATAATCCCCGACCTGGAAACAATCGGGGTAAATGCATTGAAGATCCAGTCGTAAACATGCTCTTGTCCGGGGCCGGAAATTTCCCAGGGTGATTGGGCCAACAAATACATCAGAATAGCAAGGTTATCAAGTAAAGAAAGCCCATAGCCGCCGGTGTAGGGGGTACCATCATGCTGGATAAAGGATCCGTCGGTATAAAAACCATCTCCACTTTTCACATATTGAAAGACTGGCTTGATCTCCTTTCTTGCGTACTGCAACTGCTGCTCATCTTTTAATAAGATAGCTTTGACTGTCAAAATGGTACATATCCAGATCCTATTGGCAGCGGTAAACTCCATGACCTTTCCATTAGTAAAACCATTATCGGTAAGATTTGGCGTAAAATGAGCTACTGCAGCAAGATATCTGTTTCTCCGGTCTGCACCCAGCTCTTCATAAAGCAGAACCAGGATCTTATTCAGACTGAGCGGTGTCCCGATTTTATAGTCCCACCAGTTATCTATTTGTCTGGGTTTCGAACCGTCTGGCAGTGATACTCTGATATTGTATTTATATTGACTGAGCCAGTCCAGTGCTTTGATGATATCATTCAGCAATTGCTCATTTTTGTAGAGGCTTGAACTTTTCATACAATACGCCAATGCCATTACATTAAGTCGCGCATAACTGTCAGTGATATTTGATGACTTTCCATAATCCAGATCCTTCCACAAAAAAGTTCTGTTTTCAGCGGCATTAAAATCTGTTTTCCAAAAACGTAGCGCGCTGTTGGTAATATCCTGAACTTTCTGTTTCAGAAAAGGCTCTTCAATCTGGAAATCCCCTCCTGTTAATAGAGTACGCCATCGTAGTCTTACGTTGTCAAAAGGATCTGCCATCGCCGTTTGTGTCAGCAATAGCAATACGAATAACAATAGCTTTTTTAAGGGCGCAATGCGGCTCAAAATTCTCATATCGTACAGTTCTATATCTGGTTTTAAACAAAAGCTTAATATACTAATACTTGGGGAAACTGAAAATTAACGATACGTCTGAGCGTGCGATTTTGGATAAATCGGTAAGAATGATGCCCTCTTCAGAAAAACAGATAAAATTAAGTCAATGATTTCAAGTGATATAATAAGTTAGTTCCCCCACTTCAACATAAATAACTTGTAGGAAATAGAGAATTGCGTATATTTGCTGCATGCGAAAGTAGCTCAGTTGGTAGAGCACGACCTTGCCAAGGTCGGGGTCGCGAGTTCGAATCTCGTCTTTCGCTCCAAGGCCTTCCTAACGGAAGGCCATTTTTTTTGCGCTGTTTTGCCTTTCAGCGTCGGATACTGAAATTTCTGTAATAAAAGTCATTGCTTCCCTTTTTATCTTTTTTAAGATCCCTGTCGAATAAGCGGTTCATGTTATTCCCGGAGAGATCCTCCAGTATGGCACTAACCCCAAGTGTATAATTTTGAGTCCTCCAGACCGCATCAGGAAGGAACAGCAAGGTTTTGTCCTGGTTCCTGAGTAAAAATTTACCGGAAACTGCTTTCCCCATTTCGTCAGTGATAGTTATTGCTTCTTGAAAAAGATAGTGATCAAGTGCTTCTCCGGGATCTATAGTCAGCGGCGCTTTTGTCCCTGCAGCAGGGAGCTGTAAAGTCCAGTTAGCCAGATATGGAATTTTGGTATCTGACCTGGCAACATAAAAACCTTTAACGCCGGCACGATTCAGCTTAATTCCCCTGCTGTCTTTCCAGTTGTCTGAGATCTCCAGCTGATAGCGATGCCCCTGCAGTAATGGATTTCCCAGACTACGGTTCAGTACTAAATCCCGTTTGATCCTTCCCGGATCAAGCCAGATCGTTAGTATGTGGCCGGTGCTGTCCCACAATTCAGGCTGAAGATCGAGGAATATTCGTTCGAGCGTATCCTGACCCTCATTCAAAAGATGAATATGACTCAATGAAACGCCACTCTGCATAGGCTCAGAAAAATGGATATAGAATTTCAGCAGGTTTTCTGGCAGCGTATCGAGTTGTGGATAAATTGCAACTATTTTCGGCGCTTTCAGGCCGGATAAGCCAGGAACATGGACCTTTCCAATTAAAAACACGCCTTGCATGATTGTGTAATCCATACCGGGCGTCAGCGCTATAACTGGCCTAAATCGGATTTTATTGCGCTCATCAATAAAGTCTCCCAGAACTTCTGCACTATGCCCAAGCAGGTGTACAGACATTTTACTTTCCCGGTCAGAATCCGGAACGTTTGTAAGTAAAGCGCTGGGAACCCAAATTTCTGTAGCCTTTCCATTCTGAACATATATACTGGCCGATTGAGGGGCCTTCCGGCAGGCGACTAGACTCAGCAACAAAAAAAAAGCCAGGCTAAACATGATGTCAAACCCGGCATATTCCGAAGCGTTCAGCTTACATATTTTTCCCATCCGAAGTCCAGAGGTCTACATCACCATTCGCTTTACGTTGAATCACCACTGCCCTTTTGCCATCAAGCTTATCCAGTTGCAATACCTTCTCAAAGGGTAATGCTACAAAATTTACACCAGCAGTTGTTGCCGCTTTTTCAGTAAGTGTACCTTGAAACTTTACAATTTCCGCGTAACTTACTTTTGCTGCAGGTCTGCGATCGTTAGCCATCACCAGATAACGCTGATTGTTTTCATTCAGCCAGATCATGTCCGAAGGCGTATTTTGATTACCCATTTCGGCAATAGTGCGGCCTTTAACATGCGCACCAGGTTTTAATTCTTCCATCGGATAAAGCACCAATGGTGTGCAGGTATAACTGGCTACCAGATATTTTTTGCCTTCAATAGTTGCAGTACTGAATGTACGTATAGGCGTTGTCGTTTCATACCTGCCATGTGAGGCGTGATACATTTCCAGACTCGAGTCATCCTCCTGCTTTCCTGTAAATGGAAATGTGATGCTCCTGAACGATGAACTGAACTCTTTGTTAGAAATCCCGCTTACCAACAGTTTCCCATCAGAAAAACCAATATCGGAAATTGTTGAGATCCGCATAGAACGACCCCGTGCATCTTTGGCATCTTCTGCCGGCACATTATTCAGTGCTACTGCAGAAAAATTAACATTTTTGAGAGCCACCGATTTAATTACATTTTCTGCAGTCATCGTCAACAGAACGGGAGAGCCGTCGGCAGCCTTAACCCCTATATATAATTTCTTCGATACCGGATTGACAGCCATGTCCGTGATTGTGATATTCTCCTTAGTTGTACCCAGAGCTTCCGCAATCTTGACATCGATATTTTTAAGATCAAAGGGTCTGGCTGCTATTTCCTTACCTGCATCTTTCACGTCAAGGGCAAATACACTCGCGCTTTGCGAATCACCAATAAATAAGACACCTGCGGGGCCAAATGTTAGAGCTGTAATGGATTTGATTTCAGGATTTCCTGATTTAAGGCCGTAAGGAGTATCTCCTTTAGGACTGACACCCGCAAACAGCAATACACCGAGCAGTCCGGCAATGCTAAAAAGATAGGTCTTTTTCATTTTAATAGGAGTTAAAAGATTAATGATAAGGCTTGTAAACCAAATATAATCATTCTAAACCTATTTCCCCATCTTACCTTTCCACAAATTAAACTTGAAATAAAAATTATCAAAATCAAAAGGTTTGGTAATATAGTCATCCATACCGGCTTCAAAACATTTTTGCTTATCTTCCTCGTAGGCTCCTGCTGTCATTGCGATAATTACCGGACGAGCTTTACCGTATTTCTCAACGATGCTGCGTGTTGCTTCCAACCCATCCATTTCCGGCATCTGAACATCCATAAATATGATATCGTACGGCTGTCGCTTAACAGAAGACAATACTTCCAGTCCATTAGCAACAATATCACAGGAGTACCCAATACTTTTAAGCGTTTTGGCGACTATCTTTTGGTTGATCACATTATCTTCTGCAACTAATATCCGGAGGTCATGATGCACGACCGGTTCATCAAATATATCCGCCGCCTTTTTCTCAGGCGCTATGGCAACTTCTTCCTTTATAGACAACGTGTCAATGAGCGTCTTTTTAAAGTAGGCCTGCTTAATTGGTTTATCCAGAATCGCTGAGAAGTACCGCCTGTCTGCAGTTCGGTCAGTCGGAAAATGCCCTGCTGAGCTGAAAAGTACCAGCGGTAATGCTGTACCATACGTTTCAGAAATCAGGATAGCCACATCAATACCATTCATCTCAGGCATCAGCATATCGATAATTACGACATCATAACTCCGATTTTTCATCAATTCCAGACCTTCCGCTCCTGATATTGCCACGTCAGCATGCATGCCCCACATCTCGCAGTGTCCTTTTAAAATACGCAGGTTTGTCAGGTTGTCATCGATTAACAGCGCATATTTGCCCAACAGATCCTTTTCAGTTTTAGCTGGTTTAAAAGCCTTAACTGTTCTGTCGGCATGAAGCTGAATGGTAAAAGTAAATGTAGTTCCCACGTTCACCTCACTTTCCACACCAATATGTCCATTCATCTTCTCAATCAGGCGTGCACTAATAGCAAGCCCGAGGCCGGTCCCCCCATATTTTCTGGTCGTTGAAGAATCCACCTGTGAGAAAGAGCTAAATAACTTATGCATTTTATCCTGAGGAATACCTATACCACTATCCCTGATTGCGAATTCAAGGGTAAAAATATCTTCTTCCTTCGAAAGCAATTTAATGCTAGTGAGGATCTCACCTGTTGGCGTAAATTTAATCGCATTACCAACCAGGTTCACGACAATTTGCCGTAACCTTGTCATATCCCCAATTATCTCCATAGGAACCTCCGGATCTATCTGGTAAAGCAAATCGATATCTTTTTCGTACGCTTTTACAGCAAGTAAATCATAAGTCTCCTCAATAACCTTATGCACGTAAAACGGATGTTCTTCCAGTTCGAGTTTACCAGATTCAATCTTGGAAAAGTCAAGGATTTCGTTAATGATCTCCAGTAATGCATCTGCACTTACCCGGATGGATTCTACAAAATCAAACTGTTCTTCATCCAGCTGTGTATTGCGCAGTAAGCTTGTCATACCGATGACACCATTCATAGGTGTTCTGATTTCATGACTCATATTCGCCAGAAATTCGGACTTGGCTTTATTCTGTGCATCGGCGAGTTCACTCTTCTCCTGCAGCTGTATATTTAGTGTTTTAAGCTGTTCATCGTAAAGAAACTGCTGTGTGATGTCTTCAAAGGTCCAAAGCATACCACTTACGTTCGCTGATATTGTGGGGGCGCAATTCACATTCAATACCAATACCTGGGGTGTCTCAAAACGCCATTGCCAGTTTTCAACCTTCTTTTCTTTAGACTTGAACATTTCCATGCCCTTTTTAAAGATATCTTCCTTATTTACAGCGCTATTCCGCAAACGCTGCATGGCTTCTGCCAGCTGTGCAGGAATGACGTTACCACTGTTGAGTTGAAATAATTTGCCAGCATGTCCATTGATCCAGCTGTTTTTTCCAGTGTCGTCAATAAAAACAGTACTCTGGGGTATCGTCTGAAAAATGGCGTTGAATCTAACCTCGAGTTCTTCATACAAATAATGTAAGGCAGTCAATCTCATCAGCTCATTGATCTTACCGTGACAGGCGCTAAGGAAATCATTAAAGTCTTCGGTAAAATCTAAGGGTTCTGACCAATTCAACACCATATAGACCGGCTTCTCCAATTCAAAGACCGGCAATATAACCACGGATTTCCCGAGCATCAGCAATTCCGAAAGTTCTGGATTCAACTTATAGAATGGCGCCTGGACATAACTGATATCTTTTACAGATCCAAATCCGGACAGTAGGGCTGGGTCAAAGTATGTTGGACTTTCAACATCCGGCTTAATAATGGTGGCGGTAACTGCATCCTCCACCTTAATCAGCACCACATGACTTGCCGCCGAAAATTCCTTTAATAAAATAACGGTGCGTGTCAATAATGTTTCCCAACTTTCGTATCGGTCGACACTTCCAGATTGTACTATAAATGATAACGCGCTTTTAGCCCAGTTTACCTGCATAAATTCTTCGACTGGTTATTATAAAAAGGATTGAATAGCTTTAACAACCACATCAGGCGCGCTGATGTGCGGAAAATGGCCTTCTGCATCAAGCTGCTGCAAAATGCTGCCACGAATATGTGTATGCAAATAATCAGCCACTTCAGGAGGAACCGCAATATCATGCTGTGATTGCAATAATAATGTAGGGACATCCAGTACTGGCAGCTGATCACGTACATCAGATTCAAATATCACTTTTGATACGGATAGCGCAATATCCGGCCGGATGGCCAGTAAGCTTTCGGCAAATTCCGCACCTAATTCTGGCTTATCAGGATTTCCCATTGCAACAGCAGAAAACCCGCTGACCCACGCGTAGTAGCTTGTTGTCATGGTTTCGTACATATTGTTCAAGGCATCTTGGGTAAACCCTCCAACATAGCTATCGTCATTGAGGTATCTAGGTGAAGCGCCAACCAGTACTAGTTTGGAAAAGGATTCTGGGGATTTATTGGCGGCAACGACGCTGATCATTGAACTTACTGAATGTGCAAAAACAAGTGCTCCGGTAATTTCAAGCTCATGCAAGATGGTTAATAAATCATCTGCGTAGGTATTTAATGTGTTGTATTTGATTGGGCTGTATGCTTCCACATCGGCTGCACCCCCACCAACATTATCATACAATACGAGTCTGTAATCTGCCTTAAAGGCTTGTTTAACATCATCCCATGCGGTCTGGTCGGTTCCAAAACCGTGGGCAAATACAATAGTCTGTGGAGCATCAAGGTTTCCTTCAATAGAAACGCTGTTTTTCTTTCGGGTTTTCGCGCTGATCATAAAGACTATATTTACGTAAAAATAAAATGCTCAGATTGTATTTCACATAAAAGTAGCCTTTTTAACGGCAAAGCACTAACGAAACAGCACAGATCACCTGCCGGCACGGGGGTTATCCCGTGACAGCTGGTGATTGATGTTATGCAGCGTCGATAGCTTCGCGTAATGCCTTAGCTGCTGCAGCAGGATCTTCAGCACCATAAATTGCAGCACCCGCAACGGCAACCTGAGCGCCTGCTTTGATTACTGCTGTAATATTGCTGATGTTAACACCACCTGCAATAGAAACAGGAACGCCCGCACGGGCAGCTTCGTCAATTAAGACCTGGATAGAATATCCTTCAGTCCATTGTTCGTCAAGACCTGCATGTAATTCTACAAATTCAACGCCTAATTTCGTTACTTCCTGCGCTCTTCTAACGCGATCTGCAACACCGATAGTATCTACAACCACACCTTTTCCATGTGCTTTGGCCGCTTTTATTGCACCAATAATTGTTGCATCACCCGCAGCACCAAGTACCGTAACCAGATCTGCGCCAGCCTTGAAAGCGATATCTGCTTCCAGTTCACCTGCGTCCATAGTTTTCAAATCTGCAAAAACCAATTTATCCGGATGTGCATTTTTCATTGCTGTTACAACGGCAATACCTTCATTTTTAATTAAAGGTGTACCTAATTCAATAATGTCGATGTATGGAGCAATTCTAGCTGCTAATTCTAATGCAGCTGCTGTTGTTAAAAGGTCTATTGCAACCTGTAATTTTGCCATTTGATTTATTTTATGTGTGTATTAATTGATTATTCGAGATTAGCATGTTTCTTCCAAAGTTCAGCACCCGGTCTGCCATCCATATCCCAAAGCGTTTGAAAGATCGCATCAGTAATCAGAAGCAGTGATTGCTCAAAGAGGCTTCCCGCATATTGCTTAGAGATGAGATGGGCATGATCCTGTTTCTGTGCAGCGGGCACTACAACTATGTGCGCGGCCACTGCTGCAAGTGGTGAGTCCGTTGTTGTAGATAATGCGACAACATTTGCACCGACTGCAACTGCTTTTTGAGCAGCACTAACCATGCTGCCTGTTGTTCCGCTTCCCGAAGCAATTAATAAAAGATCACCTTTTTCAATAGCGGGTGTCGTCGTTTCGCCAACCACATAAACCGACAGTCCAAAATGCATCAGGCGCATTGCTGCAGAACGCATGGCAAAACCGGACCTTCCCGCACCCGCAACAAAAATGCGCCTGGCAGACAGCAGATAAGGAATTATTGCTGCCACTTGTCCGTAATCAAGGGCTTTTGCCAATCGGCTCTGCTCAGCAAGAATTAGTTCAAGATTGCTCTTAAGTATTGCCGATGCTGAATGTTCTGAGTTTTCTGTAGACATGATGAACAAAGGTATTAGGCTGCGCAGGCATCTCTGTTACACTTTGTGCCAATAGGCTTGGACAATCAGCCCAAAACCGCTCTCGTGCATCACGGAAATGCCATAAATAAATCCTGTATAGACAGAAATCCAATATGATGTCCAGATAGTCCAAGCCCTTCCATCCAGATCGCTTATCTTTGCAGGATGCAGGAAGCACAAAAAGCCGGATTGGCAAAATCGCCCATTTTCATCAGAAATCTCGCTAACTGCCCAGCAAGTTATCTGGCAGATCCCGGAAGGAAGGATTACTTTGAAATTGTGTGGCTTCAGCAAGAGTTGCCACTACATCCAATCAAGGATAATGAAGCTTTAACCAGGGGCGATTGGATTTATCTTATTCCGCCCTACCGCGTGCATCAACTAAACAAGGCAGGTAAGAACGGTATACTACTTTCATTCAAAAGCGATTTCCTTGATGATGCTGACACCGAATTTTATCTTGATCTGTTTAAGATTTTCAACATTCAGGGCGAGTTTTCCTGCCTACCGCTAACTCCGGACCAGGCTGAAGGGTTAGCATCAGTATATAACCTTCTTGAGGCAGAATACCAGGAACCTCAGCAAAGTCTGCTGATTATCAAAGCCGTATTGAAAGTGTTTTTACTTAAACTGATCCGTGTTAGGGAAAACGTGTTTACCACGCAGGATCATAATCAAAAACGGGTATATGCATTTATGATCTTACTGGAGGAGCACTACCTCGTGGAGCGCAGTTCAGAATTTTATGCTGAACGTCTTGGTATTAGTGCGAAAAGGCTGAATCAGATTTTAAAGGAAAAGCTTGATAAGACGGCCATGCAACTTATTCACGACCGGGTAATTCTGGAGGCTAAACGAAAAATTATGCATAGCGAACACAGCCTTAAAGAAATTGCCTACGATCTTGGCTTCACAGACCGTCCCTATTTTAGCCGGTTCTTTAAAAAGCAGACAGGATTATCACCAGAAGACTTTCAGCACACGACAACTGCAAACCAATTGGCTTTGAGTAACATTGCATAAAATACCTATAGGTAGGTATTTTCAATCATGCAGATAACCGCTAGCTTGCTTTCTATAAATTAACCTTTGACGGAATATTATGAAAACAAGATCACTGCTATTTTTATTGATCCTAGGCACATTGCCAGCCGTGCTGAGCGCGCAGACAATAGAAGTCTCTGCATCCGAATCTGACGCGAAAATTATTGTGGATGGACAGAGCCTAGGTACGGGCACCCTGAAAATTAAGGTACCCAAAAACTCTTGTGTCAATGTTAAAATACAGAAATCCGGATTTTTACGGTATGAACAAACCTATTGCAATAAAAAGGGAATGACAGAACCGCCGAAAAAGCAGTTCTTTGATATGAAGCGCGATGATGCCGAAGAAGCCTCCGTTAAAACTGACCAGGCCAACATTGATTTCTCCATAGAGATCAGTAAGAAACTTGATGTGACGGACGTATGGAAAAGAGCCAACCAGATCGTTACAGATTATTTTGATGCTATCGAGGTGGCTGACAAAGAAACTTCCTATCTAAGAACTGCCTGGAGTATTCAGAGTTTCCAGCAAAATACAATTAGGACAAGGTTGATCATCAAGTTATCAAAAAGCGATCCCCTAACCTATAAGGTCAAGCTGGTTAGCGAATACTCTGGAGCACCTTTAACGAGTGTTAAAGCAGATGAACAATTCCACGATTGGGACAGGACACTTCGAAAATATCAAAACGTAATTTCCGATTTCGCTACCAGGCTAGGGAATCAGTAGCTCATCCTAGCTGAATACATCCTACGCATACATGCAATTTCCAATTCTCAGTTATAATCCTTAAATTGGTATTGCAATTAAATTTAAACGTATGAAGTATGTATTCAGCATTTTCGCGTTTAGCCTGATTTTCCAGACTACACAAGCGCAACTTAAGTCAGACACCACAACATTCGGGATTGCTGCACCTGCTGCAAGAGAGATCAAGTTGAGAATTGACACCAATGATCTTGTTTACGACAGACGCGGTAAGGCTTTACGCTACTTTCAATATAAGCGTCTGCTGCAATCCGGCGACTACACCATCAGGGTAGAAGGAAATCCGGAATCTGCAGAAAGAAAATATTATCTGAAGCGCAAATATTAAGTTAGATTTTTCTGCGCATGTCTTTAATGCCATCGTCGGTTGGCGCGGGCAAGAGGAATGATATGTTTTTCTCGTTCCGGATCCAGGTATAGTTATCCTGTATCCACTTGTAAACATCTTTGGAGCTGTCGGTATTGACCTTACCCGGAATCGGTAACGTATAGGTTTCTCCTGAAGGGTAATGAACCTGATAGAAGGAACCCTTTACTAAAAAAACCAGGGTCTCGTTATCGGCAGACTTCAAAAACATAGTTCCCTGAATCCGTTCTTCCGGCAACTGTCTTTTAATCGGATACAATCTGGCATTCACAACAGAAATCAGGTAATCATTGTTGATTAAATAAGCTGACTTGCCAACGCTTTTTACACCTACGGTATATTTACTATCTTCTTTTCCATTAGAAGGCAGATAAGGATTGATCACTTCTGGCTTACCATTTTTAAGCGCGATGATGTAAGCCGGCCCTGGAATCCCGTTGATATTGGCAAGCTGCACAAGAATACAGCTTTGTTCCGTATTTACGAATTGCGCAAAGCCGAAATGGTCATGAATCAATGCTTTATCCTGAGGATCTGGCTGAATTCTGATCAGTGTATCACCATATCTCACGCCAATCAAATCTCCTTTTTTAAGTACAGCGTCCTTACCAACAAAATTGAATATGGTAAATTTCGCTGCGCCCTCATGTGGGTGGGTATTGAAATCTTCCTGCGGATTTAGTTTTCTGGCAATATAGATGTGTTCTTTGGTGTCCTGCTTGCAGCTCAAAGCCACAGCAGAAAACAATAGTATATAAAAAAGTCTTCTCATGATATCGATTACTGCTTTTCTCTAATTTTCTTAAATTCCGAACCGGTTTTCCATCCCGGGAATTTTGTTTCCTGACTCATTTTGTAACCCATATCAAACAGCAGGCGCACATCTTCCACCATGCCGCCCATATCCCAGGTCTTCTCATCAAAACTATCCTGAGGAGAATGATACCTTGTTTTGATATAATTATCGGCCTGCTTCATACCGTAAGCTTTTCCAAATTCGACGTTGTCTACCCCAGATCCTGAGAAAAAGGAAGGAATTCCTACTTTGGCGAAGTTAAAGTGATCAGAGCGGTAGTAGAGACCCGATGAAGGTACAGGATCTGGCACAATTACCC
>Ga0247808_10001111_pt1 | contig 12994 bp, 9 predicted proteins | sample UWRJL089202R1_FD_179914 | JGI IMG/M metagenome (GOLD analysis project Ga0247808, IMG submission 179914) | Plant litter microbial communities from Arlington Agricultural Research Station in Wisconsin, United States - UWRJ-L089-202R-1 | ecosystem: Environmental > Terrestrial > Plant litter >... | reverse complement strand
GTCCGGGAGAGTTCGCGAGCAGCGGCAAGCTGCTCTCGAGGGTTGCTACCGCGCCGAAGTAGTTGACGCTTGCGGTCGCGGGGATGGGCGAGGCGATTCCGGCGATGGCGGCGACACCATCGAGAATCCCGCCCGAAAGTTCGCCGGCGCGGGCGATAAGTTCGGCGCGTCCCTCGGCGGAGGACAAATCAACGAGGATTTCGGCGTCGTGCAGATCTGCGCCGATGACGCGGTCGCCTCGGTTGCTCAGAAGGTCGGCTGTTGCTTTTCCGATGCCGGAGGCTGAGCCGGTGACGAGGTACGTGCGGGACATAGGGTTCCTTCGGACGGCCCGCTACAAGCGCTCGCCGGGGGCGGACGTTGACCCCGACCTGCTCTTCGATGATATCGAGCGGCCCTCAGGTGTCGAGGGATGGATGCAGAATGCGATACAGCGGCCGAGCCCGTGTGGGCTCGGCCGCTGTTGTATGTGGTGCTGTGTTGCGTGATGCCCTCGTTATCCGCGGCGCGCGGTGCGTCGATACGACACAACCGCAGCAGCGAGGCCCGCCAGCAGCAGTCCGAGCGCACCAAACAGTGCTGCCGCGGAGTTCATACCGGTGCTTGCCAGGCCAGTGGCGTTTGTGCCGTTCGCTGCGGGCGCAGACCCCTCGAGAGACGGGGTGCCGCCAGAGCCGGGCGCGTCGCTCCCGGGCGCATCGGTACCGGGAACGTCAGCATCGGGGGCATCGGTGCTGGGCGCGTCGGTGCCGGGGGTATCGACCACGACCGCGCGGATTGTCGCCGTCACCGGCACGTGCAGCGTGCTGGAGACGGAGGAAACCCTCGCGATCGTGGAAGTGGGAACGGTCGATACCGTGATCTGGCCGGTGTAGGTGCCCGCTGCGACCGCATCGAGTACCACCGAGCCGATGACTGCGGATTCGCCGGGGGCAATGGTGACGGAGTCTGCGTCATCCACCAGCACAAAATCATTGTCGGCAGTGACCGACACCGTCCCCGTGAAGGTGGCCGATCCGGAGTTGGTCAGGGAGAGCTCCGCGCGCTTTGTGTCGTCGAGTGTCAATGTGCCCTCGGCGGTAGTGCCCGTCACCGCGAGCGTTGTCGTCGCCGTGGTATCGGGAGCGAAGGTGGACATCGCGGGGAGTGCCACCCCATCGAAATCGAACATCGCCTGGTTCTCCCACGCATTGCCGGAGGTAGCGTCGGCAGGGTCCCACCCGTTGCCCGCGACAGACGTCCACGCGGGTTCCCAATACACAACGCCGATGCCGCGTCCACCATTGGCGGAGGCCACGACATCCTGTACTGCGCGTACATTGGCGGTTTGTCCCTCGGGGGTAGCCGGGTACCCGGCCACGAGCATCGCGGGATCGGCGACCACGTTCTCCCACGGAGAGGTGGTGTCGTCGTCGAGGGTGAAGGGGTACGACGTCTCAACAACAAGCACGTCGCGGTCGTAGCGGTCCGACAGCGTCGAGACCGCGTTTTGCAGGTCGGCGAGGGACCCGTGCCAGAAGCCGTAGTACGACAGCCCGATGACATCGAATGGCACGTTGCGGCTGCTGACCTCGTCGAACCACCAGGTCAGGCCATCGATGCCGTTGTTGATGTTAGTGAGGTGAAGGATGATCTCCGCCGATGGGGTCACGTCGCGAACGGCATTTGCTCCCGCGGTCAAAAACGCCGCGAGGTTGTCCCACTGCGCGCCCGGTACATCGTCGGTGGGGTCGACGTCCCAGGTTTGGCCGAGCGGCCAGAGCATTCCGGGGTTGATCTCGTTGCCCACCTGCACGTACTCGGGTGTGACGCCCGCAGCGACGACGGCGCTCAGCACGTCGTGGGTGTGCTCGTAGACCTTGTCGGCGACGGCGGCAGCGTTGAGTCCTTCCCACGCGGCAGGAAGGCCCTGGGCCCCCGGGTCGGTCCATCGATCGGAGTAGTGGAAGTCGATGAGGACTCCCATGCCTGCGGCGTCGGCGCGAAGGGCGGATTCGACGACCTGTGGTGTGGTGTTGTATCCATCGGCCGGATCGACCCAGACCTTGAGCCGCACCAGGTTTGCACCGGCGTCGGCGATGATCTCCACCGGGTCGCCGACCGTGCCGTCCGCGGTGCGGTACTCAGCGCCGAAGATCTCGTTTTTGGCCACACCGGACAGGTCGGCCCCGCGAACTGTGCGGTCCACGGTGCCGCTCTTAAGCTCCACCGAATCGAGACTTGCCCAGGCACCCGCTGCTCCGGTAGTGGTTAACGCGAGTGTGCAATCGCCGCCGGAAACGTAGCCGCTTACGGCAAGCTCGAGCCACGCGTCATCCGATTCCGTCGAAGGAACGACGGTCTCGCCGTCGACACCGCACCCGGTGAGAGACAGTGTGGATGCAGCGAGGGCGCCGCCCGCCTTGACGTGCGCGCGGACCGTGTACCACCCCTCGTTGAGCCCAGAGATGACCTGGCTGGCCGAAGACGTCCCGTCTGTCGCGAGCCACTGGCTCAGTCGGGTGGATGACTCGTATCCGGCGCTTTCGAGGGTGACGCCGTCGGTTGTTGTCCAGCCGTCGAGCCCGGACTCAAACCCGGGGTTGATGATGCTGGGGAGCTCGGCTATTCCGTCCGGACTGACAGCGGCTGATGCGGGGAGAGCCGCGCCGCTGCCGATGAGAGCGAGGATCGCAACTCCAGCGCCGACCGCGCTCTGTCGCAGCGCACCACGTCGAGGCACCTCCGCTCCTGGTTGGCGACCGAAGATATGGGCGTGATGCATAGTGCGTCCTCCTTGACGTGGCGTGCTTCGTGATGGTGGTGCGGCCGTGCAGTGGTGAAGTGGTGCTGTCATGCGTCGCGCGCGCCGCCCCGGAGGGCGGCGTTGCTGGACCGGTGGCCTCAGTCGGTGGCGGAGGTGAGCACAACGCTCACTCCCCGTGGCGCTACTTCTGCCGCGGAGGGATCTCCGGTGAGCAAGTCGATTCCGCGGACGGGTGCGGAGATGGGCTGCTCGCTGTGGTTGACGAGGAACGTGTAAATCTCCGACCCGTTGCGGCGAATAGCGATCTCCAGTCCCTCGGGGAGGAGCTCGGACGCGATACCTGCATCGGTGAGCACATCGCTAACAAATCGACCGAGGTCGTCGTTGTCGAGCTTTGTGGAGGTGTACCAGGCGGAGCCCTCACCATGCTCATGGCGTGTGATCGCGGGGATACCGGCACCCGGTCCACTGGTGAAGCTGGCCACCGCCGCGGCACCGTCGAGGGCAAGGTCTTCGCTCCAGGCAGATCCCGTCATGCCGTTATCGAGTGTGACGGTCTCGTTCTCGTGGAGGGGGAGAAACTCCTCGACTGCGATACCGAGAGTGGAGCGCAGGGCACCGGGGAACGCTCCCGCGTATACGGTGTCGTTCTCGTCCACAATCCCGGAGAAGAACGACGTGGCGAGGGTTCCACCGCCGTGTACGTAGGAATCGATATTCGCCGCGGAGATTCGGTCGACGAGGTACAGCGCCGGTGCGAAAACAACGTCGTAGGCGCTGAGGTCGTCACGCGGGTGGGCGAAGTCGACACTTACCCCGCGCAGGAACAACTGAGTGTAGAAGGCCTCGATGCGTTCGCGGTGGCCCAGTTCCATACTCGGACGCCACTCGAGGTCCTGAGCCCAGAACGATTCAATGTCCCACAGGATGGCAACGCGAGACGTGACACGGGAGCCGCGCACCGCAGCGAGTCGTTGGAGGTCAGCGCCAAGTTGCACAACTTCGCGCCAAACCCGGCTGGAGGTGCCAGCGTGGGGAAGCATCGCGGAGTGGAACTTTTCGGCGCCGTAGCGGGACGCACGGAACTGGAAGAACATAATGGCGTCGGAGCCGCGACCCATGTGGGACAGGCTGTTACGCGCCATCTCGCCGGGGCGCTTGGCGATGTTACGGGGCTGCCAGTTGACGGCCGAGGTGGAGTGCTCCAGGAGCATCCACGGTTTGCCGCCGGCGAGCGAGCGAGTGAAGTCTGCGTCCATCGCGAGGTGAATGTGGTTGTCGGCGCGTTCGGCGACGAGGTAGTGGTCATTGGCGACAACATCGACCTCTTTAGCCCACTTCCAATAATCGACCGAGGGACAGTTCGTTGCCATGAAGTTTGTGGTGACCGCAAGATCCGGAGTGAACCGGCGGATCGCGTCGCGTTCGGCGACGAAGCAGGCCAGGAGTGCGTCGGAAGTGAAGCGCTGGAAGTCGAGGCGCTGGGTCGGGTTGGTGATGCTTGCCGACGTTCGCGGTGCGTCGATCTCGTCCCACTCGCCGTAACGCTGGCCCCAGAAGGTGGTGCCCCAAGCGTCGTTGACTCCATCGAGCGATCCGTACCGGTCGGCAAGCCAGGCGCGGAACGCGATGACTGAGTAGCCGTCGTACGAGTCGCTGATGGGGGCGCCGTACTCGTTGTGCACATGCCACATAGCGAGTGCGGGGTGGCTGGCGTATCGCTCCGCGAGCTTCTCGACCAGCGCGACGCTCGCGCGGCGGTACTCGGGTGACGAGGGGCTGACCATTCCTCGCGAGCCGAACCCTAGGGGAAGGCCGTCACGGGTGACCGGACGCGACTCGGGGTACTTCTTCCAGAACCACGCCGGGGGAGCGGCGGTGGGGGTACCGAGGTCAACGTCGATGCCGGCCTCGCCGAGAAGGTCGAAGATGTCGTCGAGGAAGGTGAAGTCATAGACGCCTTCGCTCGGCTCGAGGAGAACCCACGAGAAGATTCCGATGCTGACGAGATTGATTCCGGCATCTTTCATCAACGCGATGTCTTCGAGCCACACGTCGCGCGGCCACTGCTCGGGGTTGTAGTCGCCGCCGTATCGGATGTCGGTGGTTCCGCGAGGCCAGTCCCGCGTAGAGGCGGGCGTCGCAAGCGTGGTGGGGGTTGTACCCACTGTGGTGCGTGCGTCGGCTTCTGTCGGTGTTGTCGGCATGTAGATACGTTCTCCCTAAACTGTGTGCGGTCACAGTTCTATCACAGCTCTAAAGATCTGTCTCTAGCTGCCGCTGAGTCGTTTGACAGTCAGAGTGTGATGTGAGTAACTGGAACCGCTCACAGGTACCCCGGCACATTCACATCATGGACGGCGGCACCATTACAACGCCGTAAAGCAGCAGCTTTCGACAAGGAGGACGAAATGCACCGAATTCTTCGCTCAAGCGCGATCGCGGCAGTTACCGCCGCAGCGCTTCTCACTACTGGTTGCTCCGCGGGATCCGGTGACTCCGGTCCCGTCGAACTCACGTACTGGGCCTGGGCCCCGAACCTCGACCAGGTTGTCGAAATCTGGAACGACGAGAACCCTGACATTCAGGTCACCGTAAACAAGCAGGACGGTGGCGACCCCGCCATCACGAAGCTTCTTACCGCGATCAAGGCCGGCAGCGGCGCTCCCGACATGATCCAGGCCGAATATCAGAAGATCGCAACACTCGTCGGGTCCGACGCGCTGGCCGATCTGACCGACCAGGGCGCGGGCGACCTCGAAGAGGTCTTTTCCGAGGGCGATTGGGATCAGGTCACTCTCGGCGGCGACGCGATCTACGCGATCCCGCAGGACACCGCCCCCATGATGTTCTTCTACCGCGCGGACATCCTCGACTCGCTCGGTCTCTCCGCACCCACAACGTGGGACGAGTACGCGGAGCTCGCGCGCGCTGTTCACGCAGCAAACCCCGACCAGCTCCTCGGCACCTTCTCCGCTAACGATGCGGGATGGTTCACCGGACTCGCACAGCAGGCTGAAGCCAGCTGGTGGGGTATCGACGGCGAAGCATGGACGGTTGGTATCGACGAGGAACCGACCCAAAAGGTCGCCGAATACTGGGGCGGCCTTGTTGAAGAGGGCGTCATCGGCAACCAGCCGATGTACACCCCCGAGTGGAACGCGGGCCTAAACGACGGCTCGCAGGTCGGATGGCTCAGCGCCGTCTGGGCCCCCGGAGTTCTGGGTGGCAACGCTCCGGACACCCAGGGCCTCTGGGAAGCGGCTCCGATGCCGCAGTGGGATGTCGACGCACCCGCCACGGGTAACTGGGGTGGCTCTACCACCGCAGTCACAACCCAGTCCGAGCACCCGGAAGAAGCGCTCGAGTTCATTACTTGGCTGAACACCGACCCCGAGGCCGTGACCGCACTTGCGGATATCTCGGGTGTCTACCCCGCCGCGCAGGAGGCCGCAGCGGAAGCGCTCACCACGGCCCCGGACTTCTTCTCCAACCAGACCGACTTCTACGACGTCGTCGCTGAAGTTGCGGACACGGCAAAGCCCTTCACCTACGGACCCAACGTCAACGTTGCGTACAGCGCGTACAACGACGAGTTCGCCAAGGCAGCAGATGCCAAGACACAGTCCGCATTCGTCGACGCGGTCAAGCAGATGCAGAAGATCACCATCGATGACCTCAAGGGCGCTGGCTTCACCGTCAAGGAATAGCACCACACCGCATCATCCCCAGCACCACCCCGCATCACCTGATTGAGCACGACCCTGAGGGGAGCACCCGGCGGTGTTCCCCTCAGGTCCCAGGTTTGGAAAGGACACCCCGTGGCCACGACCACAAGGACCGATGTCGATACGGCGCCGCCCCGCGGTCGTTCGGGCAGCACTCCGCGCAAGCGACTCAACGGGTCGCGCTGGACGCGCATCGGGATCCCCTACGCGATGCTCGCTCCTGCGATCATCCTGTTCGCTGCATTTATGGCGGCACCTATTGCGTACACGTTGTACCTCAGCTTTCAGAAGAAGCAGGTCGTGGGCCTTGGTCTCGGCTCCGGGGGGAGCAGCCAGGTTTTTGCCGGCTGGGAAAACTATGCGTCGGCGTTCGGTGACCCTGAGTTCGGCGCAAGCGTTGGCCGCGTGTTCCTCTACGGGCTGGTGCTGGTGCCGTGCATGCTCGGCCTGGCGCTGCTGTTCGCACTACTGCTCGACTCGCCGCGCACCCGCGCAGCAGGTTTTTCACGCGTCGCAATCTTTATGCCCTACGCCGTTCCCGCGGTCATCAGCTCTCTGCTGTGGGGCTTCCTCTACCTCCCGGCCGTTAGCCCGTTTTATTACATCTTTGACAAGCTCGGGTGGGACGTCCCTCAGGTTCTGTCCTCCAACTTGATCCTCTTTGGTATTGCCAACATCGCCCTCTGGGGTGGCGTTGGGTTCAACATGATCGTGATCTACACCTCGCTGAAGGCTGTTCCGCAGGACATCTACGAAGCCGCCCGGCTCGATGGTGCATCGGAGATCCAGATGGCGTTGCGCATCAAGATTCCGATCATCGCCCCGTCGATCGTGATGACCGCTCTCTTCTCGATGGTCGCGACCTTGCAGGTCTTCGCCGAGCCGACCACACTTCGCCCGCTCACCAACACCCTCTCGACCAGCTGGACACCGCTGATGAAGGTCTACCGTGACGCATTCACCCGCGACGACATCTACTCCGCCGCTGCGACATCCATCATCATTGCCCTCGCCACCTTCGCGCTCTCGTTCTTGTTCCTCAAGATCGTCCAGCGCCGCGCATTCGGACAGGAAGACTGACCGCCATGTCACGCCCCACACTTGATGCCCCGACCACCGAGTCGAGGTTGGCCGCATCCGCGTCAGCACCGGCTCCGACGCCGATGTCGCGCTCACTCCTCTCTCGTCCTAAAGCGAGCCCGCTCTCGACGACGATTCTTATCCTCGGTGCGGTCTACTGTCTCTTCCCGGTTCTGTGGGTTGTGATGGCCGCGAGCAAGGATGGTGGCGAGCTCTTCTCCACGTTTACGCTCGCTCCGAGTGGCCACTTCTTCGACAACATCGTCGAACTCTCGCAATACCGCGGCGGACTGTACTGGCGCTGGATGCTCAACACCGCGCTGTACGCCGGTGTTGGCGCTCTTGCTTCCACGTGGGTGTCGGCAATTGCGGGCTACGTCCTCGCGAAGTTCTCGTTCCCCGGCAAGAGCACGGTGTTCACCGTTCTGCTGATGGGTGTTCTGGTTCCGGGCGTCATTCTCGCCATCCCGCAGTACTTTTTGATGGCACAGATCGGATTGACCAACACGTACTGGTCGGTGCTTCTGCCGCAGATCATTAGTCCGTACGGCATCTACCTGTCACGTATCTACGCGGCCGGATCGGTTCCGACAGAGGTCATCGAAGCTGCACGGACCGAGGGAGCGCGTGAGTTCTCCATCTTCAACCGCGTCGCGTTGCCGATGATGGGCCCAGGCCTGGTCACGATCTTCCTGTTCCAGTTCGTCGCAATCTGGAACAACTTTATGCTTCCGTACATCATGCTCGGTGACGACAAACTGTTCCCGATCACGGTGGGCCTCAGCGGCCTGCTCAACCAGGGCGCATCGGTGCCGTCGATGTACACCTTGGTGATCATGGGTGCGTTGCTCTCGATCGTCCCCCTCATTGCGATGTTCCTGCTGCTGCAGCGGTTCTGGAAAGTCGACCTGGCTGCCGGAGCTGTGAAGGCATGATGGGCGGTTGCCACGTCGACTCCAATAGGCTGGCGGCGTGACACCGCCGCCCGCCAAGAAGCGCCCCACGATCGATGATGTCGCGCGTGTGGCCGGGGTCTCTCGCGGGACCGTTTCGCGGGTTCTGACGGGCGGACATTGGGTTAGCCCCGACGCGTCAGCCGCAGTGACGGCGGCGATTGCCGAAACGGGCTATCGGGTCAACCCTCATGCTCGGTCTCTCGCGACGAGCAGAGCCAATTCGGTCGCGTTCTTGCTGACCGAATCGTATGAACGACTATTCGACGATCCCAACTTCGCGATCCTGCTGCGAGGCGCCTCGACGGCATTGGCCCAGAGTGACATTCCGCTCGTTTTGCTGATGGCAGGCAACGACGCTGAGCAGCGTCGGGCCACCGAATTTATTACCGGCGGACACGTGGACGGTGTCCTTCTGGTCTCGAGTCATCAAGGCCGGCAGGACTTCCTTCCCGAAATTTCGAAGGCCGGTGTGCCGGCAATCTCCTGCGGCATCCCGCTCGGGTTCGAACGCAAGATTGGGTACGTCGCCGCGGACGACTTCGCCGGCGCCCAAGAAATGGTGCGTTACCTGCAAAGCATTGGACGCACGCGGATCGCTACGGTCGCAGGGCCGCAAGACACCTCCGGCGGGCTCACCCGTTTACGTGGATATCGTGACGAACTCGGCGACGCAGTAGTCGAAGAGCGAATCGCCTACGGAGACTACGGGTTCGCCAGCGGCGAGCGGGCCATGCACGAATTGCTGGAGCGCGCTCCCGACATCGATGCCGTGTTTGTAGGCAACGACCTGATGGCGCGTGGCGCGATCAAGGCGATCGAGTCCACCGGTCGGCGGGTTCCCGAAGACATCGCGGTGGGTGGCTTCGACGACTCTCCCGCTGCTCTCGACGGAGGCCCCACGATCACCACCATGCGCCAGCCGTTCGAACGCATCAGCCACGAAATGGTGCGTCTGCTTCTCGCTGCGATAGCGGGCGAGGCGACGGCGACAATGACGATTCCTACCCAGCTCGTGCGGCGCGAATCCGCCTGATTTTCGGAGACTTCTGCGCGGGCTGAGCGCTACGCGGGCGGAGCAACCGGCGGTACGGGCGGCACCGGCCGTGCGGGCGCCTGTGGAACGGGAGGCGCGGAGTCCGCCGGTCCGTATGCGGGACGCGACTGCTGCGTGGGCGCTTCCGCGTGGGGCAGATCGTTCTCGACGTGGTCGTCATCGCCATGCTCTGCCTCGTACTCGAGCTCCCAGATCGCGGCCTCGATCGCTTCTTTATTGGCGCGACGGATGCGGTTGTACCGGCGAAGGAGCAGAATTCCGGGCACTCCGAAGACCGCAACGAAGATGAGCGTGCCAATGGCCTGCCCAAAAATATAGGCATCGGCTCGAATGATTGCCGCTGCGAGAGCAAACACCAAGCGCAGGCCTCCGTAGACAAAGGCGATAAAGCTCAGGATGATGCCAAAGATGAGCGCAACTGTGCCAGACGAGCGTTTCTTTAGCGGATCAGCTGGGGTCGGAGCATGAGGAGGAATCGTCATGTCTGATTTTAGCGACGTCGGGATGGGTTTGTCTCACACCCGCTGCTAGCGGACAACGCCGTTGTACTCGCGGCAGATGATTTATTCAGTGCTGAGGTTTTACACTCCGTTCACGTTTGTCGCTAAGAGTTGTCGCATGACAGAGACGCTGCAGCGTTCGGACCAAGGCCAGCGCACGCGGACACTGCTGGTCGCCACTGCCGCGCTCTTATTGCTTCACGCAGTGCTTCAGGGAGTTGGGGCCGCCACGTTCTGGCAGCCCTGTGCCGACAGCGGCAACGAGAGCGACGCGTGTATGTACCTGCAATACGAAGCACCCACACCCTGGTGGTCGTACCTCAGCTGGCTCTGGCCGGTCGAGATCGGTCTTCTTATCGCGGCAATCGTCGCCCTCGGACGGTCCGGTCGGCAGGCGTGGCCGGCCATAAGCGCTTTGGTGCTGATCGTGCTCTTCAACCTCGTGGTGGATTTCGGATTTACCCCGGCCTTCAACGGTGGCTATACCTCGGCCGATTCGCCTCCCGGATTTGGGATGATCGGGGCGTTCGGCATCGGGGCGGCGGGATGCATCCTGCCGATCGCTCTACTGCGTCGAAAGCGGTCGCCGCGTGCGTAGCCCTACGGCAGCACCGCAGCGAGCGACTCCGCGGAGTCTGAGCCGCGGTAGCGGAACAGCGAAAACGCCGGGCGCCCGCTGCACGCGGTGATGCCAAAAAAGCGCCCGGTGAATCCGCCCGCAACCTCGGTCGACAGGTAGCGGCCGTCGAGGCGCGCCAGTTCCACCCGTTCGCCGGCGGCGATGTAGCCCATTACAACGGTGTCGGGTGCTCCGGATCCGGATGACGCGGCAACAACGCTGACATAAACGGTGGTGTGATCCTCGGCTGTGCCCACTGCTGCACCATCCGAAACGTTGTCGACATCGCGCTCGACGATGGCGGCGCGCACGGCGCCAACCTGGCTCAGGGCGGTCACACGTCCATCGCAGACGGACACCCCGTATTCGTGCTGGGGGTCAACGCGCAGCAGGAGCGCTCCGCGTCCACCGGACGGCGCGACCGTCACCGTGGCGTCCGCGTAGAGGTGCTGCTGGCGGCGCCCGAGGAACACCTCGGCTTCGCTGGTGCCGGAGAGGATCAGCGAACCGTCGCCGACCGCAGACACTGGATGCGAGGCGGCCGTGCCGGAGGCGCTCCACTCGACACCGAGGGTTGACGTCGAGAGGTCAACAACGCCCGAGTCGACAACGCTCGTCGCATCGGAGGTAGGGGTAAGCAGTCGACCAACAACCGGCCAACCACCCTGCCACTCAACGTCGGCGGCGAACGTTTCGCGTCCGAGAACGTGGAACTTGGGGGAAACCCCACGAACCCGCACACCAAGGAACACCATGGCCCAGCTGCCGTCCGGCCGCTCGACGAGGTCGGCGTGGCCGGTGTTCTGCAGGGTTCCCACAAATGCGCGATGGGTGAGGATCGGATTGTTGGGCGCCGCGGTAAACGGGCCCTGGGGTGTTGGTCCGCGCGCGATGACCACGGAGTGGCCGCGCTCAGTGCCACCCTCGGCGAGCATCAGGTACCAGTCGTCCTCGATGCGGTACAGGTGCGGCGCCTCGGGGTACGCGCGCCCGGTGCCACTCCACAAGTCCAGAGGTTCGGTAAGAACCTCGCCGGTCTCCGGGATGATGCGCACCTGCCGAATGTGGCTCTGGTCTGCGTCAAGATCGAAGCTCGAATATGTCATCAGGGCGTGCCCCGCGTCATCCCAAGCCAAATCAGGATCAATACCGTCGACGTCGGGAATCCGCACCGGGTCGGACCAGGGACCACGCGGGTCGTCGGCCCAGACGAGCAGCTGGCCGCCCGCATCGGTGGTGTTGGTGGTGATGACCCAGAAGCGTCCGTTGTGGTGGCGGATCGTTGGCGCGAAGATACCGCCGGACGCGCCAGCCTCGAGCACGTTGAGCTGTTCGGGGCGATCGAGAACGTGGCCGATCTGCTCCCACTCGATAAGGTCGCGACTGTGGAAGAGGGGAATGCCAGGGAAGTATTCGAACGACGACGTCACCAAGTAGTAATCGCCGCCCACACGCACCACACTCGGGTCGGGGTGAAAGCCGGGGATTACGGGGCGGGGCGCGTCGGCCACAGGTGTCCTTTCGAATTCCTACTTCGTCACTGACACGGTACTCCAGTGGCGCGACCGCCCCGATCGGTCACACCTCTTCGCGCGTCGCTCCCTCGGCTGCGCTGACCACAAACATCGTCGGCGCGGTGAAACCGTGCTCGGCGAAGGCCGCTTCGATTTTGGTTGTCAGGGTCGGGATGACGCTGCTCGGCGCCAGGGCGATCGCGGCACCGCCAAAGCCACCACCCGTCATCCGGGCGCCAAGTGCACCGTGTGCCTGCGCGGTGGCCACGGCGACATCGAGCTCGGGCACGGAGATCTCGAAGTCGTCCCGCATGGAGACGTGGGACGCGTTGAGCATGCCGCCGATCGACGCGGGTCCGTGTTCGTGCAGCGACCGAACGGTGTCGAGCACCCGCTGGTTTTCGGTGACCACGTGGCGTACACGGCGGAAGGTCTCGTCGTTCATCACGGTCTGCGCGCGCGGCAGGTCGTCGACGTCGAGGTATCGCAGCGAGGGAACGTCCATCGCGAGTGCGCCCTCTTCACAGGAGGCGCGGCGCGCGGCGTATCCACCGGTGGCGTGCGAGTGGCTGACGTGGGTGTCGATGATGAGTAGCTCGAGGCCGGCCTCGGCGAAGCCCAGGTTGATGACCTCGGCGTCGAGGCTGCGGCAGTCGAGGAACACCGCAGAGTCGCGACGGCCCAGCAGCGAAGCTGACTGGTCCATAATCCCGGTCGGGGCGCCGACGGCCTGGTTCTCGGCGAGCTGGCCCACCTTGGCGAGGGTCTGGCGGTCGAGTTCGAGGTTCCAGCGATCG
>Ga0247808_10001110_pt1 | contig 12995 bp, 9 predicted proteins | sample UWRJL089202R1_FD_179914 | JGI IMG/M metagenome (GOLD analysis project Ga0247808, IMG submission 179914) | Plant litter microbial communities from Arlington Agricultural Research Station in Wisconsin, United States - UWRJ-L089-202R-1 | ecosystem: Environmental > Terrestrial > Plant litter >... | reverse complement strand
AAAAAGCCCTGAGAAATCAGGGCTTTTTTTATTGAGGGAACTTTTATAATAAGAGCAAACTACTTTATAATAATGAATCTTTTCTAATGATCTTTCCGTTTCCGGTTTCTTTAAACTGTGGAATAAAGACTATTTCTTTTGGCTTTTCGTATTTGTCTAACTTATCGAAAAGGGTATCAGGTAAATCGTATTTTTCTCCTTCAATAACAAGGATCAGTTTTTCTCCCAAATCGGCATCAGGTATTCCGGCAATAAAAAATCTCCTGTCTATTATTCGCTTAGTCAGTTTTTCTTCAATAATTTCAGGGCTGAATTTTATACCACCACTGTTGATTACATTGTCCAATCTTCCCAAGAAAGTAAATTCGGTATCGGATACTAAATCGACCAAATCATTGGTCACAATAGGGCTGTCCGAAATATTCGGAGCATGGATAACAAGACAGTTTCTTTCGTCTTTTTCGACTGTTACATTTGGCAGCACCTTGAAGCTTTTGTCACCCACATTCTTTGCGGCAATGTGAGACACCGTTTCGGTCATACCATACGTTTCGAAAGATTTTGTTGGTAATTTTAATAATTCCTGTTCTAAAGCAATGTTTATTTTTGCACCACCTACAATCAGTTTTTTTATCAGATGCAATTCGCTCAGGGAGTTTTGTGCCTGAAGCGGCACCATAGCTGAAAAGTCATAAACAATATCATTGTTTTTTAATGGTTTCGAGCTTGGAGCAACAAAATCCATATCCAAACCGAGGATAAAACTCCGAACAAACATCAGTTTTCCGGCAACGTATTTTACGGGAAGGCAATTCAATACTTTGTCTCCAGGATTTATATCAAAAAAATCTCCAGTTGCAAGCGAGGAATTTACCATGGCTTGTTTCTTGACACGGATTATTTTTGGAATTCCGGTACTTCCAGAAGTTTGCATCTCGATATAGTCGTTATCGTCAAACCAATCCAGGAGAAAATTCCCAACGGGTTTTTCAAAGGATTCTCCTTCTTTTATAAAGCTATAGGCCACACGGCAAAGGTCATCACGGTCCAGATGAAAGCCGTTGAGCTTAAATTTATTGTGAACATCACGGTAAGTTGGATTATACATGTTCTTCTATTGTATTAAATTGATTATCGTTGTTTTCTGCAATCTTTCCGGTCAGTTTTTCCTTCCATCCAGTCCAATTGTACTTTTTACTAAAGATAAATAAAAGAATCGGAAAAATTATGACCACAGGTAAAATTACGTCGAAGCCAGCACTTGGTTCTGAAAGGTCTTTCAGGATAGAATGCGTTTGAAATGCCGACCAATCGGAAGTAATCAACAAAGCTCCAATTAAATTATTGGCGGCATGAAACCCCAAAGCAAGCTCAAGCCCTTCGTCCATCAGGGTTAGAATTCCCAGGAAAAAACCAGTTCCGATATAATATACCATAATGATATAGCCCATTTTTCCCACTTCTGGATTGGCAATGTGCATCACTCCAAATAAAATAGAGGTAATAAGGAAAGGCCATAACCTGCTTTTGGTTACCACCCCAATTCCCTGCATCAGATAGCCTCTGAAAAAATATTCCTCAAAGCTCGTTTGCAACGGAATAAGCAAAACGGCCAAAATCAAAAAGGTGAAAAACGGAACAGGCTGAAAGTTGACATGAAAGTTTTCAGGACTGGCAAAATAAGCCAAAGAAACCATTGCTATCGTGATTGTAGCCCATAAGGTAAACGAAAACAAAATCCTTCCCCAATCCACTTTTGGTCTTGACGTTGTAAGGCTCCGGATGCTTTGTTGGTGGAGTACTTTTACCCAAAAAAGGAGAAACAAACAAGCGAATGATAAAGGTCCGACAAGTAATAAAAATGTCATGTTTACACCAAACATTTCGATATAATTATGAATCATTTTTTCGGTATCAACTCCTTTACTCATGAAATAGTTCACCAACATTAATAAAAAGAAACTACATGGAATTGGAAGATAAAGTAGAAAATTTATGATTGATTTAAATTTCTTGGTGTTCATTTGTTCGATAAACATAGTAGCGATTTTTTTAAAATGGGAATTAAATTTCTTACCCCGAATTTAACCCTTATTTCTCAAATGATTTCAATTACTTTGTAAAAAAATAAATTTTATATGATACAGATATTACACAATCCACGTTGTGGAAAATCCAGAGAAGGTTTGGCTATTTTGGAAGAATCGGGTAAAGAATTCGAAATCATTAAGTACTTGGAAAACCATCCATCAAAGGAAGAACTGAAGGAAATCATCAAGAAATTGAAGGTGGAGCCTTTAAAATTGGTGCGTCAAAATGAAGCCATTTGGAAAGAAAATTTCCAGAACAAGGATTTATCCGATGATGAAATTATAGATGCAATGGTTGCAAATCCGATATTAATAGAACGACCAATTGTTATAAACGGAAACAAGGCAATAATCGGAAGACCCCCATTGGAAATCAGCACCATAATTTAGAACAGTTCAATTGAGGTTTTAACAAACCTTTGTGAAATCGGGCTTAAACCAAAAGGTACTTTTGTGGTCTTATCCCGATAATCAAAATTTCACTAATGAAAAATTTTCAGCACACTCTAACTTTACTACTTCTAATGCTTTCTCTTTTAGGCTTTTCTCAAGAAAAACCAGTAGCGAAAAAAGTAAAAGTAACCGGAAAAGTTATTGACAAGACAACCAATCAACCCTTAGAATACACCACCGTAACGTTCCAAAATCCGCAAAATCCGAGTGATATTACAGGTGGTATCACCGATGCAAAGGGGGAATTTGAATTCAATATCAATGCTGGTGTTTATGATGTAAAAATTGAATTTATCTCGTTCAAGGTAATAGAAATGAAGGCAAGAAACCTTCAACAGGATACCAACCTTGGTAGTTTTGCTTTAGTTGAAGATGCCACAATGCTGAATGCCGTTGAGGTTCGTCAGGAAGTTTCTTCTGTAAGTATCAAGTTAGACAAAAAAGTATATAACGTTGGTCAGGATATGATCGTTAAGGGCGGAACTGTAAGTGATGTTCTAGACAATGTTCCTTCCGTTTCTGTAGATTCTGACGGAACGGTAAGCCTTCGTGGAAACGAAAGCGTGCGAATTTTAATTGACGGCCGACCTTCAAATGCGATTAATATTGCAGAAGCATTGCGTCAAATTCCAGCTGATGCGATAGATAAGGTAGAGATTATTACGAACCCATCTGCTCGATATGATGCAGAAGGTGGGGGTGGTATCATCAATATTGTACTTAAAAAAGGTAAAAACCAAGGAATAAACGGTGTTGTTACGGCAACTGGTGGAAATCCAGAAACCTATGGGATTACGGGAACCGTCAATTTCAAGAACGAACACATTAACCTTTTTACAACCCAAGGTTATAATTACAGGACAAGTCCTGGAAACTCCATGACCGATACAGAATATCTTAGCCCAACAGCAGAGTACAGATTTATTGACGAAAGAAGGAATAATGAAAGGGTAAGAAAGGGTTATAACGGAAGTTTTGGCTTCGACTGGTTTTTGGATGAAACCACCACTTGGACCAATAGTTTCTCTTACCGAAATGATTCTGGAGACAATCCAGAAAATACAAATTTCTATAATTATGACAGCAACAGGAATTTGATTTCTACAAGAAACCGTTTCAACAATCAAATTACAGAAGGCGAAAATGTGGAGTATTCTACCAATTTTATCAAGAAATTCAAGAAAGAGGGTCATCAATTGACGTTTGACGGAAATGTTTCCCTAAATCTAGATAATGATAGTTCTATTATTTTTGATGATAAGTACGGAAACGATTCAACGTTTAACAACCAAAAGCAAACTACTACGCAACTTCAAACAGATTATGTTTTGCCTATCAATGAACACAGCCGTTTTGAAGCTGGATACAGAGGCAGTTTTACGAATAATAATGTGAAATTTCAGAGTTCAGGCATTGTGGATGATTTTGAATATAAGGAAAATGTAAATGCCTTATATACTCAATTCGGATCAAAAATCAGTAAATTTTCTTATTTATTAGGACTTCGTTGGGAAGATTCGAAAATCAATGTCAATCAATTAGCTTCCAATGATTACAATACAAAAAAGTACAATAATTTTTTCCCAAGCGCTTTCCTTGCGTATGAACTCTCAGACGAAACCAACCTATCCCTAAGTTATAGCCGAAGAATTCAAAGACCAAGAGGAAGGTTTTTGAATCCTTTCAGAAATATTTCTAGTGATATCAGTATTTTTCAAGGAAATCCAGACTTGGACCCGGCCATGACCGATGCGTTTGATTTGGGCTATTTGAAGAAGTGGAAAAAAATTACCTTGAGTACATCGGCCTATTTCAATAGAACCAAAGATGTATTTCAATTTGTGAAAAGAGAAAATGGCGAATTTTCAAACGGAACTCCAGTGGTTTTAAGCGGTCCTATCAACTTGGCAGAGGAAAGAAGATTTGGTTTTGAATTTACTTTGAATTATAATCCATTCAAATGGTGGCGATTGAACAGTAATTTCAATTTCTTTAGCAACGAAACTATGGGTTCTTATACTTATATCAAAACAGTTGAAGGCGTTGAACAATCTGAAACAATCGACTTGGATAATGTAGCTACTGGATGGTTTATGAGAGTGAATTCTAAAATTACATTACCCTATAAAATTGAGTGGCAGACGAATGCAACTTATAACGCTCCACAGAGAAATTTTCAAGGTAAAAGTTTAGGTGTTTTATCGGCAAATATGGCTCTAAGCAAGGACATCTTGAAAGAAAGCGCCACAATTTCATTAAACGTAAGCGATATCTTCAACTCGAGAAAAAGAATCAACGAAACCAAAATTGCAAATGTTTCGAGTTCCTACAGCGAAATGCAATGGAGAGAAAGACAAATCAATCTTTCATTCACGTACAGATTCAATAAAAAGAAAAATGAAAAAGAAAGACAGCCTAAACGCGAAGGAGGAGATGACGGCGAATACATGGGAGGTTAATTATTGATTTAAAAAGGTTATTAATTCACAAATGGTCAGAAGAGATTCTGGCCATTTTTGTTTTATTGCTTCACGAAAAAACTTCTATGGGTTTTGTTTTTAAGCGATAGTAGTTTTTAGTACTTTTATTGACATGAATAACGAGCCACTTTTATCCATCAATAATCTGGAGATTTCCTTTAAGAAAGAAAAGGAATTTAATGCTGTTATAAAAAACATCAGCTACCAGCTCAATCATAATGAAATCCTAGGAATTGTGGGAGAATCCGGTTCGGGAAAATCGGTTTCTTCTTTGGCAATTATGGGATTATTACCTTCCTCTATTTCTAAAATCACACAGGGAAGTATTGTTTTCGACTCCAAAAATATAGCTGATTTATCTGCAAAAGAACTTCAAAAATTACGTGGAAACGAAATTGCCATGATCTTTCAAGAACCAATGAGCTCCTTGAATCCTTCAATGAAATGTGGTTTTCAAGTGCAGGAAATCTTGTTGCAGCACACAAACCTTTCTAAAAAGGAAACAAAGGCAGAGACACTTTCGCTATTTGAAAAAGTGAAACTCCCGAATCCCGAATTGATTTTCGAAAAATATCCCCACGAAATTTCAGGCGGACAAAAACAACGTGTGATGATTGCCATGGCAATTGCCTGTAAGCCCAAACTTTTGATTGCTGATGAACCTACAACGGCTTTGGATGTAACGGTTCAGAAAGAAATCATACTTCTTTTGAAGGAAATCCAGCAATCAACAGGAATGAGCATTATTTTCATTTCGCATGATTTAGCTTTGGTTTCGGAAATTGCGAATCGTGTTTTGGTGATGTATAAAGGCGAAATAGTTGAACAAGGCGAAACGCAACAGGTTTTTCATCATCCTGAACATATTTATACCAAGGCATTAATCAGTTCACGACCTTCGTTGGATGTCCGTTTGAGACGACTTCCAACCATAAAAGATTATCTCGAAGAAAAAGTAAATGAAACGGTTGTAACCGATAAAGACCGAAGTGATTTTCATCAGAAATTATACAGTCAGACTCCGATTTTGGAAGTCCGAAATGTAGAAAAAGAATATTTTTCATCTGCTGGATTATTCGGGAAAAGAACGGGTTTTAAAGCCGTGAATGATGTGAGTTTTAAATTATATGAAGGCGAAACCTTAGGTTTGGTTGGAGAATCCGGTTGCGGAAAATCAACTTTGGGGAATGCCATCTTGCAATTGGACAAGGCTACAGCAGGAGAAATTTTATACCGTGGACAAGACATTACAAAATTAAGCGGAAGTGAAATCAAGAAATTGCGTCGTGAAATCCAGATTATTTTTCAGGATCCTTACTCTTCACTAAATCCGCGAATTCCGGTCGGAAAAGCCATTATGGAACCCATGCAGGTTCATAAACTCTATAAGACCGATAAGGAATGCAAAGCCAGGACCATTGAAATTTTGGAGCGTGTTGGTTTGGGAGAAGAATATTTCAACCGTTATCCACATGAATTTTCGGGTGGACAGAGACAAAGAATCGGGATAGCGAGAACTATTGCCTTGCAACCCAAATTGATCGTTTGTGATGAATCGGTTTCGGCATTGGACATTTCGGTTCAGGCCCAGGTTTTGAATCTTTTGAATGAATTAAAAGAGAATTTCGGGTTTACTTATATCTTCATTTCACACGATTTGGCCGTTGTAAAATATATGAGCGATCAAGTTGTGGTGATGAGCAAAGGAAAAATTGAAGAAATGGCAGATGCAGATGTTTTATATGAAAATCCGCAAAGCGATTATACCAAGAAATTAATTGCCGCGATTCCTAAGAGTAATTAGAAGTTTTATTTAGATTAGAAAACGTTTAACGGATCTAAGCTATTTGGAGATTGCCGATTAAATAAAAAAGCATCCGTCATAAGGCGGATGCTTTCGTTTTAGAGCAAAAATTATCGTTTAAATTTTATTAGGCAATTGCTTGAAGCCCATATTGTAAAGTGTAAAGGCTTGAATGTCTACAATTTCTTCGATGGTTTTGGAAACGGGTTTTCCGGCTCCGTGACCGGCATTGGTTTCAATCCTGATCAATACAGGATTTGGACCTGTCTGCTTGTCCTGTAATTCGGCTGCAAACTTGAAACTGTGTGCTGGAACAACACGATCGTCGTGGTCGCCTGTGGTAACTAAAGTGGCTGGGTATTTTACACCCGCTTTTACGTTGTGAACAGGAGAATATCCTTTTAGGTAATCGAACATTTCTTTAGAATCTTCGGCAGTTCCGTAATCATAAGCCCATCCGGCTCCAGCCGTAAAAGTATGATAGCGCAACATATCTAGAACTCCAACGGCAGGCAAAGCCACTTTCATTAAATCTGGTCGTTGCGTCATTACGGCACCAACTAGCAAACCTCCGTTTGAACCTCCACGAACGGCTAGATAATCAGATGAAGTATATTTTTGAGCAATCAAATATTCGCCTGCAGCGATGAAATCATCAAAAACGTTTTGCTTTTTCAATTGTGTTCCCGCATCGTGCCATTCTTTCCCGTATTCGCCACCACCGCGTAAATTTGCCACAGCATAAATACCACCTTGCTCCAACCACACAGCATTTGACACACTGAAAGAAGGCGTAAGGCTTACATTAAAGCCACCATAAGCATATAGGATGGTTGGATTTTTTCCGTCTAATTTCAAGCCTTTTTTATGGGTGATGATCATTGGAATCTTTGTTCCATCTTTTGAGGTATAAAAAACCTGCTTGCTTTCGTAATCTGCTGAATTAAAATCAACTTTAGGTTTTTGGTATTCTTTTGAAGCTCCTGTTTTTGGGTCAAAAGAATAAATAGTTCCTGGAGTGGTGTAGTTGGTAAACGAATAGTATAATGTTTTCTCTTCTTTTTCACCACCGAAACCTCCAGCAGAACCTACGCCAGGAAGTTTTACTTCTCTAACCAATTTGCCATCATAATCGTATTGCATTACTTGCGTAACAGCATCTTTCATATATTCGGCAAAAATATAACCTCCACCAGTGCTTGCAGAAAGTACATTTTTAGTTTCGGGAATAAAATCCTTCCAGTTTTGTGGAGTTGGATTGGATGCATCAACTGTAACTACTTTCTGATTTGGAGCGTTTTTGTTTGTGATGATGTATAACTTAGAACCAACATTTTCGATGATGCTGTTGTCGGTTTCAAAGTTATCTACAACTGTAACAATCTTGCTGTCTGGTTTGCTTAAATCTTTAATGTATAATTCGTTTCCAGAAGTAGAAGTAGAAGCAGAGATGATCAAATAACGGGCGTCATCGGTAACACCACCGCCAACATATCTTCTTTTTTCCTTATCTCCATAAATAATTTTATCAGATTTTTGCGGAGTTCCCAGTTTGTGGAAGTATAATTTGTGTTGGTCTGTTTTCGCAGAAAGCTGGCTTCCTTCAGGCTTGTCATAGCTTGAATAGTAGAAACCTTCATTTTTGTACCAAGAAATACCGCTGAATTTTACATCGACGATTTCGGCTTCTAATTTTTTCTTGGTTATGGCATCTAAAATCGTGATTTTGTTCCAATCGCTTCCTGCTTCAGAAATCGAATAAGCTACAAGCGAACCATCTTTTGTAAAGGATACACTTGCCAAAGAAGTGGAACCATCTGCAGAAAAAGTATTTGGATCAAGAAAAACTTCTTCCTTGCCATTCTTGTCTTTTCTGTAAAGAACAGATTGGTTTTGAAGTCCGTTGTTTTTATAGTAATACGTATAATTTCCTTTTTTGAATGGAGCTGAAATTTTTTCATAATTCCAAAGCTTCTCCATTCTTTCCTTCAATTGTTTTCTGAAAGGAATTTTTTCAAGATAATTGAAGGTTACTTCGTTTTCGGCCTTCACCCAAGAAGCAGTTTCGGCTGATTTATCATCTTCAAGCCAACGATATGGGTCTTTTATGGTTGTTCCAAAGTAGGTATTGTCTACAACTTTTTTTTCTGTTTTGGGATAGTTTGTTTGTCCAAATGAGGTCATAGTTGATGTTACAACCAAGGTTAATAGTACTTTTTTCATTGATGAAAGTTTTGGTTTTGACAAAAATAGCAAAACCTTTGTTAGTGATTAGTTAAATAGCGGTTTATATTGTGACCAATGTTTGTAAATCAGAATACCATTTAAAACTGCAACCAAAATCGCAGGAACGATACCCGAAAAATCGAGATACAAGTGAAAAAGGAGAATGTTGATGGCGATTGGTGCTAGTAATATCAAAGCAAAAGCAATCCATTTTTTTGCCAAAAGCAGTATTCCTATAAAAATTTCCATAATTGCAACTACTGGAAAAATGTAATCTACTTGCCCGAATGATTCGATTAAATCACCAGCGGGAGTAGGTACAAATTCAAAAAGTTTGTTGAGTCCTGATACTACAAGAATTATTCCTAGAAAGATTCTTACGATTTTAGTAAACATTGAATTCATAATAAAGTATTTAAAGGATTATTAATTGTATAAATTTAACAATAAATTTGTAAACTATTGACAATTAATTGTATGAAAAATTGCAGGAATAAAAAAACCGCTCACTATGGAGCGGTTTTCACAAAGAGTTGAAATTTGATTTTACAATACAGTTACAGGCAAAGTAACCTGTACATCGGTTTCTCCACCAGCGTTTGTAATATCGCCAGATGCAACATTTGTTCCTGCCTTATTTGGCTCGTGTCTTAAAATTACCGTCAAATTTCCAGATTGTGGATTGGCAGATGCCATAAATTTGAAAGCCAAACCAATTGGATCCCCATTTACATCCTGATCCGCATAAGCGAATGTTCCGGATAAACCTCCAGTTGCACTGAAAAAGAATTGGTGTTCGTCTCCTTCTTCTTCCACTTCTAACGAAATGTTGTCAGCTGGATTGGTCAATTCATTTAATAAAGAAACCGTTCCGTTATAAGTCGTCAAGGCCAAAACACTACCTGTCGATGTAATTATTGGAGCATCTGGTCCGTCGCCATCCAAATCTCTTGAAGTTAAAATCACTGGAGTTCCGCCACCTTCTGGAGTTAGGGTTACCGTCACTGTCGTGATGACTTCTTCTTCGTTTACAGGCTGGCTGGAATTGTCATCACTTGAACAAGAGTTGAAAGAAAGCAAAGCAATTAAAGCGAATGGTACTAATTTAAGGGTTTTCATTTTTTGTAAATTTTAAATTTTAATAATTGAATTTTAATTGAACGGTGAAATTCCGACCCATATCGTCCACATAATAGCGTGTACGGTTGAGGTAATCTCGATAGTTCGTGTTGAATAGGTTTTGGATATTGAATCCGATTGTAATCTTAGATTTTTCAAAAGTTGCAAAGCTCATTTCAGAGCTCAAATGCAATTGATGGTAGCCTTTCGGAGGTCGGCTGATTTCTACCAAAGTCGGAACAAATTCTCCATCCACAGGAACATCGGCCATAAAATCATTATCTGGAAAACGCTTTTGGGTAAAAACCAATTCACTTTTCAGACCCAAAACCAGATTATTCCAATTCTGTTTTCTGAATTGAATTTCGTTGTTCCAATTTACAGGAGGCATATCAATCAAGGCTTCCTTATTGTCCTGGTCTTCTCCATAAACGTAGGCAAATGTTGAATGATAGTTGAGGTTTTTTGCAAAGTCATAATCTGCATTAACATCAATTCCCATCACTCTAGCATTGACTTGACGGTATTGCCAGACAGGAAAAGCACCTCTGTTGGATTGTTCCAAACCAGTTGGTTCCAGCAAGGTGAAATCATTAATGAGATTCAAATAAGGATTGATTTCGAATGCGAATTTATCCGAAGTATAAGCCAAAGCGGTCGATATTTTAACAGCTTTTTCTTTCTCCAAACGCAAATCTCCCAACTCAATTTGTCCCGTTGAATGATGCAATCCATCACTGAATAATTCCGATGGATTTGGACTTCTACTGGCCAGACTCAGATTAGAAAACCATTTCAGATTTGTATTGATTTGGTATTTTGTTCCGATGCTTCCCGAGAAATTATGATAGGTAAAAACAGGATTGGTCTTCCATTGTGTGCCAAAATCCCCGATGATGATGTCTGAAAAATCAGCATCATAGTTTCGCTCGTTCCATCTTGATTTAAGATAGAATTTCGTGGCATCGATTCGGCTGAAATCATAACGGAAGCCGGTTTCCAGTTCTAAATTTTCGCTCAAGGCAAAAGTGCCAATGCCGTAAACACCCGCTTCATATTTGTCATAATTAGGAATCAAAGGGCGAACGCCTGTGTCAATATCGGCTACATTGTTTTGATAGACACCACTGATTCCGAATTTATATTTTGAAATTTCACTCGAAGAAGTTTCCAAATCCACAAGCATAGAATGTGTCGATAACGACAAATCCAGAGAAGGTTTGTTTTTTGAATCACCTCTTCTAATGTCATATTCCAAACGGTTGTTCAACTGAAAAGCATATTGCAAGGTCAGTTTCCCGAAGTCGGAAAAAGTATGGTAATAGTTAAGTTTGCCTAAATAATGTTGTACTTCCTGTTTTGGAGCGTTGATGTTGTAAGTGAAAGCATTGATCGTTTTTGGAGTTCCGCTGTTGATGGCGTTCACCAAATCGGCAATGTTTCCTGTATGCGAAGCCCTCAGAATTCCAATTGTAGCATTGTAATAACTGAAAAAAGCGGAATAGCCTGAGCTTTCACCTTTGTAAGCCAATCCGGCTGAGAAGTTATTTTCACGGTTTCCGGTATTGGAAAGTACATAATCGGGTCCTTCAACATCTCCAAGATATTTGAAAGTGCCCTGCAAATTCCAGTTCCAACCTGATTTGTAGCCTTTAAAAAGCGAAGAAGAAAGGCTTCCGCCTCTACCGTTTGAAGCACCGTTCAGGACGGTTTTTCCGTAGAGTGTATCTTTCACAGGAATGGGTAAAGGCTCAATAATGACAACACCACCAATTGCATCGCCACCATATTGCAACCCCGAAGCACCTTTTATTACCGAAACTTTTCCGGCCGTATTGATGTCGAGATTTGGTGCGTGTTCCAAGCCCCATTGTTGGTCTTCCAAACGAACGTTGTTGTTGATGATCAAGACCCGACTACTGTGCAAACCGTTGATGACAGGCTTCACAATCGTATTTCCGGTTTTCAAAGAAGACACGCCACTGATTTCCTTCAAGGCATCGCCCAAGCTTCCACTGCTGTATTTCTCCAGTTGGGTAATTTTGAGTTCTTTCCTGTCGGAAGTGGCGTTGGTCTTGATGTTTTTGTCCTTTACGACAATCTCCGAAAGAGCAGAAACGTCTTCCTTTAATTGAATATTCAGCACAACATCTTTATCTACATTCAAGAGTGTGTCAACGGTTTTGTAGCCAATATAAGAAACCACGATACGATTTTGGACGGAAGGCACATCGATCGAAAAAGCTCCAATTGGATTGCTGACGGCAAAGTTCTGACCTGCGTGAATATGGGCTCCATCAAGAGGTTCGTTTTTTTGGCTTGTAATTTTCCCGCTGATTGTGTTCTGGGAATATACAAGCGATTGGTTTCCAATAAATAGGAAAACAAGTGCAATGAAATAGCGCATTGGTTTTTGAAAAATCTAAAATGATAATTAGGACCAATTTTCAGAAGAAAACAGTCCGAGAAAGAGCAAAATGCTCCAAATTAATTAACAGATAGATGGAGGCGGACCTCGAAGAGTAGCTTGACTTCCTGAAAAAACGGAAGGTATTTCAGTATAAAAAAAGTTATAAGCTATAGCTTCAAAAGAAGTTTTGAATTGAAATGAAGTGAATTCGGTTCCGATGAAACTACTGAAAGTAAATTCGCAGACAAAACATTTCTCGTGATTGTGGTCGTTTGCGTGAACGTCCTTTTTGGAAGCATCAAGATGCGTGAATGTTGCTTTTAAAATATGCCCATACGAATGCAGTGATTGAAACAGTATCGCGAACAATACGGTTATCATCAAGGACAAGTTTAGTATGGCAAATCTTTTCT
>Ga0247808_10001108_pt1 | contig 13004 bp, 24 predicted proteins | sample UWRJL089202R1_FD_179914 | JGI IMG/M metagenome (GOLD analysis project Ga0247808, IMG submission 179914) | Plant litter microbial communities from Arlington Agricultural Research Station in Wisconsin, United States - UWRJ-L089-202R-1 | ecosystem: Environmental > Terrestrial > Plant litter >... | reverse complement strand
TGGAGATTCTGGCAGGCCTATGTAGATACCGTTTATGTAGTACACATCTCCAAGTGTTCCGTCCTTAGATATTACGATCAGGTTCCACTTCTCGTCGTATCCATAATCCCAGGATTTTTCCTTGTTTTTGTTTTTCCGGATCTTATCATCTATGTAAGTCGGTACAACTTCGTGGAGTGCACTCATTACTTGGCTGGCTTTGCATGTTGTTCGGCCCAAGATGTAGGAGGAATTACGCCTCCTTCGCTTTGGGCTATCCTTATCTCTTCCTGCTCACACCTTGAAAGTATCTCAAAAGCATCCATTATCGCTATTCTCTTTGACTGAGCGGCCCTGGTCAGCTTATCAGCCGACAGTGGATCGTCATCAGTCCTGTCATCATTAACGATAGGTTCTTCTGCGATCTTTATGAGTTCGTTGACAGCCTTTCTTCCAGCGGATATTATCCTGCGAGTTTGATCTAATATCGTTTCGTCTGCCATGTTTAATTGATTACAAGGGTGACATTACGCTCATACATTCGGTACAACTTACGTCCATCTATATGAAACTCATATTCGCTTTCAGGCTGAAAAGATATAATTTTCCCCACAGGTATATCCGGGTCTGAAGAGAATTCAACCAACCCAAACAACTGCTTAATAGAGGAGCTATCAAGAGTCCTGTCGTCTGATGGCAGTTCAGATACAAAAATGTAAGGACGAATAGCTTCCCATTGACTACCATTGGATTTATGCATGTAGATCAAACTAGGTTCTACAACATAAGTTCCGTTTCCTACTGAGTGATTACTGGATGTCTCTTTTCCCTTTTGGTTATAAATCTTTCGAAATACATTGTGGTGAGTTATTACGGTATCACCTTTATTAACTGGACCGGTGTACCCATGTGGCACCTCTAATACTAATGCTTGACGTTGTGTAGATAGATGATCTTGCTGCGAAACGCTAAGGCTAAAAACAGATCCGTTTTCTAGTACACACTCAGAATCATATCGCCTACCATCTAGGGGTTCGATTAAAAATAGAAATAAAGGCTTCATTGAATTGAATTTATTTAAAAATCCACACTGTACTCTATTGATACCGGCATGGTATGATTGAATGATTTCCATTCAAACACTTCATTTTGATTGTTAATGACCTTAACAATTATGTCAGCTTTATCATTTCTGCGTATATCATGGATTAAGTGCGTGCGCCCTAAAACCTCTTGACCTACGAAAAAATGCATTCCATTTTTGTAGTCAGGCCCAATTGATATCTTGCGAATGATGCTCATTCTGGTTCGTTGACTGCTCCAGTTGTCATGTTTATCCTAACAGCTGCGTATTGTTCCTTTATTCTTTTTTCAATATTTGATAAAGAATTCTCTGCGTCCGGAATTTCTCTCATAATTTCAGACTGCCTATCAGAAAGACGTCTTCTGCTGATGATGTTGTCAGCCAATTCCATCTTGAGACTATTGAATCTTAGGTTGGCCTCTCGTAATTCATCGAGATCAGACTGAGTAAGTTTATTATCCATTTTATTTAATTTGAATGTATTTCTATTTTGGTTAGACTCCAAATTCTCGAATCAAATATCTAACTGTTATTTTCATTTCTCCATTGCCGCCATAAGGATTATTTCCATCAAGAGCATAAAAAATCAAACCCTTGAATACACCTGATGTAGCGGATTGGATCGCTTGTAATGAAACTCCATTCTGAATCGCTGAATTCGAATTTCTAGCGACAACAACCTTATTTTCAGATCCAGTTATGAAGCTTGGCGGGATAAAACAACCGAAGCAACCGTCTGTATAAAGTATATCAGTGTTAACGTATGGAGTGTTGCCTGGTTGAAATTCGAATATAACCGTCCTAACATCATAGTATAAATCCGACGCCAATACTGGTAAAACATTAAAGCCATCAGTACCAAGATGCTGTATATCATTCTGACCTAATACAACCGAATACTCAGATTCAACACCCGTCAGAGAGAGTCCTGATAAGTTGAGTGATTCTCCATTTCTTGATCCGAATAAAAGATCGCCGTCTTGTATCTGTGATGCTGGATATTGATTTTGTTTCATTCTAATGTAATTCGATTATTAAGACAACGGTAAATATACTAAATACCAATTAGAAATTCAGGACCTAAATAGCGATTGGTTCGATTGATCCACCCTTTTATGTTCTCGCGGTTCTTTATTTCTTTTGGTGTGTTGCCATCAGCCAGTCCATGTAGGAACGCTTTCCGTCGGGGAACGATCGCTTTTATCAACTTCAATGGATCAATAGCGTTAGCAGCTGTGAGCGTTTCGTTTCCTGGATCTCCGTCAACCCCATATTTAGGTAGCTTGCCGCCACAATCCAAAATTGCTCGCTGGAGGTTAATAATGGCTGCTTCCGGGCCGCTCATAAAACTGATATCAACAACCACGGCAGCAACATTCATTGATTTGAACCTAGTTCCCTGAACCTTATCGAAGAAACGAGTTTTGAATATGGTGAACCAATCTTCGTCGCTCATCGCGTACCATCTTGCATCCTGGTTTTTACCAAAAACACCTATCCACGTTTTATAGGTAATTCCTTCCACGGTGTGCCATCCGGTCTTTCCTGCGTAAGGTGTTGGACATGGGTATTTAGAGGCGGAATCGGATGTTTTCCGTCCCATAGATTTATCTCCGCCTTCTAGTTTCAGAACAAGAGATTTTAATTGAGCGATTGTCATGATAATAGATTCCTTCTTTTCAATTCCTTCTGAATCACATCAAGCGACTCTTGATCTGACTCTGACATGGAATCCGAATAAGTTTTTGAGATAAGCTCGGTTCTTAGATCTATCAAAGTTTCCCCACTCATGTCCTGTACATTTTCATGATTCAGTGTCTTTCTCCCGGCGAGGATGGAGGCTATACCTCCGACTGTAGCAATCGTTCCAATTACAGGAGCGCTAAATGGAGCAAAAACAAGAACGCCTGCGACTGCGGCGATTGTTCCAGCAATGTTACGTATGCGCTTCCACTTTGTGGGTGTTGGAGCTTTAATAAGCTCGATGTGTTTTTTAATCTTCATTTCCTAGATGTATTAATATGCGTTCCTTTAAGTCGTTGCCTTGCTCGATGGCGATGGTGTTCGCTTTAACAATGCCATATAAAATATTAATAGTGTTTTGCTTATCTTTCTCGCTCATCATTTCCAAGTGCTCTATTCGGGCAGACTGCTTTTTCTCTGAGGCAACTCTTTCAGTTCTCTCGGTTCTCATCCATAGGAAACAAATTATTACCGCTAAGAATAGTAAAATGAACCCCAATGGTTGCTTTTTAAGGTCCTCAGCTAAGTGAGATATTATCGATACACAAAAATCTGAAAGAGCTTGTCTTACCGTCTTTTTTTCTGCTTCCATGATTTACGAAAAAAGTAGAACAAAATAGCCAATGCGATCAGCAGAAACTCAAAGTATTCACTTAAGTCTGCCCAGTCTTTGGTAAATGGACTGAATGTAAGAGCGTCTATTGTTCGATTCAATAAAGCCGCCACAAGAACATAACTAAACCACCAATCTGGCATAAAATTGAGAACTGCTAGTCCCAAAAATAAATACCCTAAACTATCAACTCGTGTAAAGAATAATTCAGATGGATCAAATAATGGCCACATATTAAATGCGGCTATTGCCAATATGAATGAAACAACGGTATAAATTTTTGGAACTCTCATTTATCCGCGTGGATCTTTTGGTTGTCCTCCAACATGCTTGTATGTTGTCGAGTAAGTTGGTCCCTCAACCTTCAAAGTAATTTCTACTGTCTCAGAGTCGAGAATTACATTAACACCGTAAGCAGGATCTATCTCGATGTTTTTAACCTGTCCGGATGCGGTTTTGTATTTTACTGTGTGCATGATTTGTGATATATTTGTTGTTTATAATTTGATCTATAGATCCCATCTTGTATAAGTGGCGGTTGATGCTGTCCCACTACGCGTAACCTTTACCCAGTAGCCAGTGGGTACTGGAAAACTAGCCACACTTCTGTCTAAAGTTAACCCTAACAATCCGATAAGCAAAACATCTGTAGAGATTGTTGTGTATGTTCCAGACTGCGTAGAACTGATCGATACAGTAACTGTTTCATTAAGCCCTAAAGCTCCTGTTAGCGATCCGTTCACAAGAACCATACATGGGCCTCCGGATCTTGGCTGGAATGCAGTCCCCATTGTAATTGAGTTTCCTGCAACTGGCGCTGATACAGTTGGAGACGAGCTTACGGTTGTTGATCCGCCTAAAGAAACAATGGAGCCATTGATTGTTACACTTGAGTTAGTTAGCGATGAGTTTGGAATCCCAGCTATAGCTGAGCCAGGAATAGTAATGTTTGTTGCTCCATCAAACGACTGCCCGTTTATGGTTCTTGCAGTAAATAGCTTCGTTGAAGTTGCGGAGTTTCCTGTGATTGACACTGCCCATGTGCCTGTGGCTCCGGTTCCATTGTAGAGGGGGTATAGTCCGGTGTGACTGCCCCATCCAAAAGCTGTTTGACCGTTTAGTATTCTGGAGTCATTTCCTTCGGCTATCGTTCCAGAAGTTGAGCCAAAGCTTTTATTGAAAGCGCTATTCTTGGAAAATATCGGTTCGTAAACGAGATCAGCTGATGTCTTGATGACAGAAAAAGACGTAAGACTCTTTGAGTAAGATGGAACAAGCGGATCGGTTTCAGAATAAGACTGAAGGTATCTAGCGTCAGATTGCGTTCTGCTAAAAACGTATCCTTTCTTAGCAAAAACAGCACTGTCAGAAATCCAGATAGGATCGGTCTCTGCTGATAGCTTTGTGTTTATCTTGGTGTCTAATGAATCAATAGCCACTTGGGCGGCGTAACTAGTCATAATCTTAGAAGGTATAGTATCCACAAACCTCATGAACTCTGACATATCAGGAGCGCCTATTAAATCAGAGAATTGACCCGTCCATGAAACAGGCTGAAGGCCGGTTACAGTTGTGTACGACTGGACGCCAGTATGATTTGATCTACTGGTTAAATATGCGTCAGTTTGATTGACTGTCGCCCCTGGGGATATTCCAGTCAGTTTGGATTCAAGTGAACTCGTAAAACTGTTAACTGGCCTCCATTTCAGGCCATCATACACGTACATCCTCATATCCTGAGGTTTAATGGTCATTCGTCCCACCTTTCTGACGTTAGGGAATACCGAGTAAGGATTAACTGTATCCTTAACCGGTAAGGCTATGGTGGAATCTATCTCACATGAACCCTTTCCGTCTGCGAACTGATTCGCGCCTCCAAATGTAAAAGAGCTTTGAGAATAAGAAAAAGAAGTCAGCAATATAAACGATATGAATAATGTTTTTTTCATATTAAACAGTATAGAATACGTTAACTTTCACTTTACCAAACTGTATCAGATCTCCCGGATCGCCTGCGGCTTCAATCTGTAAAGGGAGATCTGCAATTCCTGATTTGTTTGACAAACCAATATTCTCGTTTGGATTGTCAGCATCACCTGTCATTAAATAAAGAAGCTCTGGTGACGCATTGGAAGGCCAGTAAAATATCAATCCAGTCGTGGATGGATTGTCTGTCATTCCTTCACCAATAACTATGATCTTTGTGATAACACAGTTTTTGTTTATCGTTGTCGGAACATATATAGATGTTCCTGCTGGCATAATTTGACCCAGTTCTTCAGTGAAATCAATTTCGAAAGCGAAAAAATTAGGAGTGTCCGGACCGTAACTTGCAGATGTTCCTGGCATATTGTTTAGTTGTATGTTAGTTGTATATTTTTAATTTTTGCTCCAGTCTGATAGAGCGAATTGTCAAACACAAAGTATCCGTGATCTATGTTATTAAAGACAGGTAGTGTAGTAGGGAATGTGTATGTCATGACTCCATTGAGATATACATTGACATTTAAACCTTCGACTTTTAACTGAATGGGTTGGAATGAATTACCGACATTCGTAGCAGAAATAAATACTCCATTCTCATACATGTATAATTGAGCTGAATTAGCTAGATACACACAAAAATTTATCTGGTTATAGCTAGGCCCAAAATCCACGAAAGACAATCCTGCGCAGGAATCCATAGCAAATCCATTGTTGTCGAATTCGAAATTAACAGAAAAGTCACCAAACGTCTCAATGTTGAATAACCTGTTTGCATTCCATGAAGTACCTCCCGATGTCTTTTCTATTGCACCGGTTGTAGATGTTACTAAAGATGGGGTTCCTCCATACCACGCAACTTGTGTTGATGGATCTGAAACAGAAGTCACAGGTGTTCTTGATCCAACTGGAGTTGGTATGCCTTCTACTGGGAAAAATATGGAGAATGTTCCTAACAAAATTAAGGTTTACTTTGAACTTGAATAATAACTTTTGTTCCAACTCCTGCTCCATCCTCTAGGTCAAACGTACCAAGTGTCTCGGTGGAATTGCAAGAGTAGGTAAAAGAGCATGGTGCTGAAAATACAGCGGTAGACCCCATTAGATTTACGCTACCCGCCAATACGTTGACTGTTGCTGAATAGTAAATACCCGAAGGAAAGGAATAAGGGAAAGCTCCGGTTCCGGATGAGATCTCTATAGCCCCAAGTTCAACAAGCCCAGATGGACTTCCTCCACCACCAGCGTTAGCAGTGTTAACTTGATCTTGGACCGATTTCAATTCATCATAAGCCTCCTGAATGCTGGTGGGAGTATTTCCGTCGATCGTTCCCCCCATGAAGTCAATAAAATGAAACGATCTGGACCATGTTCCGAAATTGTCATGGATGAATATTTTGTCCTGTCCTGCTTTTTCTACTACTGGGTTTGGCAGCGATATATCAACAAATGCATCATCGTTGACGAATCGCATTTTATTTTCCTCAAAGGTCACTGTAAAAGGCATGTCTTATTTCTTTTTGGTTGGTAATTTTTTATTAATAGGTGTGGAGTTTCCCCTAGCTCGTTTATCTCCAGGCATGTCGTTCTTAGACCCTCGGTTAACACTTGCTGGTTTCATTCGGATTCCGGTTTTTGTGTGACTAGCATCCATTCCGTCGCCGACCTTTCCTCTTCCTGATGCTTGGGCTTTCCTGTTAATAGCTCCCAGCTCAGTTCGTTTTTTCACTTGTTCCGGCTTTTTATTAAACTCGGCTTGGTATTCGAGTCGCTTCTTACGTGCTTCAGGATGTGTTGCATAATATTTAGAAGTCGGACTGTTTCCCATCTTGTGAATTTTTGTTAAGCAAAAGTAAGTATTTTTGTTAGATAGAATCAATTTTATTTAAATGCCATGGAAACACCAATGTCTCACGCTACTAAAGAGGCTCCATATGGATACCTCCCTAATGGGGTTCCGAGGAAAAGAAGATCATCTGCAGACGTCAGAATAGGCAACACATCTCTACTAGTCAGTACAAGATATGTCCCTAAGACAAATCAAAGAAAACAGAAGCCAGCAGACTACCTAAAGTACCACCGGATAGTCTTCGCATGGGCAAGAAAGAATACAGGTGCATCAACTATAGAAATAGAGATGATGCTTTTTCTTTACTCGGAAGATATATTCCATAAAACGAAATTCAAGGAGTACTCCAACATTATGCCTTTCGACAGAAGGAAGTTAGAACGCATGATCCATCAAGGCTGGATCAGGTGTTGGAGATCGGATGAAGATCACCGGTTTAAGCTTTACGAATTATCACATAAAGCAAAGAAGCTTGTTAACTCAATCTACAAGAAACTAAATGGAGAAGAAAAGATATCCGAACTTAAGCAAAGCAATGTGCTTATGGATCGGACCAACTCAACACACAAAACCTATTCGATAGCCATAAAGAAACTGAATAAGAAAATAGACATCAATGACATGAAGGCTAGGCACCCTTCCAGAACCGATTGGAATGAGAAGCGGCCAAGAAAAATACCCGCCCGAGATCGTGACGAGGATGCCGTATTCTAGTGCAAAAAAAAGACCAGTCAAAGAGCGCTCACCCTTGCTGGTCTTTTTAAAATGAGTCACGAAAAGCGGGCAGTTCTGATGGTATGCCTCGAGACTACTGTTGATGCAAATGTAGGAATTTTATCCGAATACGTCTTCGGGAAAAAGTTTGCTCATCACATCTCCTATCTGCACGATTCTAACGGTCTCTCCATTAAGTCGCACATCATGACCTGATACTCGATTGTAAAGAACCCGGTCACCCGGTGATATATCTTCATCTACCTTTGTGCCTACAATCTTCACCACACCTTCCTGGTATACTGATTCTGCTTTGCTTTTTCCTGACAGAGAGAATCCGGTTGTAGTGCTGGCATTCTCCTTTACCCCAGATGGTAGTATTGTTACGTATTTTCCTAACTGTTTCATGCTTCTGTTAATGTTTCGCGAATGTTTGTAATGATGCATTCTGTGTTAAGAATAGTTGTTGCAACTGAAATTGCACTTCGCAAAGCACTCTTGGTTACTTTAGCCGGATCAATGATTCCTGATTCAACCATTGATTGACAAAACTCCCCTGACTTCACATTGTACCCGGCACCATCCGGAAGACCCTGAACTTTTTCTACGATCTCGTCCGCATTTCCGATTCCTGAGTTTTCGATCATCTGACGCAAGGGCTGATTCACCATGAAAGCCATGATGTCAAGTACTACTTCTGGGTATACATCATGATTTACTGCCGAAAAAGATTCCATCAAAGCGATTCCTCCACCAGGTAAAACGCCTTCTTCTTTTGCAGCTCTGATTGCACAAACAGCGTCGTCAATTCGGTCTCTTTTTTCTTTCAACTCAACTGCTGTTTCCGCTCCAACATAGATCACTCCGTAACCTCCGCTTGCTGCTTCGATGCGGGACTCCAGTTCTTTCTTGGATAGTTCTTTGTCTTCGGCTTTCAGCATGTCTTTGAGTCTTGTTGTGACATCCTCGAGTCGCGCTCTGGTTGCGTCGTCTTTTGCTGGCTCGATAATGCAAAGCGACTCTGAGATAACAACCTTGTCAGCGAATCCGAGGTCTTCAAATTTTACCAACTGCAGATCATCGCCAGCACTGTCAGAGAAAAACCTTCCGCCTAATACTTCGGCTAAATCTTCCATTTTTTCTGCAGATCGGTAACCAAAGTCTGGTGGAGCTACTGCCGCCCACTTCATCCGATTATTTAGGACGTTATAATTTAAGGCGCTCAACGCGTCATCTGATAGAGTCCCTACGATCAGGAATGAATCACCAGATGCGACGACATCTTTCAGCAGGCCTTCCATTGACCACAGATTGTGTATCTCCCGGTCGTAAAATAAAATCCGTACGTTGTGTAACACCGCTTCTGCTTTCCGAGGGTCTGTTATAAAGTGCCTGGACGTGTAACCCTTATCGATTTTTAGTCCCGAAACAACTTCGGTGTAAGTGCTTCCTGTCTTAGAATCTTCAACTGTGACAATATCAACCTCTGAGAATACGTCTGCTATCACAGATCCAAGTTCGGGGTCGTTGTTCGTTGAGATCGTAGCCACGTGTTTCAACATGTCGCCTGTTACTGGGATCGACATTTTTTCGAGTTCTGTGATCATGTCCTCGGACAGTCGGTGTAGTTGGCGGGTGATTTCTACTGGATGTTCGTTTGTGATATATTTGTCGTATCCGTCCAAGATAGCCTCTGTCTCCACCACGGAAGTCGTAGTCCCGTCTCCTGCCAATGTTGCTGTTTTCTGGGCAGCTTGTAACATCATTACAGCTGCCATGTCGTGGATCGGATCAATAAACCTTAGTTCCTGAGCGATCGACACTCCATCTTTGGTTGCTTTGATGCCGCCTTTGGTGTTATTGCTTTCCATGAGCACTGTCTTCCCAGCTGGTCCAAGTGTACTCTTGACTGCTGAGGAAAACATCTTTACTCCTTCCCGGAGTTTTGCCTGGCCGTCTTTGCCGAGGTGTAATTGTTTTGGGATCATAATTGATTTTATTTGTTACTCTTTATCGCCTATTCTTAAATAATTCCTGTAAAACTCTTGCGTCAGATATCCATTGAGGTATGCATATGCTTCTTCTGTCTTTAACACATCATGAGGAACCCCAATATGATCCATCATGAATGTAGTTACGTGGAAAATTTCATGTGCAACTACACCATGAAAAACTGGCAGCTGTAAATCTGCTCGCTTAAGTCGCACCACATATTGACCTGAAGACAATCGCACTGCCCTCCCATTGCATGATTCATTAATATTCATGGCGAGCTTTGTGCTTGTGCCCTTTGGTAGAATATCATTTAATAATGTCTTCAGATCATCGTCTGTCTCGTCAATGCTAAAGATGACGTCAAAAGGATATACTGTTCCTGATACTATAAAGCTACGTGGATCTGGTTTACTCATCTATTTTGTGTTTTCTGTATCTAGTTTCGCCATATGCTTCTTCCACTTGTTAACCGTTTTAACGATATGTTGAAGCAGATATGCATAAGCCTCTTCGCTGCTGTCCGTCAACTCTAATCCTTTGTATTTGCCGATCATCAAGGCCAGGTGAAACGCCTCATGAGCTATCAAATCGTGACTCGCGTTTTTAGGAAGGATCATATACAACCTATTGCTTTTGGTTAGTAGCACAACGAACGCCGTTGTCTGGTTGAGCCATGATTCTGTTTCCCTGTTGTTCCCCTTGTCTGTTTGTTCTGAAAGTTCACAAAACGTCTCATGCCACTCTTCATTTTCCTTGAAGGCCTCCGCCATGTTGTCAGCGAATATCAAGTTCCAATTACGATTTAATAGCGGTGTCTTGATGTGGTAAAGGTAGTATGGTTTTCTTTTATCGCTCATGCTGTTTTATTGTTTAGGCAAAGTTCTAGCATATGCATTCCTTTCTTCCAGCTTTTTGTCCTCATTTTCTACAGCGTCATTTAACTCTTTGCTATTCGATTCCAAACCACGGTGCCTTTCGTAGAATGGATCTGATAGTTCAATAAATTCATGAGAATTAGCAAATACTACGCTTTTGTAATCTTTGCCATACATATTGTCCATTTGGTAGGCGTCTTCGCATTTGTCACATGTCTTACCGGCCACTTCGCCGTATCCACCGTTGCAAGTATTATTTCCGCATTCAGAACATATAACCGCTCGTCCACAATGACCACAATTAATTAGCTTGTGCTTTGATTTTATCATCTATTTATTTTGTTTCGTTGTAAAGTCTTATGCATTCGGCGCATCCACAATTATCCATCATTCGCTCTAATTGTTCTGCTGGTGAAACTTGGTATTCATCTTCGTTTGCCTTCATGTCGTTTGCGATGTATTTATGTTTATCTGTCTTTCTTGAAGACTTATTTTTAATTGTATCGATCCACCAAGAAAATCCATTCCTGGCATCTCTTTTTCTCAATAGCCCTCTTCCAATTAAGTATGGTTTCATGATCTCACTTTATACCCAAAGCTTCCTCCAAAACGGATACACATGACCATGATTTAGCCTTACTCCTGTCTCCATACTGATCTTCTGCATTTTGATAGTTCATTTCGATAACCTGCTTCATTGCTTTTTCATATCTTTTTATCTTAGATGATGTGCCTTTAGAGAAGCCGTCCGTAAAACCCTCATATCTGATATGGAATAAACTATTATATATAACAGATGCCATTCTCTTATTGTTCAGGCTTAATAATTCTGAAAAATCTTCGGCTGTACGAAGAAGGTCGGGCGGAGCTATTGTGGTCCTGCTTTTTATTCTATCTTCTCTGAGTTCATCAAGAGCATCCTTCCAGTCTTGCGATTGCTTGCGCAGATACTCATCATATTCTATCTTAGCTTCATCTAAGCTTTTAGGTAAATCTTTATCTTCCTCCATAATTATCGTCTCTAACGTCGTTTCTCTACTTAATATATACATTCATACCACTTACACCGTAAAACACCGTCAAATCGGCTTAAAACACCATCTATTTGCGTTTTACTTCTATTGGTGTTTCGGATTCAAACACATTTGATCCCCCATAGAAGGCTATTAACTGATCCTTAAATATCCCCATCAAGTCTTCTTTTCTTCCGTTGAGCAGGGATATGATGTTCACAACCTCTCCTGAGTATACTAGTTTGGCTAAACCTTGTTGCTGACTGGTAGCTCTGTACCGAAATGTAATATCTTCTCCGTCATCTTCGGTTTCGTATTCAAGGAAGTAGGCTCGGGTTGTAGTCTTAGTAAGTTCGCCGAGTCCTTGTACACCAAAGTCGAATCCAGCCAGGTCCAACGAGAATGCCGGTTCTTCGGTTACTACTTCTGGTATCTGCGGTACGTACGGTTTTTCTTCTGGTGCCTTTTGTTCGGATTCTTCCATGAGTCCTGCCATAGCTGAGCACACCAGGTTGAATACTTCTTCCTGAGTTTCGTGGTAAACGGTCATCGCTTCACTTGTTTGCTTACCTGTGGCTAGCTCAATCTTAGAGATCAGTACACTCGTACTAAGGGCTTTTTGCATGGGGGAATAACTGTACTCGGTTACCGTGTCCAGGCATTGCTTTAAGTGCTCGACTATTTTTGACGTAGGCACATACGGGTACGATACGGATCTTGACGGACTTCGACCTACCGAGATCCGGGAATACTCTTTCCGGTTTCTGAAATTTGTTATCTCGTTCATGTTTGCAAAGATAAGTAAAAATTGTCAATTTCAATAAGTAAATTAAGTAAATGTACTAATGTACAAAATGGTCTCCATTTTTTCCATTTTTTTTGATTAGTAGATTTAGTAAATTTTCTAATCCACTTTTCTCCCTTTTTTCTATTCTTTTTGTACACTTTTACACTTTCTAAAGAAGAAGCTAAGAGAAAAGACTGAAAATAAGGTAGTTAAGTATTGGAATGTTAAAATATTTATAGATTTGTTCAGAATTTCATGCACGATTTGTACACTAATTAACATATTTTGTACACTTTCCGGTGTACAAATTCCCGTTTTGTACACTTTTGGTTTTTCTTCAGCTGTATTTTTGCCTCGATAAGTAAATTT
>Ga0247808_10001107_pt1 | contig 13011 bp, 15 predicted proteins | sample UWRJL089202R1_FD_179914 | JGI IMG/M metagenome (GOLD analysis project Ga0247808, IMG submission 179914) | Plant litter microbial communities from Arlington Agricultural Research Station in Wisconsin, United States - UWRJ-L089-202R-1 | ecosystem: Environmental > Terrestrial > Plant litter >... | reverse complement strand
GTGGGCCGGTCGGCGTGGTCGAGGCCGTCGATGAAGATGACCATGTCGCGGTGCTGTGGCTGGTTGTCCCGACGCAGCGTTCGATCCTGCACATGCAGTGCGTGTCGAAGGTGATCGGCTGATGCGCGCGGGTCGCCTCGACCGTCATATCGGGATCTGCAAATACGCGATCGTCAAGAATGCGGGCGGTGATGACGTCGAGGGCTTCGCGCCGGCGATCGTTGTCCCTGCCAGCCTCAAGCGGCTGCCGGGCACCGAGCGTTTGCAGAGCGCAGAGAACGCCGCGACCGCACCGACTGTGTTTCAAATCCGCTGGGACCCGCGGTTCGATCCTGATTCCCCGACCGGCCTTAATGCCAAGGACCGTATCGAATACCCGAAGGCCTCGGGTCGGTTCCTGAACATCACCAGCGCCATCGAGATCGGGCGGCGTGACACGATCGAGATCACCGCAACCGGGAATGCCAGCTGATGGCCGGGGGCTTCACCATCAAGGTCGATGGCCTGAAGGATCTCGACCGCGCGCTCGGCGAATTGCCGAAGACAACCGCGAAGGCAACGCTGCGCCGCGTCGGTATCAAGGCCCTCAAGCCGTTCGATGCAGCATGGCGCGCGAACGCCGAGCGCAACCGCCTTACGGGTGCGCTCGACGGATCGGGCGGTATCGGTACGAAGCTGACCAGGCGCCAGGCGCAGCAGGCCAAGAAGTCGGACGATAAGGCATTCGTCGAGGTCTACGCCGGGCCGAACAATCCCGCGGCAGTGCCCGCAGAGTTCGGCACCGTCGACCAGTCCCCTCGCCCGTTCATGCGTCCCGCATGGGATGCGACAGCAGGCCAAACGCTGCAGATCGTCTCCGACGAACTGGGCGCGGAGATTGATAAGTCGGCGAAGCGCCTCGCGCGCAAGGCTGCGAAGCTGGCGGCGAAGGGTTGATCGATGACCATGAGCGCTGACCTACGGGACCGGATGAAGACAGCCGGGCTCGCCGGTGGTCGCGTCTATCGTGACGAGCGCCCCGCAGGTTCAGCGCTGCCGGCAGTTCGTTCGGTCGTAACGAGTGACCCTCGCCCCTCGACCATGGAGGGCAGGCAGGCCCTGCGCGAGACCGGCATCCAGCACGATTGCATGGCCCTGTCTCGCGGTGAGGCTGATGATCTGGCCGAGGCCGTGATCGTCGAATCCGAAACCGCCGGCGTGCACGGCGAAACTCAGTTCTCCCGCTCCTTCGTCGACGCGTCCCGCTCCTACAGCGAACGCGATGCCAAGGGCGTCCTCACCTACGTCACCTCGCTCGACATGCGAGTCTGGCATCAACCGGCAGCATAGGAGCGCCACGATATGTCTGATGCAATGATCGGGTATGGCACCCGCGCTTATATGATGGCGACGGTCGCAGCGTCCGCGTTGACCAAGATCGCCGAGGTCACCAGCGTCTCGATGCCGAACGAGCAGGTCGCCGAGGTCGAGGTCACGCATTACGAAAGCCCCGGCCGCACGCGCGAGTTCATCCCCGGCCTGAACGATGCGGGCGAGATCACAGTCGAGATGAACTTCGTCCCCGGCTCGGCGACTGACGCGATGATCGTCACCGCGAAATCGGACGGCGGTGTTCGCACGTTCCGCATCGTGACGCCGGCCGATGACGATTCCCAGATGTACACCTTCCCGGTGTTCGTGAAGGGATACGAGCGCGGCCTTCCGATCGATGATCGCATGACGGCCAGCGTCACGCTCCGTATCGCCGGCGCGGTCGTCCAGGCGGACGCCAGCGCAACGCCGACGGTTATCTGATGGCGACCGTCACGGGAGTGGTCGCCTTCGAAGCGGCCGGCGTCGCGCACACCATGCAGTTCTCGACAAACCGCCTCTGCCTTCTGGAGGATCGAACGAAGCTCTCGACGATCGAGGTTGCAACGGAACTGGCGCTCGGCCGCGACCAGCACCTCGGCGTCAGCGCGAAGACACTCCGCGCGCTGGCATGGGCCGGTCTCGGTAACACGTCGACCACGCTTGAGCAGGCAGGTGACATCGTCGACCAGGTCGGCGCGAAGCGCATGGTTGCGATCGTGATCGAAGCGTTCGACGCGGCATTCCCCGACGAAGAGGAAAGCGGCGACAAGGAGGACAAGACGGCAGGGGAAGACGCAAACCCTCTGAACGGGGCGGCTGGCTAAAGGCGCACGAACAGTGGTGTTCCTACGGGCTCGCCTCTGATGCGTACTGGAACCAGACGCCCCGGGTGAACTGGTCGGCCCTGAAGGGCGCGGTCAAACGGGAACGCCGGGAATACGAGCGGTCAGCAGTCACCGCGAAGTGGATCGGCGTCATGACGCAGATCGACCCGAACAAGCAGCCGAGCACTGAAAAGATGCTTGGTGCGAAGAAGCCGACCCGGAAGATGGGCGGCAAGGAAATCGGCAGCGCAATGCGCGCCTGGGCACGGAGGACGCGATAATGCCAACCTCCGTCATAGGCGCGCTGCGCGTAAATCTGGGTCTCGATTCCGCACAGTTTAACCGCGGTGCGTCCGATGCCGAGAAGCGCGCGTATGCGATGGGCGAGAAGATCGGCAAAGCGATCCGGTCGCCCATCGCCTCGATCGGATCGCTGAAGGGCGCGATCGGTGGGCTCGCCGGCGCACTGGCGATCAAGGAACTGGCGGGCGCCACGCAGCGCGCATTTGACTATGCCGACAGCATCCAGGACCTTGCCGACCGCAGCGGCGCATCGACGAAGGCGATCCAGGAGTTCCGCTTCGCTGCTCAGCTATCTGGCTCAAGCGTCGAGGTGGCGGACACTGCGCTTGAAAAATTCGCGCGTACGCTCGGGCTCGCGCAGCAAGGGAGCGACGCACAGGTTAAGCTGTTCAAATCGCTTGGCGTCACCTCAACGGATTTCGACACTGCCTTGCGCCAAACCATGGACGGCATATCGAAGCTACCCACTGTGCAGCAGCAGGCGGTGGCCGGATTCCAAGCGTTCGGTAAATCGTCCGCGACGCTGACTGGACTGCTGGGCCAGGGTAGCAAAGGCTTCGACGAACTCGCCACGAGGGCAAAGGAACTAGGCATCGTCCTAGATGCCGATGTCGTGCGCAACGCTGGCGCGGCGAACGACAAGCTCGACACGCTGAAGATGATCCTCAATGCGCAGTTCGCCAACGCGGTTGTGCAGAACGCGAACAGCCTCGTCTCGCTGGCCGGCAGCATCACTGCTGTTACCGCGGCCATGATCAAGTTCCTGTCGAGCAACCCAGAGACCGCGCTGGCGATCCTGGGCGGTCTGGCAGGTTCTCGCGCTGGCCTCCCTGGCGCTGCGCTCGGCGCGTTCGGCGGGTATGCGCTCGGCCGGAAGGTCCGTCAGAACGCCGAGGACTCAAACACCGATCTCAAATTCCGCCTCGATAAATTCAACACGGCGAAACAGAACTACCGGGATGCCAAGGCGTTTCGGGCAGGCAAGGGGAACCGCAACCTAGACCTCAATGCGACGGCTGCCGAGTTCGTAAAGCAGGGCGGGCTGATCAAGGACGCGCAGGCGGGCTATCGCGCGTCCAAGAAGGGCACGGCGATCGGCGGAAATATTCCGCTGGTGGGTAACGCGGAAGGCAAGTCTGCATCTGACAAAGCTGCGGCGGATGCTAAGCGTCTCGCGGCCGAAGAGAAGCTCGCAGCCGCAAAAGCACTGGCTGACGAAAAGAAATACCAGGCCGACCTCGCCCGTACGCAGAGCGACGAGCTATCGGCACGGCTCGACCTGACCGTCGACGCGACCCGTCGCGCGGAACTGGAAAGCGAACGCCTCCAGCGGGATTCGACCGGTGACATCGAGCAGGTGAGGCTCGATAAGGACCTGACCGAAGCGCAGAAGGCTGCGCTGATCGCAATCATGGAGCGCACCAGCGCGCTACAGCAGGACCTGATCGATCGCCGCAAGGATCAGGACGTTGCCGCCCAGGCCCTGGAATCAGCACAGGCCCGACTGAGCAACGATCAGGACATCCTTCAGGCACAAGTCGGGCTCGCGCGCACTGCGAAAGAGCGCGGCCGGATCGAGAAGGAAATCCTCGACAACCAGTTCGAAGCGCTCAAGCTAGCGCAGCAGGTCATCATCGATAACAAGGGGAAGGCCAATACCCCTCAGCAGATCGCCGATGCGCAGAAGCGCCTGACGACGCTCGGGCAACTGCAGAACTACGCAACGGCAAAGTCGGCGAAGGATAACCAAGGGCCCCTCGCCTCCTATCTCGATGGGCTTCCCCGCAGCGCTGGCGAGGTCAACGACGCTCTCGAGAACGTGGCAGCTAACGGACTCTCGTCTTTGGTCGACGGGCTCTCCAAGGTTGAGGGTGGTTTCAAGGGCCTTGCGAACACGGTCAAAAACGTTGCCGACGAGATCATTTCATCGTTGCTCAAGATCGGAATTCAGAAGGGCATTGTCGCACTATTCGGAAACCTGCTTGGAGCGCCGAGCGCATCGTCGTCATTCAGTTCCAGCGACTTCCTAAACTCTGGCAGCGGGCCAACCTTGGGCGGTTACAAGCTCGCCGGAGCCCGAGCGAAAGGGGGCCCTGTCACTGCGGGCAAGATGTACATGGTCGGCGAGCGGGGCCCCGAGCCTTTCATCCCGAACTCTTCGGGCACCATCATTCCGAACGGCGCTCTCTCTGGCGGTCGTGGCGACACGAACATCTACCAGTTCAAGATCAACGGCGCCGTCGATCTGGCTACGAAAACGGAAGCCGCCCGCTTCGCCCGAGCGGCATATGACGCGGTGCTGGAGAAGCAGGCCGATAACGCGAGGCGGCGCTCCTAATGGTCGATATCCCATGGCCTTCAGACCTCGCGCCCTACAGCGTGATGTTCTATCTTCAGCCGCACGTCGGGGGATCGGAAAGCCCCTTCAGCCGGACGACGAAGCGGTATGGTCTCTCTGCTCCGCGATGGATTGCGCGCATGTCGTTCCGCGGCGGGTATGCCGGAATACCTCACCTCAACGAACCTGGCGGCTTCGGACCTCGCCTCGATTCCCTGATCGCCGATCTTGATGGCGGCTTGAACGTGGCTGTATTCCACGACTACCGCCGCCCTCGGCCCGCCCAGCGTATCACCGCCATGCAGGCGCTGAACGTCGATCCCGCGTCCGTCGGCGCCAACAGTCTCAAGGTCTTCGGCTTCGCGCCTTACTCGGTAGCCTTCAGCGCTGGGGATTATATCGGCGGCGACGGGCGGCCGCACATCACCTCCCTTGCTCACACGCGGGAAGCCGGTGGGATCGTCAACGGAGCGGGCTCAATCATGGCGGATGGTAACGGCGTTGCGATCGTCGGCATCCGTCCGCACGTCTCAGCGCCGATCGCCGGCGGCACGCTACTGACGTGGCCTGTCACTGGGCGATTCGAACTAGTCGGCGAGGATGCTGGCCAGAACGAGACCGAGGTAGGTGGCGTCACCGAGTACGTCCTCGAGTTCACGGAGAAGCTGACGCCATGAGCATCCGCGATCTCGACCCTGCCCTCGCTGCGGAGTTCAACCGCGACGAGTTGCGCCCGTTCATTGGTGTGCACATCGACCTTCCGGATCCGGTGTTCGCTGTCACCGGCAACACGTCGATCACCTACGCGGGGGGAACATGGCCCGCGATCGGTGGGCTTGGCTCGATCGAGACGATCGGCGAGGGAACCGACGGCTCGGCTGCCGGCGTCAAAGCGACATTGTTCGAAGTGCCCTCAGAGTTCCGCGACGACGTTGCCGACCAAGCCGTGCGGGGATGCCTGTACGAGCTCTACGTCGGCGCGCTGGATAACGCCTATCATCAGGTCATCGGGTTCAAGCAGATATGGAAGGGGCGGCTCGACGCCTACGACATCACCGATTCTGGCGACACGATCAGCGTTTCGGCGAGCGGCGAAAGCCGCATGCGGGATCAGCGCAGGCCGGCGATCAAGCGCTTCACCGATTGGTGGCAGCAGCGGAAGTTTCCCGGCGACCTCGCGTTTCAATACGTCGCCCGTATGGTGGAAGTACCCGTGCTATGGGCCAAGGCCTCTCAGGACTCGGTGCTTTGAACTCGCCCGACTGGGATCGCCACTGTGGCGATCTATGGCGCGCGAACGTGCTGGCCGTGACCGGCAAGGACATCTGCGACATCGTCGGGCCGTCACCTCGCCGGCCGCGGGATTGGGCAGCCATGATGCGCCGGCTTGGCGTCCGCAGTATGGCGGGCGTGATTAGTGCGGTCCATGGATCACCCATTCCATACCGCCAGGCCCGGCGAGGCGCGATCGTCAGGCGCGGGTGGGCAATCGGTGTTTGCCGCGGTGATCAGGCCGAGTTCTTCGGCGGCAAGTTCCTGCCGATGAACATGGTCGACGATGCCTGGAATATTGGAGGCGACCATCGTGGGTAAGGTCGTCGGTGCAGTCTTCGATTCAGTGAAAGGCCCTTTGACTGGCCTGCTCACCGGCGGAAAAAAGGGGGCACTTGAAGGTCTCGGCAATCTAGCAACCGCCTTTATTGGCGGCCCTACTGCGGTGGCGCTCACGGTCGCCAGCCGCGTCCTATCCGCGGTGACCGCCTCGGCACCATCTACCAAAGACAATGCTGCGTCTGTCACGCGCCAGTCAATTGGCAACAGCTTCATCGTCTACGGCAAGCGCCGCGTGGGCGGGCTCCTGATTTTCTTTCATCCGGTCGGCAAGTCGTACCGGTACTTCGTGATCGCGGTCGCCGGTCACCGCTGCAAGGGCGCAGTGCGCTGGTGGCTCGGCGACGAAGAGGTGACTGTCGCATCGAGCGGGCTGGTGACGTCAGGCAAGTACAAGGACAACGCTCGCCTGTTTTTCTACCGCGGCGATGACGACCAGGTCGCGCACCCTTCGTTCGTCGCTGAGACTGGGGGGAAGTGGACCGCCAACCATCGGGCTCGCGGGGTCGCGCTGGTCTATGCCATCTTCACGATGACCGACGATGTCGTTCAGGCCGGCATGCCGAACATCACCGTCGAGGTCGAGGGCAAGGACGACATCTACGATCCGCGCACCGACACCCGAGGCTACACGCGCAACGCCGCTCTGATCTTCTACGACTGGATGCGCCTCGCTCGCGAGGAAGGCGGCTTCGGGGCGTACGAGGACGAGATCGACGACGACTGGGTATCGGCGCAGGCGTACGTCTGTGACGAGGCCTGTGCCCTGCCCGGCGGGGGCACAGAGGCACGATATGAAATGGATTGCTACATCACTACCGGCGCGGCGCCGAGCGAGGTCCGCGATACGCTCGTGACCTGCTGCGCTGGATCGTTCACATACACGGGGGGCAAGATGCTGATGCGCCCTGGCTATTACGTCCCGCCATCCGCAACGCTGCAAGAGCGCGACCTCGCTGGTGCGATCAGCGTACCGGCCCTGCTCGCCGGCGATCAGACGTCAACCGAGATGACGGGGACATACGTCGACCCGGCCAACCTCTACCAGCCGCGCGACGTGCCGACCCGGTCGATCGATAGCGATGACGTTCGTCAGTCCTCTCTCGACCTGCCGCATATCACCAGCGGCACGCGCGCGCAGCGGATCCTTGAGATCGCCCTCCGCAAGTCGTTGGCAGAGCGGCGCGTAACCTGGCCGATGAATATCGTCGGCATCGGTGTCGCCACTCTCGACACGGTGCAGCTGGCAACCCCGAGGTACGGGCTGTCGAACTACTCGTTCCAGGTCAGCAGCTGGGGGCTGTCGTCGGACTTCTCCGTTGTCCTGCAGCTTGAAGAGACCGGCCCCGAGATATTCGAGTTCACGCCTGCCATGTACAAGACGGTGGGCCCGACCGGCGAACTAGTGCCGGCTGATCCGATCGGCGACGCACCGCCCACGCGCGCCGCTTACCGCATCGTCAGCCAGACCGTGCCCTATCCAGTGACCAGCGATAGCGACAGCGTGGACATCGTCGCGTTCTCCGCAGTCCTGGACGATGCTCGGACGATCGACTTCCCGGCGGGCACGATCAGCGGTCTCACAGCGGGGACCGAGTACGTGGTCCTGTGGAGCCTGACGACGTCGACCTATTCGGCGGTGCTGTCGCCAGCGATCGATGCGCTGGCCTCGCCCGACAACGTCCTGATCCGATACGTCACCACGCAGAACGCGGACGGGACCTACCCTAGCTCACCGACCGCGCCTGGCGGCGATGGCGGTGGCGGCGGTGGCGGCCGGTACAATCAGGGGGTGATCGAATGACCCACGAGACGGTACCGACTAACCGGCGGATCTACATGGTCATGCAGGCCATGCCCGGCGGGATGATGCAGTTTCGGCTGTCGGCGATGCCTCCGCATTACGATGACCCGGCTGCCGTGCTGCTCGTTCGCGGTGTCCTGCCGCAGGGCGATGACGTCGTTCTCCAGATCGTCAGCGATCCGAGCGCCAACCCCTCCCTGCGCGGCAAGGACGGCAAGGACGGCACGAACGGAACGAATGGCCTCGACGGTAAGGCGGGGACCAACGGCGTCGATGGGCAGTCCGCCTACGATATAGCTCGATCGCTCGGCTATGGCGGCACGAAGACGCAGTTCATCGCCTCGCTGGTCGGCGCTTCGGGCAAGGACGGGAAAGACGGAACGAACGGGACGGACGGCAGGAACGCCTCTGCCCTGCTTGGCACGGTCAACCTGACCCAGACGGCAACCGTGGCGATCAGCGCCGGCACACGCCGCCTTCTTCTCACGATCCCGGCCACATGGGGCGTGGTCGCCGGCGACCCGCTGATGGCCCTGCCGTCCTCTACCGTCGCCGGATACGCCGTTCACGACGTCGTCGCTGTTTCCCCGACCTCTATCTCGGTCGGCTTCACTGCCCCGCTGCTCGCCATCGGCGCCAGCTTCACGATTCCGCTGCGGATCGCGCGCCTCAACACCTGAATCTGGAGACGCTGATGTCTTACGCCGCTCAGGTCGCTATTGCGGCCGATCGATACACGCCATGCGTCCGTACGATTACATTCCGGGGGCTGGACCTGACTGGCGTCGCGCTGCGTATGCAGGTCCGGTTGGTCGCAGATACTCCGGGCCTCCCCTTGGTCGACCTGAGCAACGTGAGCAACGCCCAAGCTCAGGGTATCAAGCTGGTCTCGGTCAGCAACGTCGACAACCTGCCAACCAGCGTGATCCAAATTAGGATCAATGAGACAACTATCGAGGGGCTTCCATACGCCGGAGAACTTGGGAATACGACCGACCTTGCTTATGATCTGCAAGGGACACTGGGGGGCGACAAACGCGTTCTGATGGCCGGCGCGTTCGCAATCGCTGCGGGCGTCACAGGAGCTAATAACGCGCCACTGAATCGCCCGTTCGGTTTCGGATCATCTCCCTACGCGGTTGGGATGCGCGGGGGAGCGACGCTAACGTTCGGCGAAACCCGGGTTGATATTGCGATCGACGGCGCTGACTTGCTGGCGCCGATCGCCAATGCTGCAAAAGCTTATCAGGACGCAGCGGCTGCGAGCGCGCTGGCTGCCGGCTACAGTTCGGACACTGCCGAAATGGCGTCGGCCACGGCGCTTGCGGCATCGAACTATTATCCAACCCGCGCTGCTGGAGAAGCGGCCACTCCGGTTAACGGACTTTTCACCACCGGTGACGGTGCTGGTAATATCATTTATTACCAGCGCACCACGTCGGGCTCGACCGAAATCAGCCGCGCCGTCACCCCTGTCTCGTTAGCGGCTCGTACTGTTCGCCACATCAGCGAATTTGGTGTCGTGCCAAACGCAAGCTACGATCAGGCAGCGGCAATCAACGCTGCGTTCTTGGCTGCGGCTAGCCAGGGCGCGATCATTATGACCAAGCAGGGAGAAAGCTATCGCCATGCCGATACCCTGAGCCCGCCCGCCGGCACGATCTGGCAGTCCAACGGCGCCACCTTGATCGCGACCGACCCGATCAAGATCGCCCTCTACGTCGGCGATAACACTCAGATTCTAGGGGCTCCGAGGTTCCTCGCCCCTAACGCGACGAGCCGCTCGGCTGCGCTAGAAGCTTCACGCGTTGTTATCGTGGGCACGCGCTGGATGCTTGATCGGCCGATGGTCGATGGGGCGGCAAGTATCGGGATCATGAAGTTTGGCTGCAGCTTTGGCTTGTTGATTTGCCCCAACGTACGGAACACGACCGCTGACGGCATCCACACAACCTACGGCGCCAATAATAATACGACTACCTACCCGCTCGTCGAAAATGCTGGCGATGACTGTGTCGCGTACGTCGGGTATTCAGGCGATGGGCGGCCGGTTGATAACGAGGTCCTAATTGGGGGGCGCGGTCTCTACGGCCACGCACGCGGGCTAACGGCTATCGGCGTTCGAACCTTCACCTCAACTAACTGGTACGCAGAGGGCTGCGACGGCGCCGGGGTGTATACGGGAGGGGAAGATCCCGTCGGGCCGGAGTCCGCGAAGTCGTTTGGCACCAGCAACGTGACCATCGATTCCCCTACGGTCATCAATTGCTGCCAGAACACTACCATCGGCCACGCCCCGATCATGGTTTTCGGTCGCGATGGGAGCAACCCGGGGCCTTCAGGGGAGCAGATCTCAGGAAGCGCACTCGGCACGCGTCTCATCTCGCCGACCATCGGCGGCGGTCCAGGCGCGGCAGCTGCGGTCCGTATCGACTATGGAGCCGAAGGCACTCAGGTGCTTTATCTAAAGGCCCGCGACGTCACGAACTCCGATAGCGCGCCGAACCTCGTCAACATCAATGGGTACAACACCACGCTGATTCAGCCTGAGGGCTTATCGATCGGCGGCAACGGCATCCTTATCGGGCCTCGAGCAAGCGGCTTTGTCGTGGTTGACCGCCCCATGATGGAGCAGATGGGCGTCAACGCGCCAGCAACGTACGCATCGTTCCTGGCATGTGACGCGGCGGCCACAGTCAGCCGGGTCGATGTCACTGGTGCCCGCTTCCGCACTAGTGCTTCCCTCAAGAACTTGCTTGGCGGCGTCTTCCCGGATGGCGCACTGCGCATCATTGGTGCGACCGTCGACGACATCGCGCAGGTTGAGATCGATCCGATCGGCGAGCGCTATGCACCAGGCCGGAAGTTCGATTACAGCGCGGCGGGAGCGGTAAAGCCCCGCTCTCTGACCGTCCCGGCCAGCGCGGTCGCGCAGTTCGGTTTTGCCGCTCAAATCCTAGCGCAGATCGACATCGTAGCCGTCCAGAACAACGATCAGAACGTGCGAACGATCGTCTCGGAGGTGCTGTACTTTTCGGCCGATAACACTGGGGGCGTAGCAGGCGTTGATTACGTCGCGCTGCCGGATGGCGGTTATTATCGGCGGGCAGTTATCGGCCCGGTTTCGGGCGCTGCGTGGGGCAATCTTTCGCTCACGCAATCCCTAACCATCGTAGGCGGCCATCCGGCGCTGTCCATCGGAGGCGGCGCCGCGGCCATCGACTTAACGGTCAGAGCGGTTCTCACGCGGAAGATGGGATAATAGAATGACATCGATCCTGGGCATCGATCCTGTAACCAAGCAACTAAACTGGCCGAAAGGTTCGCCGTACCTCCTGAAGCTGAAGTTCAGCGATGGCGGCGCGGGCTTCGCAGATCTCACCGGCCGCGTGCTGCGGTTCGCAGCGTTCCAGCGTGGCGGCGCGGTCGTTCATGACGAGGCATTCGCGATCGCCGGGGACACGGCAACGATCCTGTTCGGCGGTGAAGTCAGTGAACTCAGCGGCTTCAATGGCGCACGTTGGCAGGTCGCGCAGGTATTTGAGGAAGGTCCCACCCCGCTCTTCCGCGGCTCGATCGACGTCACGCCGGCAGCTTCCGACCAAGGCCCCGGCGCAGGTGCTCCAGCATCCGACCTTCTAACCTGGGCTCCCGCTACCCAAACCCTCCTGATCAGTTCGATCGGTGCACGAGGGCCCTCTCTATCCGAAGAACTGGGGACAACGCCGGAAGCTCTGATCGCCGAACTGGTGACGGGCCCGGTCGACGAGAAGCTTGCGGAGGTCGACCTGGCTCTCGCCGACTTCGAGCAGGTCCAGATCCTCGCCAATATCCTGATCCCTTCTGGGGCTACGGCCATCCTCGCTGACAGCGGGAACTCAATTGAAATTGGAGGACTGATGTGAGCCTTACACTCGGCTGGTTTCTGGGTCGCGCGGCCGACCTGACGAACATCAAGCGGGGCCGGTATCGTGATGATGCCGGTGTCGACTTCCCGATCAACGCAGAGCATCCGGATCAGCGCGCGGCGTTGCTCGCGGCATTCACTGGGCTGGGCACCGAGGCAGCGCTTCAGGCCATCCTCGCCAAGCTCATCGCGGGCCCCGCGACTGATGCGAAGGTCGAGGCCGTGCGCGCGCTCCTCGCCGGCACGCTGGCAGTCTCGGCGACAGCGCTTCCCCTGCCCTCGGGCGCGGCAACCTCTGCGGCTCAAGAGGCCATGCGCGCCCTGCTGGCCGGAACGCTTGCAGTGTCCGCTGCTTCCCTGCCGCTGCCGACCGGTGCTGCTACCGGAGCAAAGCAGGACACGGGCAATACCGCGCTTGCCGCGATCGTCACCGCGCTGGCCGGTACGCTCAACGTCCTGCCGCTGATAAAGCCTTGGGCGACTTGGGCGCCAGCGACGGCGATCGACATGCGCAATTACGCCGGCGTCGAGATCCAAGTCACCGGCGCGGGTACGGCGACATTCACCCGATCGGCCGATGACGCCACCTACGCCGCGATCAGCGCCACGGCATCGGGCGTCGCCGCAGCCAGTCCCCTCGCCGTCGGCTTCTACAGCCTGAAGGGTGGCGGCTTCCTCAAGTTCGCCGGCACCGCGACCATTCTCATTCGGGGGTACAACTGATGGCGTTCGATCCAGATGCTCAGGAGATGGCGGGCGTGGCCATCGGTAAGGCTACGGATGCGTTGGCGCGGATAAGCGCGCGGTTCCCGAACCGCGCAACCCGCCAAGTCGGCAGCAAGGTGGGCGCGCTTTCTGGCGTTGTATTTCA
>Ga0247808_10001105_pt1 | contig 13019 bp, 11 predicted proteins | sample UWRJL089202R1_FD_179914 | JGI IMG/M metagenome (GOLD analysis project Ga0247808, IMG submission 179914) | Plant litter microbial communities from Arlington Agricultural Research Station in Wisconsin, United States - UWRJ-L089-202R-1 | ecosystem: Environmental > Terrestrial > Plant litter >... | reverse complement strand
GCACCAACACAGTGGCAATCACAGTGGCAATGACAATGAAGTCCAATTTCCGTAATTTTTGTGAAAGGAAACACAGTGAAGAAGAGAGCAGTTCTCTCGGTCGTCGCAGCAGGCGCCATGGTTCTTGGCCTCGCAGCATGTTCAGCTGACGGCGGAAGCGGCGACGGCGGCGGAGACAAGGGTCTCGTCGGCGTTGCAATGCCCACGAAGTCCTCCGAGCGTTGGATCAACGACGGCGACGCGGTCAAGGAGCAGCTGGAAGCAGCGGGCTACACCGTTGACCTTCAGTACGCAGAAGACGACATCCCCACCCAGGTCAGCCAGATCGAGAACATGATCACCAAGGGTGCAACCGCCCTGATCGTCGCCTCCATTGACGGAACCACCCTCACCAACGTCCTCAGCGACGCCGAAGCCTCTGACATCCCCGTCATCGCTTACGACCGTCTGCTCCGCGACACCACCGCCGTTAGCTACTACGCCACGTTCGACAACTTCCTCGTGGGACAGCAGCAGGCATGGACGGTCACCAACGGACTCGGCCTGACCGAGCTCGACGGAACCCCCATCGAGGGTGCACCCACCGGCCCGTTCAACATCGAGCTGTTCGCCGGTTCGCCCGACGACAACAACGCGACCTTCTTCTACGAGGGTGCAATGGACGTGCTCCAGCCCCTTATCGACGCCGGAACGCTCGTTGTCCCCAGCGGCCAGACCGACTTCACCACCGTTGCAACCCTTCGTTGGGACGGCGAGACCGCTCAGAGCCGCATGGAAGACATCCTGACCTCCGAGTACTCGGGAGACACCAAGGTCAACGCAGTTCTGTCGCCCTACGACGGCATCAGCCGTGGAATCATCTCCGCGCTTGAGGGCTCCGGTTACACCACCGGTGCAGAATGGCCGATCATCTCCGGCCAGGACGCTGAGCTCGACTCCGTCAAGGCAATCGTCGCCGGTGAGCAGTACGGCACCATCTTCAAGGACACCCGTGACCTTGCAGCCAAGGCAGTCGAAATGACCACCGCCGTGCTCAACGACGAAGAGCCCGAAACCAACAACACCACCGACTACGACAACGGCGAGTTCGTTGTCCCGTCGTTCCTGCTCGAGCCGAGCATCGTGGTGAAGGACAACATCCAGGAGCAGCTCGTTGACTCCGGTTACTGGACCGCTGAAGAAATCGGCCTGTAACTAGCCGTTCAGCACTAACAGTTCAGCACCACCGTTCCACCTCGTTTCACTCGCCGGTGGTGGGGATGTCCATCCCCACCACCGGCTCCCCACTGAACCTCAACACAAGGAAGCTGGCTTCACAGTGACCACCAACATTCTGGAAATGCGGTCGATAACCAAGACCTTTCCCGGCGTGAAGGCTCTACAGGACGTCACCCTCGAGGTGGCCCGCGGCGAGATCCATGCGATCTGCGGCGAAAACGGAGCCGGCAAGTCCACGCTGATGAAAGTTCTGTCGGGCGTGTACCCCCACGGCACGTACGAAGGCGACATCGTCTTCGAAAACGAAACGGTTGCCTTCCGCGACATCCGGGACAGCGAAGCCAAGGGCATCGTTATCATTCACCAGGAGCTGGCACTCAGCCCCTACCTCTCGATCGCCGAGAACATCTTCCTCAACAACGAGGTCAAGGGTTTCGGCGGACTCATCGACTGGAACAAGACCAACTCCGAAGCAGCCAAGCTGCTCGCGCGAGTTGGACTCAGCGAAAAGCCGACGACCAAAATCATGGACATCGGTGTTGGCAAGCAGCAGCTCGTAGAGATCGCCAAGGCCCTCTCCAAGCGAGTGAAGCTCCTCATCCTCGACGAGCCCACCGCGGCACTCAACGACGAAGACTCCGACCACCTGCTCACTCTGATCATGCACCTCAAGAGCCAGGGCATCACGTCGATCATCATCAGCCACAAGCTCAACGAGATCAAAAAGATCTCCGACACGGTTACCGTGATTCGCGACGGCAAGTCCATCGAGACCATTGCCAAGCAGGACGTCAGCGAAGACCGAATCATCAAGGACATGGTGGGTCGCGATCTCGAACACCGTTACCCCGACCACACCCCGCACCTCGGCGACGAGATCCTTCGTGTCGAGAACTGGACTGCCCACCACCCGCAGGACAACAGCCGAGTGGTTGTTGACAACGTGAACCTCAACGTCCGCAAGGGCGAAATCGTGGGAATCGCTGGCCTGATGGGCGCTGGTCGCACCGAGTTCGCGATGAGCCTATTCGGACGTTCCTACGGAACACGCATCAGCGGCAAAGTCTTCAAAAACGGCAAGGAAATTCAGACCCGCAGCGTCGCTGAAGCGATCAGCCACGGACTGGCCTACGCCACGGAAGACCGCAAAGAATACGGCCTCAACCTCATCGAGGACATCAAGCGCAACATCTCGCTCGCGTCGCTCAACAAGCTCAAGCACGGCGGGCTCGTCGACGACAACGAAGAGTTCAAGGTTGCCAACGAGTACCGCAAGAGCATGAACATCAAGTCTCCGACCGTTCTCGCCAAAACCGGCAAGCTCAGCGGCGGAAACCAGCAGAAGGTTGTGCTGAGCAAGTGGATCTACTCGGATCCCGATGTACTGATCCTCGACGAGCCCACCCGCGGCATTGACGTTGGTGCGAAGTACGAGATTTACACGATCATCAACCGCCTCGCCGCCGAGGGAAAGGGCATCATCGTCATTTCCTCCGAGCTCCCCGAGCTGTTGGGTATCTGCGACCGTGTGTACGCCCTGTCCGAGGGACGCATCACCGGAGAACTTCCTATCGCCGAGGCAACACCCGAGGCGGTCCTCAAACTCATGACCATGGAAAAGCCGCGCTAGCGCTTAGCGCGCGCGAGTACTAAGGAGACACTGCAAAATGACCGACACAACCACCCGTGCCACCGAGCCGGTTGGGCCACCGCCCACCAGCAAGATTGGTGCGTCTCTCAGCCACATCGTCACTGACCTCGGCAAAAACGGCATCTTCATCGCCCTCATTGTTGTTGTGGTGCTGTTCACCATCCTCACCGATGGCATCCTGCTTCGCCCCCAGAACATCTCCAACCTCATCGTCCAGAACGGGTACATCCTGATCCTGGCGATCGGTATGGTTCTGGTCATCGTCGCCGGACACATCGACCTCTCGGTCGGATCGGTCGCCGCGTTCGTCGGTGCCGTATCGGGTGTCTTCGCCGTTCAGTGGGGTCTTCCCTGGTGGCTGTCGATCATCCTCTCGCTGCTCGTCGGAGCGCTGGTTGGAGCATGGCAGGGCTTCTGGATCGCCTATGTGGGTATTCCCGCATTCATCGTGACGCTGGCCGGTATGTTGATCTTCCGTGGCCTCGCGCTTGCGGTTCTCGGCAACGCCAACATCGGTTCGTTCCCCACCGAGTACCGCGCACTCGGTAACGGGTATCTGACCAACCTCTTCGGAGAGTTCGCGATCGACCCGTTCACCCTGGGCGTCGGAGCCATCGCGGCCATCGCCCTGGTGGTCCAGCAGTTCCGCACCCGCACCGGCCGCCAGAAGTACGGCCAGGAAGTGGAGCCCTTCGGCTGGTTCATCATCAAGCTGGTCCTGATCGTTGTCGCCATCGGTGCCTTCTCCTACGCACTCGCCACCTTCAAGGGCATCCCGATCACGCTGATCGTGCTCGCCGCTCTGGTAATGGTCTACGGCGTTATCAGTAACCGTTCGGTGTTCGGACGCCACGTCTTCGCCATCGGTGGCAACCGTCACGCCGCCGAGCTGTCGGGTGTGAAGACCCGTAAGGTCGACTTCTGGCTGTTCGTCAACATGGGCTTCCTCGCCGCACTTGCCGGCCTGGTCTTCACCGCCCGACTGAACCTTGCTGGGCCGAAGGCTGGTGACGGTTTCGAGCTCGAGGCCATCTCCGCCGCATTCATCGGTGGCGCCGCTGTCGCCGGTGGTGTCGGAACCATTGGTGGAGCGATCATCGGTGGTCTGATCATCGGTGTTCTCAACAACGGTATGTCGATCCTCGGTATTGGTATCGAGTGGCAGCAGGCCGTCAAGGGCCTCGTGCTTCTGTTCGCCGTCGCCTTCGACGTGTTCAACAAAAAGCGCTCCGGCGGTCGCTAACCTGCACGTTAGCTAGCCTTCGGCGTATCACCGTACGACCCCACTCGTCTCCTGAGTGGGGTCGTACGGCGTTTAACAGTGGTCTTCGGTCGGTCGCGGGTGGTCTTGAGCGGGACTGTGGTGGATGACGCGGCGCCACGTTTCTGCCGGGCGTTGCGCCCACCGTGAGAACCCTCACACGGTGGAGTGATGGTGGTGCGTACGGGGGAGCGGTGGCGCCGCGCCGCGTCATCCCCATCCCACCACTCCGCACGAAAACAGTGGACCCGCCCAGCGCCGTTACCCGATCGTGACAAAGGGGGGATTGAGCGTCCAATTTTGTGAGCGCTAACATCACTGCAGATCAGAACGACCTGATCGGCCGAGAGCCCACTTCTGGCGAGAGCGCGGGAGACGCCCCCACCGGGCGCGAGGGCGGGGCTCGGGACACTAAACAAGGAGGTTTGGTTTCTTATGAAGAAATTCATTGGGTTGGCCGCCGCGAGCGCTCTGCTCGTTGCGCTGGCGGGATGCGCGGGCGGAGGCGGCGACGCCGGCGCAGGAGGTGACGACGGCGAACTTGTGGTGGGGTTCGCGCAGGTCGGCGCGGAAAGCGGATGGCGCACGGCGAACACCAAAGACATCCAGCGTGCGTTCGAAGACGCGGGTATCGAGTTGAAGTTCTCCGACGCGCAGGGCAAGCAGGAGAACCAGATCAAGGCGATCCGGTCGTTTATCCAACAGCAGGTAGACGTGATCTCGTTCTCGCCCGTGGTGGAGACCGGATGGGACACGGTGCTCGGCGAAGCGAAAGACGCGGGCATTCCCGTGGTGCTGACCGACCGCTCGGTCGATTCCAAGGATGACTCGCTGTACGAATCGTTCCTCGGTTCGGACTTCATCGCCGAGGGCGAGAAGGCGGGTGAGTGGGTGGTGAGCGAATTCGCTGACGCCGACTCGGTGAAGATTGTTGAGCTCGAGGGAACCACCGGTGCGGCGCCGGCGAATGACCGGGCGACCGGGTTCCGCAACATCATTGAGGCCGACCCGAAGTTCGAGATCATCGCGTCGCAGACCGGTGACTTCACACGCGCCGGGGGCAAGCAGGTGATGGAGGCGTTCCTCAAGTCGAACCCCGAGATCGACCTGGTCTACGCCCACAACGACGACATGGGCCTCGGTGCGATCGAGGCCATCGAGGCAGCCGGCCTCACCCCGGGCACCGACATCAAGATCGTGACGGTCGACGCGGTGAAAGACGGCATGCAGGCCCTCGCCGACGGCAAGATCAACTTCATTGTGGAGTGCTCGCCCCTGCTCGGCGACCAGCTGATCGAGATCGTGACGGCGGTGGCCGACGGCGAACCAGTGGAGAAGCGCATTGTGACGGAGGAGACCACCTTCACCCAGGAGCAGGCCATCGAGGCTCTGCCCGACCGGCAGTACTGAGTGATGCGGGTCTGATCGGTGCGGGCTGGCGCTCCCCGTGAGCGCCACCCGCACAACCCGTTCGACAGAAAGAACAACCATGGACAGTGCAGTCCCCGTCAGTGATGTGACGCCCATCGTGGCTATGAGTGACATCTCGATCACGTTCCCGGGCGTCAAGGCGCTGAGTGGCGTCAATTTTCGAATGTTTCCCGGTGAAGTGCACTCGCTCCTTGGCGAGAACGGTGCGGGCAAGTCCACACTCATCAAGGCGTTGACCGGGGTGTACGGCATCGACAGTGGCACGATCCTCTACAACGGGGAGCCGCTGGTGATCTCGGGTCCGGCCGACGCCCAGCGGGTGGGGATCAGCACCGTGTACCAGGAGGTGAATCTGCTGCCGAACCTGTCCGTCGCGGAGAACATCCTGCTCGGGCGGGAACCGCGCCGCCTCGGAGGCATTGACTGGCCGCAGATGCGGGCGCGGGCGTCAGCGATCCTCGCCCGGCTGCACCTCTCCATCGACCCGGCCTCGCAGCTCGGCACCCACTCGCTCGCGGTGCAGCAGCTGGTCGCGATCGCGCGGGCCATCGATGTCAACGCCAAGGTGCTCATTCTCGACGAGCCCACTTCGAGCCTCGATGCAGACGAGGTGGCTGAACTGTTCCGCGTCATCCGGGATCTCAAAAACCACGGCGTAGCCATCCTGTTTGTCTCGCACTTTCTCGACCAGGTCTATGAGATCGCCGACCGGCTCACGGTGCTTCGCAATGGAACCCTCGTTGGCGAGTACCGCACCGAGGAGATCCTGCGCATCGAACTTGTGCACAAGATGATCGGCAAAGAGATCGCGGTTCTCGACGACCTCGACACCAAAACGCGGGCGGCGGTCGCGGAGAGTTCCGATACGCCGCAGTACCTCGAGGCGACTGGGCTCGGGCGCAAAGGTGCGATCGAACCCGTCGACTTCCGTATCGCCGAGGGTGAGGTGGTGGGGTTCGCCGGGCTTCTCGGGTCCGGACGCACCGAGCTCGCCCGCATCCTCAGTGGCGTCGACCGGCCGGATAGCGGCGAGCTCAAGGTGGAGGGTGTGTTGCGCCGCCTGCGCACCGCGCGACTGGCGCTGCGCTATCGCATCGCCTACTCGTCCGAGGACCGCAAACGCTTTGGCCTCGTGGAAGACCTCACGGTGCGCGACAACATTGTGCTCGCGCTGCAGGCCGACCGCGGATGGTTCCGTCGTATTCCGCGCCGCCGCCAGGACGAACTCGCCGCCAGCTACATCCAGGCCCTCGGCATCCGTCCTGCGAACCCCGAGGCGCTGGTGCGCAACCTCAGCGGTGGCAACCAGCAGAAGGTGTTGCTGGCCCGGTGGCTCGCGATCGCACCCCGCCTGCTGATCCTCGACGAGCCCACCCGCGGCATCGACGTGGGGGCGAAGGCCGAGATCCAACGCCTGGTCGCCAACCTCGCCGAGGAGGGGATGAGTGTCATCTTCATTTCCGCCGAGCTCGAAGAGGTGCTGCGGCTCAGCCACCGCATTGTGGTGCTGCGGGACCACAAAAAGATTGCCGACATCGACAACGAAGACGTCACGGTCGGCGAAATTATGGGACTTATCGCGAGCGGAGCAGACGTATGACCTCCCCAACACCGACCCCGGCAACTGAACCGTCGGGCCTGAGCGCCTGGTTGCGGGAGGCACTGCGCAGCCGCCTGATCTGGCCCGTTCTTGCGCTCGTTGTGTTGTTGGCCATCAACGTGGTGAAGTCGCCCGGGTTCCTTTCGATCCGCATTCAGGACGGCCACCTCTTCGGCAGTCTCATCGACATTCTGCGTAACGGCGCTCCCATTGTTTTGGTGGCGCTGGGGATGACGCTGGTGATCGCCACGCGGGGCATTGACCTGTCCGTGGGTGCGGTTGTCGCCATTTCGGGGGCATTCGCCCTGTCGATTGTGGGGGACGCCCCGGACCCCAACGACCTCGGAGTTGTGCTGTTCGCCGTTGCGGCGTCCCTCGTGTTCGCCCTGGTGCTGGGGTCGTGGAACGGGTTTCTGGTGTCGGTGCTGGGGATCCAACCGATCATCGCGACCCTCATCCTGATGACCGCCGGGCGCGGCATAGCGATGCTCATCACCGAGGGACAGATCCTCACGGTGTCGAGCGCGCCCTACAAGGTCATCGGTGGTGGCTACTGGTTCGCCTTTCCGGCGTCCATCATCATCGCGACAGCCCTCTTTATCCTTGTGGCGATCCTCACCCGCAAGACCGCTCTCGGCATGCTCATCGAATCAGTGGGCATCAATCCCGAGGCGAGCCGTCTCGCGGGGGTGAGCTCGCGCGTCATTATCTGGACCGTCTACACGTTCAGTGCGGTGTGTGCGGCAATCGCTGGCCTGATGATCAGCTCGAATGTCACGGCGGCCGACGCGAACAGTGCGGGACTGTGGATCGAGATGGACGCCATCCTCGCAGTGGTGCTCGGCGGAACCTCACTTGCGGGCGGGCGGTACTCCCTCACCGGAACCCTCGTTGGTGCGTTTGTGATCCAGACGCTGACCACGACGGTCTACTCGGTGGGCATCGCGCCGGAGATCACCCTGGTGTTCAAAGCGCTGGTGGTCATCGCCGTGTGCCTGCTCCAGTCGCCGCGGATCCACGGCGCCGCCGGTCGACGGCGGACGAAGCCTCCGGCCAGTGTGGCGAGCACACCTGCGGCGAACACACCCGGGGCGTCCGGCGCTGTGCAGTCGGGCACCGCGTCTGTTGGCGCCGCGTCATCCACCACCCAGGCGAAAGCGACCATCTGATGAGCGCACCAACACCGACCCGACTCAGCCCCGGCGGCGCCCCCGAGGGGACACCCGGCGGAACCCGTCAGCGTCCACCCGTGCGCGGCCTGCACCGGTTTGATCGGTACCTGCCGAACTCGCGGTACACGTCCGTGCTGGTGACGCTCGCGCTGTTGATCGTGACGTTCGCCGTGGGGTCGGCGCGCTACCGTGGCTTCTTCTCGGGCCAGGTGGTGCTCAACCTGTTTATCGACAACGCGTTTTTGATTGTGCTGGCCGTGGGGATGACGTTTGTGATCCTCACGGGCGGGATCGACCTGTCGGTGGGAGCCGTGGTCGCGCTGTCGACCATGATCGCGGCGTCGTTGCTGCGGGACGGGTGGACGCCGCCGTCCGTCATTGTGGTGGTGCTTGTGGTGGGCACCACACTCGGCCTGCTCAGCGGACTCGTGATCTACTACTTCGACGTTCAACCCTTTATCGCGACGCTGGCGGCCATGTTTCTTGCGCGCGGGCTCTGCTACGTCATCAGCACGGCGTCCATCTCGATCACGGACCCGTTTTTTGTGGACATGGCCAACGCGCGGATCCCGCTGGGGCCGGGGTTGCGTATCTCACCGAGTGTGATTGTGGCGCTCGCCGTGGTGGCGATCGCATTTATGGTGCTGCACTACACCCGCACCGGGCGCACGGTGTACGCGATTGGAACGGGAACGCAGTCCGCGATGCTGATGGGGCTGCCGGTGCGGCGCACGAAGATCCTCGTCTACGCCATCAGCGGTCTCTGCTCGGCGATCGCGGGTGTGCTGTTCACCTTCTACACACTCTCGGGGTACAGCCTCACAGCCGTTGGTATGGAGCTCGACGCCATCGCGGCGGTGGTCATCGGCGGCACCCTGCTCACGGGTGGGTCGGGATTTGTGCTCGGGTCGGTGCTCGGTGTGCTGGTGCTCGGCGTAATCCAGACCATCATCAGTTTCGAGGGAACTCTGAGCTCATGGTGGACCCGCATTGTTATCGGGGCGCTGCTGCTGGTGTTCATCCTGCTGCAGCGGGTGCTGACGCCGCGGCGGCGATGAGGCGCGGGTGTGGTGAACTCCGAAGAGTCCCGCGTTCGCGCCGCCAACATCTTCGACGTTGCGCGGTTGGCCGGTGTGTCCCACCAGACCGTGTCGCGGGTGGTCAACGACGTTCCGAACGTGCGCCCGGCAACGCGGGAGCGTGTCGAAGACGCCATCCGCCAGCTGCGCTACCGGCCGAGCACTGCGGCGCGCGCGCTGGTCACCAAACGCTCCCGCACCATCGGACTGATCACCACCGGGCGCCCCGACTTCGGCCCGTCGAGCACCGCGCTGGGGTTCAACGATGCCGCCCGGCAGGCCCGCTACACCGTGAGCATCGCGAGTATGGAGGAGGCAGATCCCGGGTCGATGCGTGCGTCCGTGGAGCTGCTGCTCGGCCAGAACGTTGAGGCGATTGTGCTGATTGCCGGGCATCGCGGAGCGCTCGAAGCCATGCAGGCCATCGACCTTGGTGTGCCGCTGCTCGCCGTCGAGAGCAGTGGGCGCTCCGGGTTCCACAGCGTCTCGATCGACCAGTTTGAGGGAGCGCGCGCGGCCACCGATCACCTCGTTGCCCTCGGGCATCGCGAAATCCTGCATGTGGCCGGGCCCGACGATTCGATGGATGCGGCCGAGCGCACCCGGGGATGGCGCGCGTCACTCTCGCGCCACGGCCTTGTCGCCCGCGAACCGCTTGTCTCCGATTGGTCGCCGCTCAGCGGCTATCGGTTGGGACTTCGGCTGCTGGATGATGCGACCGAATTCACCGCGGTGTTTGCCGGAAACGACCAGCTGGCCCTCGGACTGCTGCACGCGTTCACCGAGCGTGGGGTGTTGGTTCCCGGCGAGATCAGTGTGGTGGGGTTTGACGACATTCCCGAGGCGGCGCACTTTACGCCGCCACTCACCACCGTGCGGCAGGACTTCGCCGCGCTCGGGCGCGACATTATGGCGACGCTCGTCGAGATTTTGCGCGACGAAGAACAAGTGATCACGCCCCACACGGCGGCGACCCTGGTGGTGCGAGCGTCGACTGGGCCGCCGCCCAGGCGCTGAGCTGTGGTTATGCGGAGCGTTAGCCCGTTGCGCGGTATGCCCGAGTAAAGGTCTCGACTGCCGCCTCAGCGATCGCGTCCAAATCCTCAGTGCTCATCGTCCGGGCCCCGGCAGTCAGTTGCTGTAGGTTGAGTGCCTTGCCGACTGCCAGCCAGGTCAGCTGCTGGGCTGCGGTCTCGGGATCGGGAACGCTGAGCACGCCGCGGCGGTCGAGCTCGGCGAACGTGTCGGCGAGGGTTGTGATGTTGTTGTCCCAGCTGCTCGACGCGTAGTCGATGGCAATGTCTGGGTGGCGCTCGGCGGTGCTGGTGATGAGTGAACGCATTGCCAGGACGTCCGACGATAAGACCGCCGCCTGGATGACGCCTACGAGCCGCCGCAGCGCCTCGACCACGTCGGGGGTGGCAAGGAGCGCCTCAACATGGGGACGCATCCCGGCGACGCCTTGGCCAGTCCAGTCGGCAACAACGGCGCGGTAAAGGTCGTCTTTTGACGGGAATGCTTGGTAGAGCGAGGCCTTGGACACTCGCGCCCGTTTGGCGATGACATCCATTGTTGTTCTCGTATATCCCGACCGAAGGAATACCTCCCGCGCGACCGCGACAATCTCGGCCGGCGTCGAACCGGCCGGGCGGCCGGGGCGTCGGGCGTTAACGGGAGAGTTCATGGCCCGATATTAGTACTTGACAGTTCTAATTGCGACGATTAGCTTCGGCGGTAAGGACACCGCAGCACTTTGCACCGGTGGAGGGACGATGGTCGCCATTGGAATTTTTATAGCCACGATTGTGGCGTTTCTGATCAGCCTGGCTTTTTATGCCGCGGTTCCGATCGCGGCCACCGAAAACGCGGGCGCGGGCGTCCGCCGAACGGACGATGGCGACGCGAGTGCAGGTGCGAACAGTGCAACGGCCGTGACAAGCGCCGATCGACCCCGGTGGTGGCAGATTGTGGTGGAAATGCTCCGAAGTGCGCTTGTGGCGATCCTTCTCGCGGGGTTGATGACTACCGCGGGGTGGAGCGGCCCGTGGGCGGGGCTCGTACTCGGCCTTGCCCTCAGTGTTCTGCCCATTGTCTTGCTGGCTGGTTCCGTTCTCTGGGAGCGAGTGCCCATACGCTCCGCGACCGCCCACGTCGCCGACTGGGTGATCAAGCTGGCCGCCATTGGCGCGTTCGTGGGAGCTTTTGTCTGATAGTCGGAGCGTTCATCTGAAAATCGAGAGGTGTGAATTATGGAAAGACGGCCGCAGTTGATTGATATCTCCTTCACTGCGACACTGGGCCGAGTGCGCGCCAGTGACACATGGATCTGCGTGCAGTTGCCTGACTCGGCAACCATCTTCGGTACGCGCGGGCTTGTCAAAGTGACGGGAACCATCGACGGCGAACCGTTCCAAGGGGCATTTATGGCGTTGGGCGATGGAACCCACAAACTTCCTGTCACTTCGTCAATCCGCAAGGCCATCGGCAAAACCGACGGAGATAGTGTGACGGTTCACCTCACAGAGCGACGGAACTGATGCGAAAGTTACACCGCCGCGACCGCGCGGTACTGCTCCCGGATGATGGGGTGAAAGTCGACCGAGGGCTCGGCGTGGACGGCGATGGCCCAGTCGGGGCGCTCGCCCGTGACAGCCCACGCCGCCTGCGCTGCGGCACCCGCGGCGACATACTCGCCGGGTTCCGGCACCACCACGGGAACGTTGAATACCTGTGCGGCAATCGAACTGACCGCAATGTTCTGCGCCGCACCGCCCACGAGTAGCAGGCGGGTGGCCTCCACTCCCTGTGCACGCACTGCGTCGAGTCCGTCGGCGAGGCCGCAGAGCATTCCTTCGATCGCAGCGCGCGCCAGGTTCTCGCGGGTGGTCGAGGCCAGCGTCATCCCGAACAACGTTCCGGTCGCATCGGGAAGGTTGGGGGTTCGCTCACCCTCGAGGTAGGGCTGGAAGACCGCACCGGCGGATCCGGGCTGAGCCTCAAGGGCGAGGCGCCCGAGCTCGGTGTGGTCGACGCCGAGCAGCCCCGCGATGGCGTCGAGGATTCGCGCCGCATTGAGGGTCGCAACGAGGGGAAGGTAATTGCCCGCAGCGTCCGCGAACCCGGCGACGGTGCCGGTCTCGTCGCGTACGGGGCTGTCGGTGACGGCGAACACGGTGCCGCTGGTGCCGATGGACACCACCACGTCACCGGGGGTCGCGCCAAGACCAAGTGCCGCGCCCGCGTTGTCACCGGCGCCGGGCGCGAAAAGGAGGCCCGCGGGGAGCTCGACGGTTGTCTCGTCCGGGGCGCTGCTGCCCGACGGCGCGGCGAGGCGCGACTCGTTCGGCTGCAGCACGGTGGGCAACACAATCTCGTCAACGCTGTCGCGGCGCAGGGCCAGGGCGAGTAGGTCGCGGTCGTAGGTGTCGGTCGCGGAGTTGAAGTAGGAGGTGCCGCTGGCGTCCGAGCGGTCGGTGGTCAGCTCGGCGAGGTCGGGGTTGGCCGGTCCGAAGCCGCGCAGGCGCCAGGTCAGCCAGTCGTGGGGGAGTGCCACCGCGGCAATGCGGGCGGCGTTCTCCGATTCGGCGTCGGCGAGCCAGCGCAATTT
>Ga0247808_10001103_pt1 | contig 13031 bp, 9 predicted proteins | sample UWRJL089202R1_FD_179914 | JGI IMG/M metagenome (GOLD analysis project Ga0247808, IMG submission 179914) | Plant litter microbial communities from Arlington Agricultural Research Station in Wisconsin, United States - UWRJ-L089-202R-1 | ecosystem: Environmental > Terrestrial > Plant litter >... | reverse complement strand
TCACTCTTGCCGATTCCATGGACGAAGGCGCCGCCAAGGCTGCCGAACTGGCGAACGCGTAAGGGACCGCAGAACAATGTCTATCTTCCTCAACAAGGATTCCAAGGTCATCGTCCAGGGCATCACCGGCGGCGAGGGCACCAAGCACACGGCGCTCATGCTGAAGGCCGGCACGCAGGTGGTCGGTGGCGTGAACGCCCGCAAGGCAGGCACGACCGTCGAGCACGACGGGGGAGCCAATGGGGAGAAAATCAGTCTTCCCGTATTCGGCACTGTGACCGAGGCGATCGCCGAGACCGGCGCCGACGTCTCGATCGTCTTCGTTCCGCCGGCATTCGCCAAGGACGCAGTGCTCGAGGCCATCGCTGCCGAGATCCCGCTCGTCGTCGTGATCACCGAGGGCATCCCGATTCAGGACTCGGCCGAGTTCTGGGCCGAGGCCAAGGCCAAGGGCGGCAAGACGCAGATCATCGGACCGAACTGCCCCGGCATCATCACCCCCGGTGAGTCTCTCGTAGGGATCACGCCCGCGAACATCACCGGCAAGGGACCGATCGGCCTCGTGTCGAAGTCGGGCACCCTGACGTACCAGATGATGTACGAGCTGCGCGACCTGGGCTTCTCGACCGCCATCGGTATCGGCGGAGACCCGATCATCGGCACTACGCACATCGATGCGCTCGCCGCGTTCGAGGCCGACCCCGAGACGAAGGCGATCGTCATGATCGGCGAGATCGGTGGCGACGCCGAGGAGCGCGCTGCCGACTACATCAAGGCTCACGTGACCAAGCCGGTCGTCGGCTACGTTGCCGGGTTCACTGCCCCCGAGGGCAAGACCATGGGCCACGCCGGCGCCATTGTGTCGTCGGGCGCAGGCACCGCTCAGGGCAAGAAGGAGGCCCTCGAGGCCGCCGGAGTCAAGGTAGGAAAGACGCCGAGCGAGGCGGCTGCACTGATGCGAGAGATTCTGGCAACGCTCTAGAGATTCACCCGAAAGGCGCTCACCGTGAGGTGGGCGCCTTTTGCGATTTGAGTAACGACTACTCAGGTCGGCTGACCGCCACACGGCCATCGTGGAACCATGCCTTTCATCCGTCGCGCTCCGAAGCGCCGCTCGACCTTTGTTCCTCTCGACACCCACCTGCAGTGGCGGCGTCCCGCAGCCGTGCTCCTTGCGAGTGTGCTTCTCGCCTCGAGCGCGTCGGCGGCCGATGCAGCGTCCACCGATCTCGTGAACTTCGGTTCACAGGTCGCCCTCCACGACTGCGTAGCCCTGGCGCTCGACACCGAGCAGGTCACCGAGGCCCAGCTCGCGAGCCTCACCTCGCTCACCTGCAACGGCGGAGTCACCGACATCAGCGTTCTCGCGGGAGCCACCAGCCTCACCTCGCTCGACCTGAAATACAACGGCATCACGGATGTCTCTGCGCTCTCCGGCCTGACCAAGCTGACGTTCCTCGCGCTCAACTACCAGGACGTCTCGTTGCCCGCGACGAAACCGAACCAGCCCTACGCGCTGCCCGTGATCGCCGGAGGACTTCCGATCATGGTCCAGCAGGGGGTGATCGGTGACATCGCCGACGGTGCGGTCACGTGGGCCGGGCCGGGACTCGCCAAGCTCACCTGGTCGGGTCCTGTCGGTTTCGGTTCGACCGGCAAACAGACCACCTTCTCGGGCACGATGCACCAGCTCGTCATGTACCAGCTGAACGGAGCGCAGGCTGCGATCACCGGTATCGCGAAGGTCGGTGAGCCGCTCACCTCGATCGCTGGAGTCAGCAACGTCAACGCGACCTACGACTACGTCTGGATGGCCAATGCGGTCGTGATCCCGGGTGCTGTGGCGGCGACCTATACGCCGGTGGATGACGACCTCGGAAAGGTCATCAGCGTCGAGATCACCGTGAACTATGGCGGCTACTTCCCGTTCGTGTCGACGAGTGCAACCACCGCGCCGGTCATCGCGGGAGATCCGAAGCCGGAACCGACGCCGACCGCTACACCGACCGCCACGCAGACCTCCGCACCCACCCCGATCGAGACCTCCACACCGGTCGAGACTCAGGTCGATGTCATCGCGCGGCCCACGCCGACCACGGCCGTCCCCGCGGCTACCGTCGTCCCGGTTGCCGCGGTCGCATCGGCCGTGCCGGTGATCCGCGGCACAGTGAAAGTAGGAAAGAAGCTCACGGTGAAGCCGGGCACCTGGACGCCGGGCGCGAGCTTCAGCTACCGCTGGTTCGCGAACGGCAAGGCGGTTTCGAACAAGGCGACGCTCACCATCACCAAGGCGATGCGCGGCAAGAAGATCACCGTGCGCGTCACGGGTTCGCGACCCGGCTACGTGTCGACAAGCGCCACGAGCAAGGCGACAGCCAAGGTCAAGTAGCGAGGTCAAGTAGCATCGCGACATGACGACGCTCGCCGGTGCCCGTGTGCTCGTGACCGGTGGCTCGAAGGGCATCGGCGCCGCGTTCGCACGGGTGGCCGCGGCATCCGGAGCCCAGGTTCGCCTCATCGCTCGCGGCGAGGCCGACCTGCGCGCGGTCGCCGACGAGATCGGCGCGACCTGGCGCACCGCGGATGTGACGGATGCCCCGGCCCTCGCCGCAGCGATCCACGAGCTCGGCGACGTCGACATCGTCGTGAGCTGTGCCGGCATCGCGCTGCCGGGACGTTTCGTCGATACCCCGCTGGAGGAGTTCCGCGAGCAGCTCGAGGTGAACTATCTCGGCACCCTCAACCTGCTCAAGAGCGTGCTCCCCGGGCCGGCTCACGTGGTGCTCACGAGCTCCACCGCAGGGTTGATCGGTGTCGTCGGGTACTCGGGCTACGCTCCCACGAAGTGGGCGATCCGTGGCCTGGCTGACACCCTCCGCTACGAGTTTCCGGCGACACGCTTCAGCGTGCTCTACCCGCCCGACACCGAGACACCGGGCTTCGCGCTCGAGAACACCCGCAAACCGCCTGAGACCGTTGCCGTCTCGGGTGCGGTGACTCCCGTGAAACCCGAGGTCGTGGCGCGTGCACTCGCGCGCGGCATCGAGCGCAATCGCGACAGCATCGCGATCGACCTGCTCACCAAGACGCTCGTGAGGTTCGGTGGCATCGTCGAGCCGCTGGCGCGCCGGGGCATCCGTAAGACGATCGCTCGTTCCCTGGGTAGTCCACCCGGGTAATTGAGTATCGGCTACTCATTCGGCCAGGTACCCCGGCGCGGCACCGTGGAGGTATGAAGAACCCCCTCCGCCTTATCTCAGCCATTGCCCTGGCCGCAGTCGCCACAACCTGTCTCGCCCTGCCAGCGTCCGCAGCGCCGACCGATGCCGTCGTCTTCGACTCTGCGGCACTCAAGACCTGCGTGCGTACGGCCCTGGGAATCCCGCCCGCGAGCGAGGTGACCGAAGCCGATCTGCTGCAACTCGAGGCGCTCTCCTGCGCGGGAGTCGCGGATGCCACGGGCCTCGAGTTCGCCACCAACCTCACGACCCTCTCGCTCCACGACGGCGCGCTCTGGGATCTCGCACCGCTCGCCCCGCTGCCCTCGCTCGTAACGGTTCACCTCGACAGCAACGCGATCGTCGACTGGTCGCCGCTCGCCGGTCATTCGACGATCGAACTGCTCACCGGTGTCGCCAACCCGGCGGGGGATATCTCCGGACTCACGGGCATGGCGGGCCTGAAGACGCTCTCGTTCGGTGGCGCGACGATGTCGGGTGTGCAGGCCGTCGGTGGCATGCACGCGCTCACGACGCTCGTCTTGATCGGCGTCGGCCTGACCGACGTCGACCTGCCCGCTATCGCTGGGCTCACCGACCTCGAGGTGCTTCAGATCAGCTCGAACTCGATCACGACTCTCCAGCCGCTCGCCGGTCTCACCTCGCTGCTCGCACTCGGAGTGGCAGGCAACGACCTCGCCTCGCTCGCCGGCCTCGAGAACTGGAGCAATCTCGTCACGCTTGCCGCCTACGACAACCAGCTCGTCTCCCTCGCGCCGCTCGCGGGACACGCAAAACTCACCACGATCGACGCATCGCAGAACCAGCTGACGGATGCCTCGGCTGTAGCCACCCTCCCCGCGCTGGTTCACCTCACCCTCAGCCACAACCACCTGTCGACGCTGCCTTCCGTCGCGACCCTGCCGAACCTCTCGACCCTGTACGTCGACGACAACAGATTGAGCGATCTCGGGTTCGTCGCGAACTCGCCGAAACTCACGAAGATCATCGCGGGAACGAATCGCATCACCTCGATTGCTGGCGTGCAGACGATCAGCACGCTGACCAACCTGCAGTTTCCGGTCAACCGCGTGAGTGACTTCTCTCCGCTGGGAGGTCTCACCGCTCTCGTGACACTGGTTGTCGGCGTTCAGAACCTCCAGGGAGCAGACACCGGTGTGGGCGTGACGGTGCAGCTACCCCCACTTCTGAACGCGGCCGGCGAGGTCGTTCAGTTCTCACAGTCCGCGGGTAGTGTGCCTGGCACGCTTGCCAACGGCCAGGTCCACTGGGCTGCTGCTGGCACCGGCAAGCTGTCGTTCGCCTTCGACATCCCGGTCGGCTCTACAGCCGCGAAAGCCAAGGCATCAGGCACGTTCTCGCAGAGTGTTCTCGACGTGCTCGTCGGCACCGCTCCGATGGTCTCGGGGACCCTCGCCGTCGGTGAGACGCTGACGGCGATCACCGGGCCATGGGATGCCGCGGCCACCCTCTCGTACGAATGGCTCCGCAATGGCGCCGTCATTGCAGGCGCGACCTCGTCGACGTACACGGTGGCAGCGGACGATGCGGGCTCCCAGCTGAGTGTCGTCGTCACGGGCTCCGCCCCACTCCGCTTCCCCGCGTCGTACGGCAGTGCTGCGGTCGCCATCCCCGCGCCTCTCGTGGGGTCTGGGCCTGGCACGAGCACTGAGACCGGTGCCGGTGCCGGTGTCGCTTCCGCGGTCGACCAGCGGCCGGTTCCGGCGGTCGAGCCACCGGCGGCTCCCGTCCACCTGGCACTCGCCTCGACACCCGCCCCGACGATCTCCGGTATAGCGAAGGTGGGCAAGAAGCTCACCGCGAAAACCGGTCGGTGGGATACCGGGGTGAAACTCACCTACCGCTGGTTCAGCAACGGCCACACCATCGCCAAGGCAACCGCGAGCACCCTGAAGCTGACCAAGAAGCTCAAGAAGACCACCATCACCGTTCGGGTGACCGGCTCGAAGCCGGGATACCCGTCAGTCACCATGACCAGCGCCGCGACACGTCGCGTCAAGTAAGGACCACCATGAAGCTCACCGTTTCGCGCCTCGGCGCCGCGCTCACGATCGCGGCAGTTGCCGCGGCATCCGTTCTCGTGTCCCCGTTGGCCGCCGAGGCAGCCGTTCCCGTCGATTTCACGGGCTCGGGCGGCCTCAAGGCGTGCATCAACAAAGCGCTCGGCAAGCCGGTCACCGACCCGGTCACCAAAACACAGCTGGTCACTCTTCAGGAGCTCAGCTGCACGGACGCGAATATCGGTACGCTCGCGCCGCTGGAGTGGGCGACCAACCTGCACGCGGTGGATCTCGCCGGGAATGCGATCACGAATCTCGACCCGCTCGCCGATCACTCGGAGCTCATCTCCCTGTACGTGAAAAACAATCCGCTGATCGACGTATCCGCGCTCTCGACGATGAAGAACCTCATCATCCTCTCGCTGGGAACGACGCAACTGGACTCGTCGCTGGACGTCTCGGCCATCGGCGGGCTGACCAAACTGACGAGTTTGGGCCTGTACGGTCGTGCCATCACCGACATCGCCGTCATGTCGAACCTCACCAACCTCGACCACATCGAACTCGGCGAGACGAGCCTGTCCGATCTCACGGCGCTCTCGTCCCTCAGTGAAGTGACTAGCCTCGCCGTGTACGACAGCTACGTGACCGACGTGTCGCCCCTCGCGTCGCTGCACAACCTCACGCAGCTGAATCTCGAGAACAACCAGATCACGGATGTCTCGCCGCTCAGTTCCCTCTCCGCGCTGGTCGTCCTGCTGATCACCGGCAACCAGGTGACCACGCTGCCTCCACTCGGCAGCATGACGGCCCTGAAGTACCTCCACTTCGATGACAACCAGGTGGCGGATCTCTCGCCGGTTGCAGCGCGCCCCGAGCTGGTCCACATCTATGCAGGCCACAATCGCATCTCCGACCTCACACCGCTCGCGGGGTCGACGGGCCTGCAGATCCTGCTTCTGGCCGATAACTCCGTTCGTGACCTGACACCGCTCGCGGGGCTCCCCGGTCTTGCGCAGCTCGATGTCGTCGGCCAGCAGCTCAGCCTTCCGACGGTGGCCACCAGCCAGCAGTCCCCGGCACCGACGGTGAAGACCGTCGACGGTGTATCGGTGAATCTGTCGATCGCAGACGGTATCGGCTTCTTCGAGAACGGGGTCGCCGTCTGGTCGGTCACGGGGAGCACCGCGCTGGAGTGGAGCCAGACGACTCCATTCGGTACCGGCAAGACAACGGTCTTCTCGGGCACGGTCGCGCAGAACGTCGAATCGCCAATCGTCGCGGGAACCGCCGGCATTGAGGGCGTGGCATCCGTCGGCAGCGTGCTCACCGCGACGACCAGCGGCTGGGCGTCGAACCTGGCGCTCACCTACAGCTGGCTGCGTGACGGCGTGCCGACCGGTGCCACCGGCCCGACCTACCTGCTCGGCGAGGCTGACGGCACCCACGTCATCAGTGTTCGCGTTACGGGTTCGCGCTCATCGCTGCTGTTCGTCTCGGCCGAGAGCGCTCCGACTGCGCCGATCGTGCCGCTTCCGGCGGCGACAGCGACGGGCACACAGGGCGGGTCGAGCTCGACCACACCGATTACACCGACAACCACGACCACTACGGCGCTCGCCGTGTTCGCGAAGCACCCGGCCCCGAGAATCACCGGCATGCTCAAGGTCGGCAAGAAGCTGACAGCGAAAGCTGGCATCTGGGACAAGGGTGTGACTCTGCGCTACCGCTGGCTGGCGAACGGCCACGCGATCAAGAAGGCCACGAAGGCGACGCTGAAGCTCACCAAGTCGTTGCGCTCGAAGAAGATCACGCTCGTCGTGACGGCCACCAAGGTCGGGTATGCCATGGCCACCCTGAGGAGCACGGCGACGAAGAAGGTGAAGTAGCGCGAGCCACCCCGGCCTCGCAGGATGCCGCGGGTAGGCTCCCGAAGAAATGAACCGCCAGCTCACCGCCCTGTTCGCCGCACTCGAGGCCGCCCTCGTGGTCGGCGTCGGCGTGGGCATCCCGTTGCTCCCGCTCACGGTGCTGTGGGGTGCGCAGTTCAACTTCGCCCTCGACTGGGCGGTCTTCTGGCGTACCTCCGTCGATATCTGGCTCATCGGGCACGGCGTCGACGTGACAGTGACGATGGCACCCGACCTCGCAACAGCACTCGGAATCAGCGCGACGGATGCCACGTTCCCCATCACGATCGCCGCCCTCGGGTTCGCCGTGATCACGTTCGCGATGGCGCTGCGTGCCGGACGACGTGTCGCGGAGACCCGCTTCCGCCTGCTCGGCGAGGTGGCGGCCATCGGCACCTTTGCGGCGCTGTCGGCCATTCTCACCGCTACGGCTACCTTCGAGTCGGCTACGCCTGCTGCTGTTGAGGGGGTGCTGCTTCCCACGCTGATCTTCGCCGCCGGGGTGATCCTCGGCTCGGTGCGAACCCGGCGGGCCGATGACGACGAGAACGGGAGCTCGATCCGCGACTGGATCTCCGACTGGGAGCCGGAGACCCGAGCGGGGTGGGTGGCGGCGTTGAAGGCGGGAACGGGCGCTGTCGCGGCGCTGCTCGCCGTGGCATCCGTCATCTTCGCGGTTCTGCTCGCCACCGGATACGCCCGCATCATCGCGCTCTACGAGAGCCTGCACACCGAGGTGCTCGGGGGGATAGCGCTCACGATCGGGCAGCTCGCTTTTCTGCCCAACCTCGTCATCTGGTGCGGGTCGTGGCTCGTCGGGCCTGGTTTTGCGCTCGGCACCGGGTCGAGCGTCGGGCCGCTCGCGACCAGTGTCGGGCCGGTTCCCGCGATCCCGTTCCTCGGTGCGCTGCCGGAGGGCTCGCTCGCGTTCGGTTTCGTCGGACTCATCGTTCCCGTGCTCGCGGGGTTCTTCGCCGCCGTGCTCGTTCGGCCGGCGCTCGTCGCGGTCACGGGTGAGGGCGCGCGCGGGCGGTTCGTGCTCGTGGGCATCGGCACAGGGCTGGTGGGCGGCGTTCTGCTCGGGCTGCTGGCCTGGCTGTCGTCGGGGTCGGCAGGCCCGGGGCGGCTCGTCGATGTCGGACCCAACCCGTTCGCGGTGGGCGGTTGGGCGGCACTCGAGTTCGCTATCGCAGCCACCGTCGCGTTGCTCGTCTCCGGCCGCAGGGCCGACCCGGTCGACCGGTAGGCTTGGCGCGTGCTGTCGCTCGTGGTGCTCATCTCCGGTGGTGGCTCCAACCTCCGGGCACTGCTCGAGGCGTCGGAAGACGCGGAGTTTCCCGCTCGCGTCGTCGCCGTCGGTGCCGACCGCGATGCCACCGGTTTCTCGCACGCCGAGGAGTTCGGCATCCCCACCTTCTCTGTCGCGCTGTCGGCCTACCCCGACCGCGAATCGTGGGGTGACGCCATGCTCGAGCAGATCCGGTTCTGGCAGCCCGACCTCGTCGTGCTGAGCGGCTTCATGAAACTCCTGCCGCCGCGCGTCGTCTCCGGCCTCAGCCCGGCGCTCATCAACACGCACCCCGCATACCTGCCCGAGTTTCCCGGAGCCCACGGCGTGCGCGACGCGATCGCTGCCGGCGTCGACCAGACCGGGGCGAGCGTCATAGTCGTCGACAACGGGGTCGACAGTGGCCCGATCATCTCGCAGGAGCGCATCGCGGTGCTCCCGGATGACACGGAAGACACCCTCCACGAACGCATCAAGATCATCGAACGCGGCCTTCTCGTGCAAGCCGTTCTCGACATCGCCAACGGACACATCGACCTCAAGGAACTCACACGCTCATGAGCGGACCCACCATCGACCCCGCCCTGTACCGTCACCGCGACCTGATCCCGATCCGGCGCGCTCTCGTCTCGGTCAGTGACAAGACCGGGCTCATCGAGCTCGCGACGGCACTGAACGCCGCTGGCGTCGAGATCGTCTCGACTGGCGGCAGCGCCTCGGCGATCGCGGCAGCAGGCATCCCGGTGATCCAGGTCGGTGACATCACGGGCTATCCCGAATCGCTCGACGGTCGCGTGCGTACGCTGCACCCCGTCGTGCACTCCGGCCTCCTCGCCGACCTGCGTCTCGAAGCGCATGAGACCGAACTCGCGTCGCAGGGCATCAAGCCGTTCGAGCTCGTGGTCTCGAACCTGTACCCCTTCGTTGAGACGATCGCCGCCGGAGCCGTGGGCGACGCGGCCATCGAGCAGATCGACATCGGTGGCCCGGCGATGGTGCGGGCCTCGGCGAAGAACCACGCCAACGTAGCGATCGTCACCTCTCCCGCCTCGTACGAGCTCGTCGTCGCGGCACTTGCAGCAGGCGGCACGACCCTGGCCCAGCGCCAGCAACTCGCGTCGCAGGCCTTCGGTCACACCGCCGCATATGACGCGGCCGTCGCAGCCTGGTTCGCCGAGAACTTCACGGCAGAGACCGGCACCGTAGACATTCACGCGACGCTCGAGGCGTCCCTGCGCTACGGCGAGAACTCGCACCAGTCCGCGTCGCTGTACGTCACCGCGGGCGAGCCGGGCATTGCCCAGGCCGAGCAGCTGCACGGCAAGGAGATGTCGTACAACAACTACGTCGACGCCGATGCCGCCCTGCGCGCTGCCTTCGACTTCGACGAGCCCGCTGTCGCGATCATCAAGCACGCCAACCCGTGCGGCATCGCCATCGCAGCCGACATCGCGACCGCTCACCGTCTCGCGCACGAGTGCGACCCGGTCAGCGCGTTCGGGGGAGTGATCGCCGCCAACCGCCCGATCACGCTCGCCGCCGCCGAGTCGATAAAAGACATCTTCACCGAGGTCATCATCGCGCCCGACTTCGAACCAGAGGCACTCGCGGTACTCACGGCCAAGAAGAACCTGCGTCTGCTCAAGCTTCCCGCGGGCTACGCACGCAGCACCCAGGAGATCAAGCAGATCTCCGGCGGCCTGCTGGTGCAGTCGCTCGACAACCACTTCGCGCCGTTCTCCGAGTGGACGCTCGCGGCCGGCGAACCCGTTGACGAGGCGACAGCCGCCGACCTCGAGTTCGCGTGGAAGGCCGCGCGCGCCGTCAAGTCCAATGCGATCCTGCTCGCCTCGGGCGGAGCCTCGGTCGGCGTCGGTATGGGCCAGGTCAACCGCGTCGACTCGTGCCACCTGGCCGTGTCGCGCGCGGGAGATCGGGCCGCCGGATCCGTTGCAGCGAGCGACGCGTTCTTCCCGTTCGCCGACGGTCTCGAGGTGCTGCTCGCTGCCGGTGTGAAGGCTGTCGTGCAGCCCGGCGGATCGGTTCGCGACGCGGAGGTTGTGGCCGCGGCATCCGCTGCCGGGGTGTCCATGTACTTCACAGGTGAGCGTCACTTCTTCCACTAGCGTTTGAGCATGACCTCGACGCCTTCTGCCGCGCCCACCCTGCCCAGAAGGCTCGCTGCCACACTGCTCGCGGCGGTCGCCGTCACCGCCACCGTGCACGTCGCGACGATCATCGCGCTGACGATCGCGAACCAGCTCGGCTCGGGGCTCACCGGCCCGATCAGCGACCGCTTCGTCTCGTCGACGCTGTTCCTGTTCATCGCGCTGGTTGTATTCGGCTTCATCGGTGCCTACACGCGCTGGTATTTCGCGGCTGCTGCCGGTCTTGTGCTCGGCGCAGCATCCGCGCTCGGCGGCACCACCCTCGTCGCCAACTCGGCGGGATCTGCGCTGACCGTCGAGGTCATGCTCTCGTCGCTGTTGAGCGTCAACATGCCGTTCTTCGTCGCGGCCGTGCTCGCCACCCTGTGGGTCGGCCGGCCGGTGTACCGTCTCGTCGTCGCCACACGATCGGCAGGCCGTAGTGCCAGAAAGGTGGCGCTCGTTCGCGTGCCCGCCGAGAACCTCGCCGACGGACAGGTCACCCACATCGAGAAGTCGGCGATCGATACCACGCTCGCGAACGAGCAGTGGGACGCCTACGTCACTGCCCTGCTCGACAACGGCTGGTCGACCGTGGAGGTCGAGCCGGCACCTCAGCTCGCCGACTCCGTGTTCATCGAAGATGCCGTCGTGATCTTCGGCTCGACAGCCGTGATTACCTCGCCGGGCGCCGAGTCGCGCCGCGCCGAGACGGATGCAGTGGAGCCCGCGATCGACGGGCTCGGCCTCGACATCGCGCGCATCGAGCTTCCCGGAACCCTCGACGGGGGCGATGTGCTCAAGGTCGGTTCCACCGTGTACGTCGGGCGCGGCGGGCGTACGAATGCTGAAGGCATCCGTCAGCTCCGCGCAATTCTTGGCACCGACTACTCGGTCGTCGCCGTACCGCTCACGAAGGTGCTGCACCTGAAGAGCGCTGTCACCGCGCTTCCGGATGGAACGGTGATCGGTTACCCGCCGCTCATCGATGACGTCTCGATGTTCGACCGGTTCCTGCCCATGCCCGAGGAGGGGGGAGCCCACGTGGTCGTCCTCGCCCCCGACACCGTGCTCATGGCGGCCTCCGCCCCGCAGTCGCAGGCGCTCATCGCCGACCTGGGCTACAAGGTCGTCTCGGTCGACATCAGCGAGTTCGAGAAACTCGAGGGCTGCGTCACCTGCTTGTCGGTGCGCATCAGATAGTTCTTGCGGGTCGTTCCGGCGTGAGGCTATTCTGGAAGGCTGCCGACGCCCACCAGGTCGAGGCCATTCCACCCGCCATCTACCTTTTGGGGAACGCCATGACATCGACAGAATTCGCCACGACTCGCACTCGTATCGCTGTCTTCGTGGCCGTCCCGGCTCGAGTTCCCGTCTCGTAGCCTCCCTGCCGGCGCGTCACCGCGCCCGTTTCTCCTTTCACTCACCCGCTTCACTCGAAGAGTCGCCGTCTGTCGCGACCTCACTTTCACGGGATCGTTTTGCCTGACATCACAGAAAAGCCCATCGGCACATTCGCTGCCATCGCCCGCCTCTACCCCTACGCCAAGTCCGCGCTGCCCCGCATTTCGCTCGGAATGGTCTCGGCACTTCTCGCCGGGCTCGTCGCCCTGCTCATCCCGCGAGTTCTGCAAGACCTCGTGGACGGCCCGATGCGGGACGGCGACGGCAGCATGGTCGTGCCCGCATTCCTCGCCGTCCTCGGCCTCGGCGTCGCGGAGGCGATCCTGATCGCGCTCCGCCGCTGGTTCGTGCTCACCCCGGGAACCCACGTCGAGGCGCGGCTCCGCAACGCCCTCTACGCGCACCTCCAGCAGTTGCCGGTGAGCTTCCACGACAAATGGCCGAGCGGCCAGTTGCTCTCGCGTGCCGTGAGCGACCTCTCGCTCATCCGCCGCTGGATCTCCTTCGGTCTCGTTCTGCTTGTCGTCAACGTCGTCACGATCCTCATCGGGTTCGTGTTCCTCGTGAACATCTCATGGATCCTCGGCCTGCTGTTCGTCGTGTTGTCGATCCCGCTGTGGATCTACGGGTACCTGTTCGAGCAGAAGTACTCGACAGTCGCGCGCCGCAGCCAGGACCAGGCCGGCGACCTCGCGACAACCGTCGAGGAGTCGGTGCACGGAATCCGCGTGCTCAAGGCATTCGGCCGTGGCTCGCACGCGCTCGAGGGCTTCGCGTCACAGGCCGACGAGCTGCGCGGTACAGAGATCGAGAAGGCGCGCGCCATCGCCGGCATCTGGCTGTGGCTCATCCTCGTGCCCGACATCATCTTCGCCGTGAGCCTGTTCGTGGGGGTGCTGCTCGCGGCCAACGGGCAGATCACCGTGGGCGAGCTCGTCGCATATTTTGCGACGGCGGCCGTGCTGCGCTTCCCGGTGGAGTCGATCGGCTTCCTGCTCTCGATGACCTTCGACACCCGCACG
>Ga0247808_10001102_pt1 | contig 13038 bp, 10 predicted proteins | sample UWRJL089202R1_FD_179914 | JGI IMG/M metagenome (GOLD analysis project Ga0247808, IMG submission 179914) | Plant litter microbial communities from Arlington Agricultural Research Station in Wisconsin, United States - UWRJ-L089-202R-1 | ecosystem: Environmental > Terrestrial > Plant litter >... | reverse complement strand
AAATTTTTTCTCACCAATATGGATCAATCCATTGAGAAACGTGCCATTCGTAAGTACAACAGATTTCGCTAGAATTTCTACTCCAATAGAAGTTTTTACACCAACAACCCGGTTGTCCTTAATGATTAGGCTACTCACCATGTCTTGCCAGAAGTCGACATTTGGCGTTCTTTCCAATGCCAATCTCCATTCTTCTGCAAAGCGTTTTCTATCATTTTGGGCCCTAGGACTCCACATTGCAGGACCCTTGGACAGGTTCAGCATACGAAATTGAAGCGTCGTTTTGTCAGCTATAATTCCAGAGTATCCACCCATGGCATCAATCTCTCTAACGATTTGTCCTTTGGCAACTCCGCCCATTGCCGGGTTGCAACTCATCTGTGCAATGGTCTCCATGTTCATGGTAACCAGTAGTACAGATGAGCCTAAATTTGCGGCGGCAGCAGCGGCTTCACAGCCTGCATGACCTGCGCCTACAACGATAACATCATACGTTTTAAACATGATCTTTATATTATGTTTCACGTGGAACAGCGCCCTTGTAAGGCACTAACTCCGTAGCTTGTTTCACGTGGAACGTTTGTTTTTTAAATTCATTACAACGCCGTAAAGTGACACAATAGCCCATACGGTTTCCAATATTACAAAAGGCATAAAGCCGATTAACCAGGAGGAATAGCCTGCCAGTGCAGATCCGACAAGGTTGAGCAAACTATACACCAAACTTTGCGGACTGATTACTTTAAGGATCTGCAGTAAAAATGCGATCAGGAGAATGGAAACTCCAAGTGTGGCTATGATATCTGAAGTGGCCATTTTAGTTGCTTTTTTCTGAAAGTTCCACCCATCGTTCCATCGTCTTTTCCATAGACGCATTTAACATTTCGATCTCTTTTGTGACTCCCTGAATGCCTACATAATCAGCGGTATCGAAACTACTCAACGAAGCAGTTAAGGTGTCGATTTTTTTTTCTGTACCAGCAATCGTCGCTTCCAGTTCCTCTAATTCGCGTTGCTCTTTATAGCTCAGTTTTTGCGAAGCTTCCTTTTGAACAGCGGTACTTGCTGAAATAGCTTTTGGTACTTCCTTCGCTTTATCTTTTGCTATTTCAAGCGAGGTCCTGTATTCAGAATAATTACCATTGTAGATGCTGACCTGTCCTTCACCTTCCATAATGAATAGCTGCTCACTCATCTTATCCAATAAATATCGATCGTGAGAAACAAGCATCAACACGCCTGGGAAATTTTCAAGAAATTCTTCGAGTACGTTCAACGTGTCAATATCCAAATCGTTTGTCGGCTCATCCAGAATCAGGAAATTCGGATTTTGCATTAGCACTTTCATCAGGTGCAAACGTTTCTTTTCTCCACCGCTCAACTTCTCGACCATTCCGTGTTGTTTCTTCGGCGGGAAGAGGAAGAGTGTCAAAAGCTGAGATGCTGAAATAGTTTGTCCATCTGCCATCTTGATATATTCAGCATCAGACTTAACAATATCAATTACCCTGTCCTTTTCATTAAAAGCTAAACCTCCCTGTTTATAGTAACCAAATACAGTAGTTTCTCCAACACTTACATTTCCCTTTTCAGGATTTAGATATCCGGTAAGAATATTAAGTAAGGTAGATTTCCCTGTTCCATTTTTCCCAGCCAGTCCAATGCGGTCTGCTTTTTTAAAGACGTAACTAAAATCATTAATGATTTTCTTATCGTCAAAGGTCTGACCAACATGATCAAGCTCCAGGATCTTATTCCCCTGCCTTGACATCTTGACTTTCAGTGTAATGTCTTGTTTGTCAGACGCTTGCTTTGTTTTTGCATCTAAATCATAAAAAGCATCAATTCTGGACTGTGATTTTGTTGTTCTGGCAGCTGGCATGCGACGCATCCATTCCAATTCCTTCTTCAGCAGGTTTTTGTTTTTCTGGAAAGTGGCTTCATCAGACGCTTCGCGTTCTGATTTCTTCTCCAGGAAATATGCATAATTCCCGTTGTAGGTAAAAGTCTTGCCTTTATCGAGTTCCACAATCGTATTGCATACATTATCCAGGAAGTACCTGTCGTGTGTAACCAGTAGAATTGTTTTATTTCCCGAGGTAAGTAATTTCTCCAGCCATTCAATGGTATCTATATCCAAATGATTGGTAGGCTCATCGAGTATATACATTTCCGGATCTTCAATGAGCAACTTTGCAAGCGCAATGCGTTTCTTTTGTCCACCTGATAGTGTCGAGATCTGCTGCTGCAAATGCGTAATACCCATTCGGCTTAAAATCGTCTTGATCTCATGCTCATATTCCCAGGCATTGTGTTCGCTGAGTTCTTCGTACAAACGGTTCAATTTGTTTTCATCAGGATTCGGATCTTCAATAAGTTCCTCATACTCCTTAATGAGTTGTTGTTGCTTATTTTCCAGCGAAAATATGAAGTCGCTGATTGAATAATTATCGGGAAAAGTAGGTTCCTGATCCAGAAACCCGATTTTAACAGATTTATTCTTTACGATCTTTCCTTCAAGTGGGTTGAATTTTTCTGCCAGTAATTTAAGCAGGGTACTCTTCCCCGCACCGTTGATACCAACAAGCGCTACGCGCTGTCCTTGTTGTATACCCAGTGTTAGTTTTTTAAATAGCCACTCGTCATGGTAAGCATGACCCAAGCCTTCAGCTGCAATTAATGTGCTCAATCTGTGTTATTAACGATAATTTATGAGAAATAGTTACAAAAGTAAGCAATAATTTTTTGGCAGGAAGGAGGCTAACTTTATTGAATGTAATTTTCAATGCTTCCATAAACAAAAAAAGACGGGAACCACCCCGTCTTTCAACTAAAAACTAAACTATATAACGCTTACTCTAACTTATTATTTGCTCAGGTCTGTGAAAGAAACTTCTTCAAAGACCAATGTTTTTGAATTGTTTTTTGGATGTGCGGCAATCATAGTACCACTATTTCTGGTATCGATCACTGTATTTTGTGCTACAAAAGCATTCATATTTAAAACAGCATGTCTGCTGATCAATGCTGTATAATCTTCAGTGGTACCTGCTACTGCCAGTTTAGCGCCGTCATATACTTCAGTAAATAATGTTGCGGTGTGGGTGGTCAGATTTGCGGTAGCCTGGCCTTTCAGTGTTACATTTAATGTAGGAAGATAAAAGCTGCCTTGTGTGCTTACTTTAGCATGTTCTGAAGCCTGGATATCGGTCAGGTTGTTAACGTGTGCTACAACGGTTAATTTTTGCGATTTAAAAGAAGATATTCTTAATGTAGATCCTTCTTGTTGTACCAATGCATTGTTTGCGTAATAATTGTCGTAAACTTTAACGCTTTCATTTTTGTCCTGGATCAGAATGAGGTCTACATTGCCTGATACGATAATAGCATTGATTTTCTTAGGCGCTGTAATTGAAGTAACATTAGCCAGTTTATTGAAATCGTCTGCATGTGCAGCAGAATTGATTGTAGTTAAAGCGATTACAGTTAAACTTCCAGCTACTAATGTTTTGATATAATTTTTCATGTGATTTAAATTTTTGTCCTTCCGGGCTCTTTTAATTATTGGTTGTTTTTGTAGTTAAGACGCCGGAAGAGGCAAAAGGTTGCATGGCAAATCACTGAATTATACCAGCATAGGGAAGTATTCGACGAACGCCATGATTTAACCGATCAAAAGATTTAAACTTTGAACAAAAGGTTGAATATAGATGCAGGTTGTCCTAATCAGGGAACTGAGTGAGGTAGAGATCCTCCTTTGCAGTCATTAGCGTTTTAGCTGCCTTGGTTTTGTCAGGATAGCCCAACAGGTGTAATGAGCCATGAATCATTACACGGCAGAGTTCATTATGGAAAGAACGCTTAAATTCGCTGGCATTTTCATGTATCCTGTCAATGCTGATAAAAATATCACCAGTAATCGTTTTAGGCGTGTCCGAGTTGTCAAAAGTGATGACGTCGGTATAGGTGTCATGATCCAGGTATTGCTGGTTCATACGCAGTAAATATTCGTCTGAGCAAAAAATGAAGTTCAATTCTTCCAGAACATATCCTTCCGAAATTATGGTATCCAGGATCCATTTTCTAATATCGGTTTTACGCTTAAGTGTAAAGCTGATGTCTTCGGTGAAGAAATTGATGTTTGGTTTGGCCATATGGTACTATTAACGGCCCGAATTTAAGGATTTAAAATAAGTTGAGATTTTATTTTTATAGTAATCATTCAACCTGGCAGGAACCTTCCTGATCTGTTCAGTCTGCGTCTGTTCCGTTTTCTTGAATTCTTCCATCATTTTGATGAATGCAGGAGGAAAGGTGTTTCCAGCTTTGCTTTCTCTCCTGGAATCTTCATCCTGCTCCCGCTGGGCATTTTCGGCATCAAGCATTTTAGTGAGCAGACTACGCTGTCTGGATAGGGTTTCCTGTTCAATTCTTTTATTCACCAGATCTTTCTCCGTTCGGGTCATATCCTTAATCATCTGGTTCAGGTTCCCCATTTTTCCCTTTCCATCCTTATTCTGTTCCTGATTGATTTTTTGCATGGCTTCCCGGATCATTTGCTGTTGCTGCGCCATTTTCGCAAATTGCTCAGACATCTGGCCTTTAGGCACAGCACCCTGGTTTCCTTCTTTCTGCAGCTGATCTTTAGCTTTTTGCATGTTATTATTCAACTGTTCCTGCATTTTTTGCAATTGCTGCATGCTTTGCTGCTTTTTTCCCTTGCCACCACCTTTTTGGTTTTTCGACTTCTGCAATTGATCCAGTACTTCATTCAACATCAGGGCCAGGTTATTCATTCCGGTCATGGTAAACTGCTGGTTTCTGTAGGCTTCGGCGGTAAGTCGGTCGCCAAGATTATCCAGACTTTTATCCATATTGAAACCAACTTTCTGCACTTCAGCAGTCACTGTAGCTTCGATCTGAGGAACGCGCTTGCTAAGAGAAGCCAGGCTATCGGCTATAGTTTTCATGTTATCCTTAATGCGCTTCTGCTGCTGCACCTGCGCATTGAACCCTGGATCACTGATATTCATTTTACGCAGGTTGAGCATAACTTTTTCCTGGTCAAAAGACGTGCTCAGCACATTTTCCAGTAATTTACGGATCTCCTGGGCATTGAGGTTGTTTTCAGATTCTTCAGATTCTTCCTGCTGCTCAGTAAGTTTTTTAGCAAGATTTTCCATTTGTTCCGATGCCTGTTGCTGACTCTTTGCTGCTTTATCTTTTTGATTCTGCTTCAGTGATTGCTGGCTTTCCTCTTGCTTTTTACTGATTTCTCCTGTTTCCTTTTCGGGATCCTGAAACTGGTTGGGGCGGTCTAACTGCTGATTTTTTTCTTCTAGTTTAGCGAGTTCGCTTTTCAACTGTTCAAATTCTTTAGCGAGTTGCTCCTGTTTCTGCTCCAGAGTTTTGGGGTTCTGCTGTCCGGCAGCAGTTTCCTTGCTCAGGTCCTTCTGGTCTTTGGCCAGCTCGTTTAGCCGGTCAATCTTATTCTTGAGTTCCTGATCAAACTCCAGCTGTTTATAGAGCTCCAGAATCCTGTCCATTTCAGTTTTCAGGGACTTATTATCCAGCTGCATTTTCGAAAGTTCCTGTTTGGTCTGATCCTTATTGTTCTGGTTCATCAACTTTTGGAGTTTTTCAAGGAGTGCCTTTGTTTTGTCGTCCAGCACATCATTCAGCAAGTGGTCCAGTTGCTTTTGTTTTTCCAGCAATTCTTCATTCAACACCTGGTTCGCTTCTTTCTGCTCGTTGTTTTCTGCATTCAGCTCCTTGATGTTCTTCAGGGTTTCATCCAGCGCTTTCTGCTGGTTCAGCAGCGCCTCAATCTCCTTTTTGTCGTCAAATGAAACCTGTTGCTTATCCAACAGCTTATCTGCAATCTTCTTGCTGTCCTTTTCGATATTCTTTGCCTGCTTAATGGCCTTATCCATCTGCGACTTCAGTTTTTCACTGTTTTTACCGAGCGTTTCCGCTAACACTTGTGCGCTGGGTAATTCGTAGGTGCTGACTGGCGTACGGCTATGTTTTGCTCCGTTTACACCGTCATTATCAGCCACTTCAAAATAGTATTCCAGCTTTTCTCCACTGTTGATTTTCAGTTCACTAAGGTTCCAGGCATAGCTGAAGGACTGTTCCTTTTGATTCCTGCGAACCGGAATAAGCTTTGTTACCACTATTTTTTGCTGGTCTTTTTTACTCAGCGTATAATGAAAAGCCAATGTACTAAAGCCATGATCATCAGCAATAGATCCTGTGAAATAGAAAAAGCGATTGCTCATAGAATCAAGTGCAGATTTCACCGTAATTTCTGGAAGCTGATCCCGGATCACGAGGAGTTCATGATTTACAGAATCTGAGGGCCCTGCGCCAGAACGTTCAGGCATCAGTAAATACTGACCACTTTGCATGATTTTAGCTGTTATGGAAGTCTTATTCCCGGTGGCAGCGATGTGCCGGCTGCTCGCATTGAGTTTAAACAGGAGGCTTGAAGTGTTTTCTGTAGCGATTTTCCAGGTGACTGTGGTACCTTCGGGAAAGTTAAGATCTCCTGCATTCTCTATGGTTTCCGGCTTTCTGCCCAGGTAGGCCGGGTAAATAAGCGAAGCCTGTATCGATACTAAAGTGGGTCGGGGTAACACCCGGATGTGATATACTTTTGAATCGAAACCTCCGGCACTGAAACGGATATCTATATCTTGCTGCAAATTCTGAAAGTTATAAGTAAATTTACTAATGCTGGTTTTTTCCAGCTTGTACGTGTTTTGCCCGTCTTTGACATAGACGTCCTGAGGCAACTCGTTGCCGGTCAGCTTTAGATCCAGCTTGAGATCATCTCCCTGCGTTAATACCAGTGATCTGCTTAAAAGATTGAAGGAAAAGGGTGCTTCAGGTAAAACTTCTTCGTTAAATTTCAAAAAGCTGTAGGTACCGTTTCTGAGAATTGCAGGGGCGAGCATAGCCATGAAGAGGATTATCGCTGCCGGAAACAACAAATATTTAAGGTGTTTTCTGTTGTCGCCAAAATGAATGGCGCTGGCGAATGGAATTGGCTTCATCTCCACGATTTTCTGATCAATGCCTGCCAGGATCAACGCACTAGACTGCGGAGATTTTTCAGCAAGGGCTTTAAGTTGAAGCGTATTGAGTAGTTTGTCCTGTACGGAAAAAAAATGATTCCCGATCAGCGCTGCAGATTCTTCCAGGCTCAGGCCTTTGCTAAGTCTGAGCAGGGGAATCAGGGGCTTGATAACCCATATTGTCAACGCGTAAAGCCCGGCGCATAGAAAAGTAAAAAACAGGGTTGTTTTAATGAAAACAGCTGGATGTAAGAAGTAAACCAACAGGAAGGCCAGCAGATACAAACCGAGCACGAAAGCTAGTGTGTAGATGCTTCCCCGAAGAAGTTTGTTCAAGTAGAACTTCCGGGTAAACGCATTAATCTTGGAAATTAACAGGTCATAATTGCTTTCCATAGGGCTCATCAGCAGGAGGCTGCCTCACAAATCTAATCAACGGAAAGGGTTAAGCAAAGGATGAAACGAAAAAGCGGTTAAAATAAAAAAGCTTCCCGGGAACCGGGAAGCTTTTTGTACGAGTATGATATAATAATTCTAGATTAGATTACTTTAACATTGATCGCGTTCAAGCCTTTTTTACCGCTTTCAACATCGTATTCTACTTTGTCGTTTTCACGGATCTCATCGATAAGGCCTGTTGAATGTACAAAAATTTCGCTATCGCCGTTAGCTGGTACGATAAATCCGAAACCTTTAGTTACATTAAAAAATTTTACTGTTCCTTCTTGCATTGTATTATGTATTAAAAAATTAAGTGTGCAAGGTAAGCATTATTTTTTTATAATCTGCAAATGCTTCATTTTTTGATAAAATATCTGAAAAAGACCTATTTAGGGCGAATATGCCCCACTACGTTAATCGTAATTTCTGAGGCATGAGGCATCTGTAGCGTTGTTCCTGGTGTTGTTTTAAGCATATTCTGTAGATAGACAGAAATGATTCCTTCCAGCACTTTTTTGCGTACTTCATGGTATTCGGGCATATCATCATGGAAGGTGTGCAGGTGTATTTTTCCATGTTCATCTACCACGGCGGAGAAACTGTACGCAAAATCCTGATAAGCCTTATAGATCACGATTTTGTATTCAGGGAATAGGTAATCATATGCCTCGGTACGACCCGCCAGGCGATCTACAGAATTTAACTTTTCTACCGTGATTGCATTACTCAACGGTGTAAATTTTACCGGTATCCGCCCGGCGAAAGCACTATCCGCATTTGCAGGATTCCGGTTTGCACGCGCAGTAAGTTTTTTGATAAACGCTGTATCTGCGGCGGTAGGACGCTGTAACTGTGCTGCAGTAGTTTTCAGCACGCGGGTAATGTAATCCTCGGAATAATAGGTAATGCGCACGTCGGAACGGATATCGTTAGCGATCTGCTTTGCATTAACCTGGAGCCGCTGCATCTGCAGACTGTCTTTGCTGATGGATTTTATTCTGAACCACTCGGCGGCAAAATTATAGACATCCCCATGGTCGAACATCAGGTGGAAGGGTTGCATTCTTTTTTTCTGTGGACTATATGCCAGCAAAGTATCGTTCGATACAAACTGTATGATCCAGCTCGGTTCCTGCTGAAATCCAAGTTCGCTGAACGACAGCCCATTGCTGAAGCGTCTTTTAACTTCCTGAAAGCGGATTCCCTTGATGGTAAGGAAATCATGGCGGGGGCGGAGTGTGTCTCCGGGATCCAGTGCTTTTTTCTCTATCTGGCGGCAACTGCCGAAAAGGAGTGATATGACGCATATGCATGCGATACCATAGGTTTTTATCATCGTGTTTCTCGCTTTACTTGCAAAGATATCAGGGTTTTGTTGTGATCAGCAGAACATTGGCAACTTTTCTCTCGCCAGCGTGATCCCAAAGCTTATTATCAGAAGGAAAATTAATGACACCCCTGTTTTTCACCCACAAAGTTGTGGATCCTCCACCGTCGAGGTTAATTGCTGTGGTGCAGCCCAGCCAACGCATGACGCTGTTCAGTTCATGAAGACTCATTCCTGCCGACTGCATATTACGGCCATCTACAGTGAGTAAGATGATATGGCCATCTGGTTTAATCCCTACTGCTGTTCTTGGGTGTCTGGCTGTAGTAAAACTTGTGGTATCAAGCTGCTCTGTATGATTTTTAAAAGTTAGCATAGGACCGCTGAGCAGAATATGCTCAGCCCGAAGTTTCTGCTCCCAGTTGGCTTTTCCATTCCAGCGTTCAAGGCGCAGTTTTCCTTTGTGGATCGTGATTGCCGATCGTTGATGGCGTGCGCGCAGCCCATTTTTTTCGATTCTGTTTTCGCTGATTACGGTATCCGCATACTTGAGGAAGTCTACAGATCCGCCATTTTTGACATCAAAAAAGCTGCCGTTTACTGCGGCTATGGCTTGCTTGTCCGTCGCAAACACGGATGTAGGTTTGAGTATCTGCTTTTCATAACCCAGGTCAAAGACTGCCTGGTTTTTCTGCGGAGTAAGTTCCAGATAGCTGATGTGCTCATTTGATCCGAATAGATTCTGCTGGTCAAAATGATGAGTTTTCAGGACAACATTTTTGACCAGTAAAGTGTCTTTCCAGATTGCTGACACCAGTGTGGCAGAATCCTTTTGCTGGGCAGAAAGTGCCATCGAACAGCCAAAAAGCAGGAAGAGGAGTGTATGTCTTTTAATCACAGATATAATGATTTAGCTCAGATTCTTTTTTTTAAAGTTATGATTTTAAAAATTACTTCTCCATCACGATATAATTTAAGGATGCATCGCTGTCCGTCGCCCGCTTTTAACATCTGATCGATGTCTTCCATCTTCAGGTCAATAATCGGACGCAGGTTAACGCCTAGCAGCTCGTCGCCAACGCGTACGTCCTGCTGCTCTGCAGGAGAATCTTTTTCAATACGACCTACAATAAAGGCACTCAGGCCCTCACCTTCCTGGTAAATCTCCAGGCCCGACATGTCATGTTCAAATGTCCGTTTGAGGCTTTGATTGGGTTTGAAGAAAACGATATTATTTTCGTAGTCCATAGTGATATCAAAGCGGCTTAGCAAGTCTGCGCCAATGATCCCGTTTCTGCCTGTAAGTAGTGCTTTTGCAGGTCCACCCTCATAATCCGGATAAGCCACCAGGATATTATTGACCGCATGCCGACCGATTTTCAGCAGCGGTGCTCTGGAAATACGCCCACTTACAAGTCCGCCGAATCCGACACCAAGGTTAGCGGAAATGGATACATCGGGCAGTGGAAACTTTTTGCCATCCAGTGTTTCGAGTGACAGGGCGTGGCTTGCGCCGGTGTCCATAAGCAGCTTTGCATTGATGAGCGGCATGCCCTTTGGCTGTAGGGCGAGCCTCAGATAGGGCTTATTGTAAATCATCTCTACAGGGATGCCAATCCCTTTTTTCCGTACAGGGATACCCTGCTTATAGAAGATTAGACTGCGGCTGGAATATTTGAGTTTCACAACGAAACTGTTAAAAAAATAGGAACCGACCAGCCCGTGGATCGGTATGCCCAGGTAATTGGACAAACTAAAAAAATCCTCTTCCAGGATCGCGGAGGGCGTATAACTTAATACCGCATGTCCGATTTGCGTTTCCATGATGATAGAAATGTAAGCATCAAGATCTTCTCCGCTACCAGCTCCGCCGACCTTCACTTTTCTAAGCTTCTTCCGCTGAGCAGTATCCAGGATTGACGGGTCAGTAATTAGCATGGAGCCCACACCGGTATCAAGGATAAAATTGTATGGCCCCTTTTTATTGATGTATACCGGAATGACAATTAGATTTTTGAGCAGACGGAAGCTGATCTGATCTTTTTTACGATTGCCTTTGAACTTGAATTCCTGCCCATGACAATCCATACTTATTAGCGAAACTGTAATAAGTAGCGCTAAAACAGAATTCAGCAGGCCTTTACAATAACGATTCATTAACGAAACCATTAATAAATTGTATAAATTCACTCAAAATATACGAGTATTGTTTCATTATGTGTAAAATTCGGAGTTATAATTTACTTTTTCTATTTGTCGTAATTATCACATTCCTATGCCAGGGCTGCAGTATTGATAGCCGCATTTCCCGGAATTTGAAACGAGAGTTTGATACCTCACAGGTTACCAGGCAGTATCAGGTAGGCTTTGCACTCTATGACATCGCAGGCAAGAAAATGATCTTTGAACGCAATTCTGAAAAATATTTTACCCCCGCCTCAAATACCAAGTTGTATACGCTTTATGGCGGCCTGAAGATGCTCTCAGATTCTGTTCCCGGATTACGCTATGTGGAACGTGGCGATTCAGTTGTTTTCTGGGGCACTGGCGACCCGTCCCTTCTGCAGCGCGAACTCAAGAGCACCAGGGTACTCGATTTTCTAAAACAAAGCAATAAAAAATTGTTCTTTGCTGCCGGCCGCTACACGGGTGACTTTTATGGAAGAGGTTGGGGATGGGATGATTACAATGCCTATTATCAGGCGGAAATTAACGAACTGCCGCTCCATGGTAATCTGCTGCTCATTACGGAAAAGAACGGAAGACCGCTGCTGTCTCCGGCAGTTTTCAATGATTGTTTCCTGATGGATTCAGCAAATCTCAGCAAGAACTTTACGGTAACGCGTAATTTCAATGAAAACCGATTCTCATTTCCAAAAGCGATGATTCCGAAAGGATATAATCAGGAAGTTCCATTCAAAATAAACACGAATGTAACGCTGCAAATGCTCAGCGATACCCTTCACAAGCCAGTGGAACTGATCCGGATGGCCATGCCTGTATATGCAAAAACAATCTACAGCATGAAAACGGACGATGTTTTAAGAGCGATGATGCTTCCCAGCGATAATTTTATTGCCGAACAGCTGCTGCTGGTTTATGCCAATCAGATTGCACCGACGCTTTCTACTGAGCAAGCCATTGCTCATATCCAGAAGAAATTTCTCTCCGGTTTGCCGGATGCTCCACGCTGGGTAGATGGCTCAGGTCTTTCCCGCGGGAATCTCTTTACGCCAAGGGATATGATCGCTGTGCTGGATTCTATTTATGTAACGGTGAATGACAATAAACGCCTGTTTTCGCTGATGCCTGCAGGAGGAAAAACAGGCACCTTGCGGACAGCTTATCCTAAAACGGACAGCCCATTCGTGTATGGTAAAACGGGCTCTTTATCCAATAACCACAATCAGAGCGGTTATGTGCTGACCAATAAAGGGAAGATCTTCATCTTTTCTTTTATGAACAACAATTTTGTACTTCCTGCTGCCGAGGTACGCAAAGAAATGGTAAGGATCATGACATACATCCATGAAAAATATTGACGGACTCAGCCAGTTGCCTGGCGGCCTGTCTGCGCGTTTAGATTTGAACGGTAAGGATTACCTGTATTTTGGCGGCACGGCTTATCTGGGTATTCCGCATAATGATCAATTTCTCCAACATTATATAGAGGGACTCAGGCGATTTGGACTGAACAACGGGACCAGCAGAAATAACAATGTCCAGCTCGGCATTTACAATGAGGCAGAGCAATATGCGGCTGGGTATTATTCTGCGGAGGCTGCACTGATCATGTCTAGTGGCTACCTGGCAGCACAGCTTGCCGTTCATTATGCTTCCTCGCTGGGCCGGATAAGCTACGCACCGGCCACCCATCCAGCTTTATGGCTCAACGGAGATCCCGGTATTACCGGAACTTTCAGCACATGGAGTGAGACTATCCTGAAGGAAATTAATGATAGCCGGGAAGTGAACTGGGTGCTGATCAGCAATTCCATGAATAATTTATTCCCGGAGATCTACGACTTCAGCTTTTTAAGCCGTTTAAAGCCGGGCAAGCACGTTGTGGTCTTGCTGGATGATTCTCACGGAATAGGCATTTTAAACCATGGTTCCGGTGCAGAGAGAACAATTCCCGGTGCCGATGTGCTGTACGTCGCATCTATGGCTAAAGGACCAGGGGTCGATGCG
>Ga0247808_10001101_pt1 | contig 13040 bp, 9 predicted proteins | sample UWRJL089202R1_FD_179914 | JGI IMG/M metagenome (GOLD analysis project Ga0247808, IMG submission 179914) | Plant litter microbial communities from Arlington Agricultural Research Station in Wisconsin, United States - UWRJ-L089-202R-1 | ecosystem: Environmental > Terrestrial > Plant litter >... | reverse complement strand
GTCCATCGTTACGATGGTCCCGACCTCTACCTTCTCCTGCCGCCCACCGGCGCGCACAACTGCGTAAACCACTTTACGTACCTATCTCTGGGGAACCCCGGGGGCTCCGATTCCTATGATGGAAAGTCACTGGTGCGAATGGACCAAGTCGGACCATCTCACTTCAGAAAACCTTGGGCGTTGCGTGGACATAGTCCTCCGCACACCAACACTCGACTTTAGCGGATCGGATAGCCCCGGTCAAACCATTGGGCGGGGGTGTGTCGCGCCGGGTCTTCCGGCCGGCGATTCAGTCCCTACACTTTCAGAATGAGCATACTGATCGACCAGCCTGCCTGGCCGGCCCACGGAACGCTCTGGTCGCACCTGGTGAGCGATTCATCCCTCGAGGAGTTGCACGCCTTCGCCTCTGCTCAGGGTGTCCCCCGCCGCGGGTTCGACCTGGACCACTACGACGTGCCGCAGGCCCGCTACGACAGCCTGGTGGCCGCGGGAGCCGAACCCGTGGACTTCCGCGGACTGGTCACCCGCTTGCGGGCCAGCGGCCTGCGCGTGAGCGGGCGCGAACGCCGTTCGAGGCCCTGAGGCGGCACCGTCTGGCGGTGTCACCGAGTATCCGGGCATCACCAGGCTGTGGGGCGTCACCAGATGGCGTCGATCCCTACGATGCTGCGACTGATCGCACCCGTCGCCAGGTCGACGATGATCGTCGTCGCCGTGGTCGCCTGCGCTCCGACGGGGTAGTCATCGCTGATCTGGGTCTGGCTGTTGGGCACGGTCTGGATCGCCAGATACTGGTCGTTCGGCGAGATCACGAAGCCCAAGATGGTCTCGTTGGGCAGCACCGGCTCGTAGACGACCCGGCTGGTGGGCGCGGCAGGGTCGCCGGTGACGAGGGTGAGGTACTGCCGCACGCGGCCGGTCGCCTGGTCGAATTCGGCCACCCGCTGCACGTATCCTTCTCCCCCGGTGAGGAAGCGCAGCTCCGCCGTGTACGGGGTGGTCCCGGCCACGTCCTGGGGCACTATCGCGGCCTCAGAGCCCGTCGAGAGGTCCAGGATGTACTGGCTGCCCTGATCGGAGACCGCGATGCGGACTCCGTCGGGCGCGAAGGCGTTGAGATTGGGAAATTGCCCGATCGGGATGGGGGCGGTGTCGGTGCGCGGGTCGACGAGCAAGAGGGTGGTGTCGAAGAGTTGCGCGACGAGCTCTGGCCGGGCCGGCATGAATCCCCAGGCGATGGCCTGGATGGGCTTTCCGTCCAGGCCCCCCACGGTGTCGACAGTGCCGCGGGTGAGGTCGAGCAGGAACAGGGTGTTGTCGTACACGGTGCCGGCGGCGCCCGGCGCGCTGCTGAACCGGAACCCGACGGTGCTGGACGACGCCGAGGCCTGCAGGTCCTCTACCGTGCCGGTGCCGGGCAGGGTGAGTTCGGCGGCTTGCCCGTCGGCGGACACCAGACTCAGCCGGCTGCTGAGATCGTCGGCGAGGGTGACGACCACGAGTTCGTCCCCCATCGGCACGAAGGACTGGATGTAGGGCGCCGTGAAGGCGTCTGTGCTCTGCGGCGAGCCGACGGCGGTGCGCAGGATGCGGTCCGGAGCCTTGGTCGACTCCCCCGGGGTCGCCGGCGTCCGGCTGAGGATGAAGAGCGGTGCCTCTCCGGTGCGGAAGGTCACGGCCAGGTCGCTGGTCCGGTCGCCGAAGGCTCCCGTGACGTCGGTGACCCGGACCGTGTACTCGGTGTCGTAGGCCAACGGCTGGGGGAAGACGACGACGACGGAATCGTTCGAGGTCTGCACGTCGACCGGACTGGCCGGGCTGATCTCCACCTGGTCCGCGCTGACGTCGGCGAGCTGTTGGTTGGTCGAGAGGACCAGGCGTTGCCCGGCGGCCGAGACCACGGCGGTCGTGTCGACGTCGGATCCCGTGAGCCGGGGGCCGTTCAGCAGGTTGACCGCCACGAGCGCAAGGCACAGAACGATCAGCCCGGTCAGGAGGATCCCGAGAGTGCGCCGGAATCGACGCGCTCCGCCCGGATCCGCTGGGCCGGCGGTGACCGGCGGCTCAGTAGACATACGGGTCGCTCGGCTGCTCGACGGGCGTGATGTCGGTGGGTTGCAGGGCAAGCGCATCCGCCGATCGCACGCTCGGGTTGGGCCGGAACGTACCCGTCACCTCGACCCACTCGTCGGTGTCGTAGCTCGCCTTCCAACCCGGCTGGTAGACCGCCAGGCCGATGGGTTGAGCGTCCACGGCGCAGCAGGTGACCACGAACCGGGCCACATAGAACACATTGTCGGGGTCCGACGTATCCGGCAGCACGAACCCGGTGACCCGTGCCGTCTTATCGGCGTACAGGCCGGGGTCACTCGATTGGGCCAGCAGCGACACCCATTCCTTCACGCTCAGCCGTTCGTAATCTCCGGTGCCCACGAGGGCGGCGGCCTGCTTCGACGAGGCTTCGCTGTCGAGGCCGCCGGAGTTCACCTCACGCTGGGTCGCGGTGGCGCTCGTGAGCGTGGCCGGAGGCAGGCCGAGCACGGCGACGGCGGCAATCGTGAGCAGGAGCCCGCTGCCGGTGAGGGCGAGCGCCCCGCGGCGGGCCGACAGCGGAGCTGAACCCGCTGGGGTGCGCACCACGAAGCTCGCCACCACGAACAGAAGCCCGAGCGCGGCCATGATGACGGTGAAGACGAAGTACCGGGGATGGATGTAAAGCCCCAGTTGACCGGTGACACCGAGCCAGATGGTGCCGACCACCACGACGAGGCTGAGGCCGATGCCGCGCCACCGTTCGGCCAGGTAGCCGGGAACGGAGCTCAGGGGACGAGCGCTCACGGGCGCCGCTCCGGATAGCCCGGCATCGTTGGGCCCGGGCATCCGTCTGGACGTCTTCTCTGCATCAGGCGACATAGTTCACCAACAATCCGGCCGCGGCGCTCATGAGGGCCACCAGGGCCGTGATTTGCACCAGGGTGCGAGTGGTGAAGGTGGTGCGCATCAGGGCGAGCATCTTGACGTCGATCATGGCTCCGAAGGTGAGGAAGGAGGCGATGCCGCCCGGCATGAAGGTGCTGCCGAACGACAGGACGAAGAAGGCATCCACATTGGAGCAGACCGCCACGATGAAGGCGAGCCCCATCATGGCCAACACCGACCAGACCGGGTTGCTGCCCAGGGCCAGCAGTACCGACCGGGGCACGAAGACCTGGGTGAGGGCCGCGATGAGCGAGCCGACGAAGAGCGCGGGCATGATCACGGCGGTTTCCCGGGTGAACAGGTCGACCGATTTCTCGACGCGCCCCTGGCGAGGGCCCGGGGCGTGGCCGTGGCCGTCGTGCTCGTCGTGCCCGGCCGTGCCCGGACGGGCGCACGATGCCGAGAAGGTGCGGGTCAGCAGGCTGTCGGGATCGGGGTGGCGGCTGTAGAGCCAGCCGATCACGTTGGCGATCACGAAACCTGCCACGATGCGGGTGATCAGGATCCCGTCGCTGAACCCGAACGCCTGGTGGGTGGTGATGATCGTGATCGGGTTGAGGATCGGCGCGGCGAGCAGGAAGGTGATCGACTCGGGCACCGTGAACCCGCCGACCATGAAGCCGCGGGCGAGGGGCACATTGCCGCACTCGCAGACCGGGAAGAACATGCCCAGGAGCGAGATACAGGCGCGGCGAAGCAGCGGCTGGCGTGGGAGGAACCGGGTGACGAAGCCGTGCGGCAGCCATACCTGCACCACGGTCGACAGCAGGATGCCGAGGAAGACGAACGGGGCGGATTCGATGATGACGCTCAGCGCCAGCGTGACGGTGTCCTGCGCGCGGTCCGGGAGTCCCCAGCCCTCGAAGGCCGGACTCAGGGCTCGGACGGTGAAGGCCAGAGCGACGAGGATCACCCCGACGATGAGTCCGGTGGGCACACGCGACACGGCCCCCCGATCGCTGTGCATGGGTCGAGCTTACCGTGGCGATATTGCGGTGCCGAATAGGGCGACGCGGAGTGTGCACCGCCGGGCCGAACCGGCAGCGTGCAGTCGGTCTCGCCACGGCAGTCCCGGGACAGCAGTCTCGGGAAGGCAGTCTCGGGAAGGCAGTCTCGGGAAGGCGGTCTCGGGAAGGCAGTCTCGGGAAGGCAGACTGCGACCGCCCTGGTGGCGGTGTCACCATACGACCACAGCGGCGCCACCCGTGAGGGTGGCGCCGCTGTGGTCCTGCTTGTCCCGCTGCTACTTCTGGTCTGTCGTTGGCACCACGATGGGCTGCACCGAGGTCGTCGAGCCACCGGCCGTCGTGACCCGCCGGCTGCGCGAGCGGCCCTGACCGGGCTGCTTGGGCTCCGGCAGTGAGTCCAGAACCGAATCGAGCAGCTGGTCGGTGACCTGCTTGCTGACCGGACGACGACTGCGCGGTGATTTCTTCACCGGGATGTCGAGAATCGCCACACCCTCGGACGCGTCGGCAACCAGCTGAGCCGCGACCTCGGTGCGCTCCCCTGCGGCCAGGTCCTCGGCGGGCTGCCCCGTCGAGGCAGCAGCCTCTGGGGCGCGGTCGTCGGAACGGGACGTCGTGCGCGCGCCGGAGCGGTTGTCCGTGCGGTTGTCCGAACGCCCGCCCGACCGGTTACGCGCCGCGCCGCGCGAGGCGGGGGCGCCGCCGTCAGCGGCCGGATCGGTGGTGGTGTCCACGGCTGCGGACTCCCCCGTCGGAGCGCTGTCGGTGCCCGGCTCGGAGATCGGAGTCGAACTGCCGGTCGAAGCGGTGCTCGTCTGAGCAGCGCTCGGTGCAGTGGCGCCTTCCGTCTCGGTGGCGGCGGGCAGAGCCGAAGCCGCATCCGACTCGTTCGGGGCGATCACGGGAATCGATCCGGTGAGCGACCGGGAGATGGTGCGAGCGGCGATCAGCGCGAGGGCGTGCTTGGCGTCCTCGGTGATGCCGTGCGTGCCAGGGCCGGCCTTGACCGAGTCGGTGTGGGCGGCGGGCGGGGTGTGGCCGCCACGCTGACCGGAGTTGCCGCCGTCCTGGTGCGACGAGCCGCTGCCATTGGCGTTGCCGTTGCCGGCCGACTTGCTGCGCGGGCGGCGCTCCTGAGCCGGCTGCGCGGTCTGGCGGTGCTTGACGACGGGATCGTGGTGGATGACGATTCCGCGGCCGGCGCAGGTCTCGCAGTTCTCGCTGAATGACTCCAGCAGGCCAAGGCCGAGCTTCTTGCGGGTCATCTGCACGAGTCCGAGCGAGGTGACCTCGGCCACCTGGTGCTTGGTGCGGTCCCGGCTGAGGCATTCGACCAGGCGGCGGAGCACCAGGTCGCGGTTGGACTCGAGCACCATGTCGATGAAGTCGACGACGATGATGCCGCCGATGTCCCGCAGGCGCAGCTGACGCACGATCTCGTCCGCCGCTTCGAGGTTGTTCTTGGTGACGGTCTCTTCGAGGTTGCCGCCTGAACCGACGAACTTGCCGGTGTTGACGTCGACCACGGTCATGGCCTCGGTGCGGTCGATCACGAGCGAACCGCCCGACGGCAGCCAGACCTTGCGGTCCAGCGCCTTCTCGATCTGCTCGGAGATGCGGTACTCGTCGAACGCGTCGCGCTCGCCCTCGTAGCGCTGCACGCGCTCGACGAGGTCGGGGGCCACCTGGCGCAGGTAAGACTCGATGACTTCCTGCGCGTCGTCACCGGAGATGACCATCTTGTGGAAGTCCTCGTTGAAGACGTCACGCACGATCTTGATGAGCAGATCGGGTTCGCTGTGCAGCAGGGCAGGACCCGATACCGTCTCGACCTGCTTGGCGATGGACGCCCATTGGGCGGTCAGCCGGTTCACGTCGAGGGTGAGCTGCTCGTCGGTCGCGCCCTCTGCCGCGGTGCGCACGATGACGCCCACGTTGTCGGGCAGGACCTCCTTGAGGATCTTCTTGAGCCGGGCACGCTCGGTGTCGGGCAGCTTGCGGCTGATGCCGTTCATCGACCCGTTGGGCACGTAGACGAGATACCGGCCGGGCAGGGAGACCTGGCTGGTCAACCGGGCGCCCTTGTGCCCGACGGGGTCCTTGGTGACCTGCACAAGGACCTTGTCGCCGGGCTTGAGGGCCAGTTCGATGCGACGGGTCTGGGTGCCACCGGGCGAGTTCACCGCGGCAGCGTCCCAGTCGACCTCACCGGAGTACAGCACGGCGTTGCGGCCGCGTCCGATGTCGACGAATGCGGCTTCCATGCTGGGAAGCACGTTCTGCACGCGGCCGAGGTACACGTTGCCGATGAGCGACGCGTCCTGGTTCTTGGCCACGTAGTGCTCGACCAGCACGCCGTCTTCGAGCACGCCGATCTGGATCTTATTGTGCTTGGCACGCACGACCATGGCACGGTCGACGGACTCACGGCGGGCGAGGAACTCGGCTTCGGTGATGACGGGGCGTCGACGTCCGGCGTCGCGGCCGTCACGGCGGCGCTGCTTCTTCGCCTCGAGCCGGGTGGAGCCCTTGATGCGCTGCGGTTCGGTGATGAGTTCGGGTTCGCGCGGGGTGCGCACCCGCACAACGGTGTTGGCCGGGTCGTCGCTGCGGCCCTCCTCGCCGGTGCGTCGGCGGGCACGACGGCGCACCGTCGAGCTCTCGTCGGCGTCGTCATCCTCGTCGTCGAGCTGGCGACCGCCGGACCGGACCGGGGCGGGCAGGATCGCCGGCGCCTGGAAGATCAGCGATGTCGTGGGACGGCGGACCACCTCGACGGTTTCGTCGAACGGGGTGGGCAGGGCGGGGAAAGCGACCGGCTGGTCCACGGCCTCGTCGACCGTGACGGGCGTTGCGACGGGTTCCAACAGGTTCGGAGTCTGCGGGGGAACCTGCTCGACCGGAGTCTGCTGTACTGGAGACTGCTGTGCCGGTGCCGCCTTCCTGGTGGTTTTGCGAGTGCCGAACAGGCCCTTGCGCTTCTTGTTTTCGTTGTCTTCCACCATCACTGGTGCGCTCCTTGACCGGTGTGGGCGACCGCGCCACCCACTCGGTTACTCTCTCGTGCGACGTTCCCGCTTACGCGACAACCCCGCGAATCCTATTGCGTTGACGCAACCGGCCCGTGGCTCTGGTTGCTAATACCTTTGGTCTACGACCAATGAATCTGGGCGAATGTAAGCCCATTAAGCCTTTTGGCATCGGTTTGAGCGCGGCTCAAACGACTGTTTCGATTATCGCACGCATTCCCAGAGACTCGCGCGCGACACATGACATAATCCGAATGTGCCCCTCACCTCGTCGAAAAAGCCTCCCGTCGGCCTCGCTGTCTTCCTTATCGTTGCGGGGGCGATCGGCTTCGCCGCCGCCTTCGCTCTCACGCTGGACAAGTTCACGATGCTCGAGGATCCGACGGCCCAGCTGTCCTGCAACTTCAGTGTCCTGGTGGGATGCAGCACCAACCTCGGCTCCTGGCAGGGCGCTCTCTTCGGGTTCCCGAACCCGCTGATCGGGGTGGCGGCGTGGAGCGTCGTGATCACGATCGGAGCCGCCATCCTGTCCGGCGCCCGGTTCGCGCGGTGGTTCTGGCTGGGCCTGAACGTCGGCGTGACCGGTGCGCTGGCCTTTGTGATCTGGCTGATGGGCCAGAGCTTCTTCGTGCTCGATGTGCTGTGCCCGTGGTGCATGGTCACCTGGGTGGTGACGATCCCGGTGTTCCTGGCCGTGACCCTGTACAACCTCAAGACCGGCATCATCCCCGGTCCGGCACGGGTGCGCCGCCTCGCGGCGGTGGCCTATTCCTGGATCTTCGTGATCACGATCGCCTGCTACCTGGTCGCCGCGACGGTCGCCCAGCTGCAGATGGACTTCCTGCACCGTCTCTAAACGCTCGCGGACCGAGAAAAGCCCCGAAAACACGACGTTTTCGGGGCTTTTCGGCAGCTAGAGCCGCTCGCGGGTGGGACGGCGCGGGTAGTCGGGTCGTTTAGGCGAACCAGAGCGCCAGTTCGCGGGCGGCCGACTCGGGCGAGTCGGAGCCGTGAACCAGGTTCTGCTGAACCTTCAGGCCCCAGTCGCGGCCGAGGTCGCCGCGGATGGTTCCGGGAGCGGCTGTGGTGGGGTCGGTGGTGCCGGCCAGGGCACGGAAGCCCTCGATCACACGGTCACCGGCGATACGCAGGGCGAGGATCGACCCGCTCTCCATGAATTCGACGAGCGGCTCGAAGAACGGCTTGCCGGCGTGCTCGGCGTAGTGCTCGGCCAGGAGCGTGCGCTCGGCCTGGACGAGCTTGATGTCGACGAGGGAGTACCCCTTCGCCTCGATGCGGCGGAGGATCTCGCCGGAGAGGTTGCGGGCCACGCCGTCGGGCTTGACCAATACGAGTGTTTCCTGGACCTGGGTCATGTGTTCTCCTTGTGCTGTCGGTCTGTGCTGGTCGAGTCGGCTGTGAGGTGGATGGGTGCGCCTGGTCAGGCGGCGTTGTTCTGTCTGTCGATCCGCGAACCGCTGATCATGCAGTAGGCCCACATGCCGGCGAAAAGCGCCCCGACCACGAACATGGCAGGGTTGAGGAATCCGGTGGCGACGATGACGACCTGGATGGCCCATCCGACCGCGTAGGCCCAGGTGAACCGTAGCAAGCCGAGCGTGGCCACCATGATCAGGCAGAGCAACGCTCCCCCGCCCAGGGTGACCCAGGGCGGCAGGTCGCTGAGTCCGAAGATCACCAGGGTGGCCAGGAACACCACGATGAGCTCGAAGCCGAGCACGATCGAGGCGAGCGACCGGCGCACCGAGGAGGCGCGGGCGGCGCTCACGGTGTCATCCAGTCCCCGGAGTCGGCCAGGGCCACGGCGTCGCCGACCAGGGTGATCGATCCGGCCACGAGCACCGCGCGCTTGGGTTCGTCCTGGGCCCAGCCGCGCGCCGCGTCGAGCGCCTGAGCGAGATCGCCGTAGCGGAAGGTGGCCGAGGACCCGGCGATCTCGTCGACGAGGTCGGCCAGGTCGTCGACCGGGATGGCCCGTTCGGAGTGGGACTGGGTGACGTGGAACCGGGTCGCCACGGGGCGCAGCGCCTCGATGATGCCGGCGGCGTCCTTGTCCTCGAGGATGCCCACCACAACGGTGATCTCGTCGAAGTCGAAGTAGCTCTGCAGCGCGGCGGTCAGGGCGAGGGCGCCGTGCGGGTTGTGCGCGGCATCCACGAGCACGGTCGGCTCGATGCCGACCAGCTGCAGGCGGCCGGGCGAGGTCGCGGTGGCGAGGCCTTCCACGAGGATGTCCTCGACGAGGGCTTGGCTGCCCGCACCCAGGAATGACTCGACAGCGGCGATGGCCACGGCGGCGTTTTGCGCCTGGTGGGTGCCGTAGAGCGGCAGGAACAGCTCCGAGTAGGTGCCGGCGATGCCGCGCACCGAGATGAGCTGGCCGCCGACGGCGACGTGGCTGGCGAGGAGGGCGAAGTCGGCGCCCTCGCCGACCAGGGTGGACTCGGTCAACTCGGCGGCCCGGGACAGTTCGGCGAGCACCTCCGGCGTCTGGGCGGCGGTGACCACGGCCGCGGCGGGCTTGATGATGCCCGACTTGGTGCGCGCGATCTCGGTGACGGTGCTGCCCAGCCGCTTGGTGTGGTCCAGGGCGATCGGGGTGAAGACGGCGACCTGGCCGTCGGCCACGTTCGTGGAGTCCCATTCGCCGCCCATGCCCACCTCGAGCACGACGACGTCCACGGGGGCGTCGGCGAAGCAGGCGAACGCCAGGACGGTGAGGGCCTCGAAGAAGGTCAGCGGCACCTCTCCGGCGGTCTCGAGCTCGGTGTCGACCATCGTGAGATAGGGCTGGATGTCGGCCCAGTTCGCGGCGAGGGCCTCGTCGCTGATGGGGGCACCGTCGATCACGATGCGCTCGTTGAGCCGCACGAGGTGCGGGCTCACCAGCAGCCCGGTGCGCAGACCGTAGGCGCGCAGGATGCTCTCGATGATGCGGCTGGTGCTCGTCTTCCCGTTGGTGCCGGTGACATGGATGATCGGGTAGGAGCTCTGCGGGTCGCCGAGCAGCTCGACCGCGCGCCGGGTGGCTTGCAGGCGCGGCTGCGGGGCGCTCTCGCCCACCCGCTCGAGGAGGGCGGCGAAGACGGCGTCGCCGGCGTCACGGAATTCGTCGGGGAAGTAGTCGTCAGACATTGATGGTTCCTTTGTCACGGGCGACGGCCACGATGACCGGTCCTCGGTTCGCGTAGTGGTCGGCCTCGAAGCGCACATAGTGCTCGACGGCGGCGCCGGTCAGGCCCGGCAACCATTCGGAGGGGGTCCCGGCCTTCAGCACCTCGTCGGCGACGGAGGCGGCCGAGTGGGTGGTGAAGCGGACGGCCAGGGTTTCGCCGGCGACGTCGACGCCCGAGGCCAGGCCGAAGGTGGCGGCATCAGCCTCGTCGAAGAACACCAGGTCCAGGCGGATCCGGTCGCTGACCTCGAAGCCGGCGGACTTGCGGGTGTCCTGCACGGCCCGGATCAGGTCGCGGGCCAGGCCCTCGGCCTCGAGCTCAGGGGTGGTGGTGGTCTCCAGCAGTACGAACCCGCCGCCGGTGAGCAGGGCGAGGGCGGCGTTGTGCAGCACCGACTCGGTGTCGGCCGAGGTGGAGGCCGACTGCAGCTCCAGCTCGTACTCCCCCGCCTGCAGCGCGATGCCGCCGGCGGTGACGACGCCATCGGTCTCCGACCAGTCGCCGGTGCGGGCGGCCTTGATGACCTGCTGCACCTGCTTGCCGAGCCTCGGGCCGGCGGCGCGGGCGTTGACGGTGAGCTTCGAGGTGATGCCGTAGCTCTCGGCGCTGTCCGCCTCCTGTTCGACGAGGGTGACCGACTTGACGTTCAGCTCGTCGCGCAGGATGCCCTCGAACCCGGCCAGGGCGCTCGTCTCCGTGGTGACCACGGTGAGGTTGGCCAGCGGCAGCCGAACGCGCAGGCCCGCCTTCTTGCGGAGCGACAGCACTGTGGAGCTGATCAGGCGAACCTGGTCCATGGCCGTGACCAGTCCGGGGTCGGCGGGGAAGACCGTGGCGTCGGGCCAGTCGGTGAGGTGCACACTGCGGCCGCCGGTCAGGCCCTGCCAGATGCGCTCGGTGACCAGCGGGAGCAGCGGCGCTGCCACCCGGGTGACGGTCTCGAGCACGGTGTACAGGGTGTCGAAGGCTTCCGACCCGGTGCCGTCGGCGGCGACGCCGCCCCAGAACCTGTCGCGGGAGCGGCGCACGTACCAGTTGGTGAGAACGTCGGCGAAGTCGCGCAGGCGCGAGGCGGCCAGCGTGCTGTCGAGCCGTTCGAGGTCGCCGGTGACGTCCTCGATGAGGTCGCGGGTTTTCGCCAGCAGGTAGCGGTCGAGCACATCGGTGGAGTCTGTGCGCCAGGTGGCGGTGTAGCCGGAGGCGTTGGCGTAGAGCGAGAAGAAATACCAGGTGCTCCAGAGCGGCAGCAGCATCTGGCGGGTGCCCTCGCGGATGCCCTCTTCGGTGACGATGAGGTTGCCGCCGCGGAGGACCGGCGAGCTCATCAGGAACCATCGCATGGCGTCCGAGCCGTCGCGGTCGAAGACCTCGTTGACGTTGGGGTAGTTGCGCAGCGACTTGCTCATCTTCTGGCCGTCGTTGCCGAGCACGATGCCGTGGCTGACGACGTTCTTGAAGGCCGGCCGGTCGAACAGCGCCGTGGAGAGCACGTGCAGCAGGTAGAACCAGCCGCGGGTCTGCCCGATGTACTCAACGATGAAGTCGGCTGGGTTGTGCGACTCGAACCATTCGCGGTTCTCGAACGGGTAGTGCACCTGGGCGAACGGCATCGATCCGGAGTCGAACCAGACGTCGAGGACATCCTCGATGCGCCGCATGGTGGACTGCCCGGTGGGGTCGTCGGGGTTGGGCCGGGTGAGTTCGTCGATGTAGGGGCGGTGCAGGTCGGTGGGGCGCACGCCGAAATCGGCCTCGAGCTCGTCGAGCGAACCGTAGACGTCGATGCGCGGGTAGGCCGGGTTGTCGCTCTTCCAGACCGGGATGGGCGAGCCCCAGTAGCGGTTGCGGCTGATCGACCAGTCGCGGGCATTGCCGATCCACTTGCCGAACTGGCCGTCCTTGACGTTCTCCGGAACCCAGTTCACCTCCTGGTTGAGGTCGACCATACGGTCACGGAAGTCGGTGACACGCACGAACCAGCTCGAGACGGCCTTGTAGATCAGCGGGTTGCGGCAGCGCCAGCAGTGCGGGTAGGAGTGCTCGTAGCTGGCCTGGCGGAGCAGCCGGCCCTGCGACTTGACCAGCTGGGTGAGCGGCTTGTTGGCGTCGCTCCAGAGCTGCCCAGCGACCTCGGTGACCTCGGGCAGGAACTTGCCGCCGTCGTCGAGGGACAGGATCACCGGGATGCCATAGGCCTGGCAGACTGTCTGGTCTTCCTCGCCGTAGGCGGGCGCCTGGTGCACGATGCCGGTGCCGTCGCTGGTGGTGACGTAGTCCGCGACGACGAAACGCCAGGCGTTCTGGGTGCCCCACTCGCTCTCGTCGGCGTAGTAGTCGAAGAGGCGGTCGTAGGAGACGCCTTCGAGCTCGCGTCCGGTGATGGTGCGGCTGATGGCGGTAGTCGCGCCGGCGGCGCTCTCGTAGCCGAGGTCCTTGGCGTAGCTGCCGACGAGGTCGATGGCCAGCAGGTATTCGCCGCCGAGAACCTCGGTGCCGGACACGGCGCCGGCCTGTTCACGCAACACCTCGGCATCCGGGGTGCCGTTGGGGCCCGCGGGGACGACGGCGTAGACGATGTCCGGGCCAACGGCCAGCGCGAGGTTGGTCGGCAGGGTCCACGGGGTCGTGGTCCAGGCCAGGGCGCGCACGGCGGTGAGGCCGAGGGTCTCGGCCTTGGCGCCCACGAGCGGGAAGGTGACCGTGACGGTCTGGTCCTGGCGCATCTTGTAGACGTCGTCGTCCATGCGCAGTTCGTGGTTGGACAGCGGGGTCTGGTCGCGCCAGCAGTAGGGCAGCACCCGGTAGCCCTCGTAGGCCAGTCCCTTGGTGTGCAGTTCCTTGAACGCCCAGATCACCGATTCCAT
>Ga0247808_10001100_pt1 | contig 13042 bp, 7 predicted proteins | sample UWRJL089202R1_FD_179914 | JGI IMG/M metagenome (GOLD analysis project Ga0247808, IMG submission 179914) | Plant litter microbial communities from Arlington Agricultural Research Station in Wisconsin, United States - UWRJ-L089-202R-1 | ecosystem: Environmental > Terrestrial > Plant litter >... | reverse complement strand
CATGGTTAGGATCGGGATTGGCTTATATGGCTTTGATAGCGCCTTATCAAACAATAAAGGTTTACAAACTGTCGCTGTACTTAAAACAACAGTTACACAAGTAAAAGAATTAAATCCTGGAGAAACTGTAGGCTATAGCAGAAGGGGCATTTTACCCAATGGGGGCAAAATTGCTACCGTAAAAATCGGTTATGCGGATGGTTATGCCAGAAGTTTTGGCAATGGCGTTGGCAAAATGTTGGTAAATGGCAAACTTGTGCCTACCATAGGCTCCATCTGTATGGACATGTGTATGTTAGACATTACAGGTCTAAATGTCAATACTGGCGACGAAGTTATTGTATTTGATTCTCACCATACCATCTTAGATCTTGCAAACCAGATTGGCACTATTCCATACGAGATTCTAACCAATATCTCGCAACGGGTTAAACGTGTTTATTTTTACGAATAAGCGACTAAATGTGCTTAAAAGAATAATGGATAGCTTCATTAAACAAAACAAATCTTGTTTTCATCGGTTATGCATCAGCCATGGTTAAGATTAAATATTCGAGTTCGATAGGTTTATCCGCAAGTAATTTTCAACCTAGATTTAATAGCAGTGAAATTATCATTATCTTTCATAATAAAAATTTAGTTTCTCAGTTTCTTTTTGCTAATTAAGAATGGAAAACTTAAAAGAACTTCAAGAAAAACTTTCCCAATCTGAAAAAGAAAAACAAGAACTTTTGCTTCGTGTAAAAGAACTTTCTGATATCATAGCGCAATCCAAATTAGATTTTACAGAAAATAAAAAGATCCAGAAAAAAATCATTTTTAATGAAAGGCTCTTTAAATCTGTTGCGCTCAACATTCCAAAATCGCTTATTATCATCATTGACCCCTCGTTTCATGTTGTTGCCATTGAGGGAGAAATCTTGCAAAATATGGGACTTAACAGTGCTGCTTATGAGGGAAAATACCCAAATGATCTTGTAGCCTTAGGCCAATACGAAATTTCAAAACACCTTTATGAACGCTTAATAAGTGGAGAAAAATTTTCGGTAGCACGAAAAGCTGAAACTGGTGAAGATTATATGGTTCATTATGTACCCTTAAAAAATGATGATCATGAGGTTGAGGCAGGATTGATCATTGCATTGGACATTAGCTCTATCAAAGAGGCAGAAGAAAAAAGTGCTAAACTTGCTGCAATTATAGCTTCTAGCGACGATGCCATTATCAGCAAAACATTAAACGGGATCATTACCAGCTGGAATAATTCTGCAGAAAGAACTTTTGGATACGCACCACACGAGATGATTGGAGAGCCGATCTTGAAACTGATTCCACAAGACCGCAAACAGGAAGAAGTACACATTCTCTCCAGATTAAGAAAGGGTGAGCGGGTTGAGCATTTTGAAACCAAAAGGGTTAAAAAAGACGGCAACTTAATTGACGTATCACTCACCATTTCGCCAATTAAAGATTCGATGGGCAAGATCATTGGCCTATCCAAGATTGCAAGGGACATTACAGAGCGCAAACAAGAAGAACAGCGCAAAAATGATTTTGTAGCTATTGTTAGCCACGAACTTAAAACGCCTTTAACCTCTATCACGGGATACATCCAGCTCATGCTGTTAAAACTAAGGAAAGAAGGTAATGAACAACACGTTGATATCTTAGGCAAGGCAGAAAATCAGGCAAAGAAAATGGCGGCAATGATCCAAGATTTTTTAGACCTTGCCAAAATGGAGGATGGCAAGATTCGAATGAATTACACAGCTTTCGATTTGAAACCCCTGGTTGAAGAAATTGTTGCTGATGTACAATTTAACAGTCCGATCCATGAGATTTGCATTTCAATTAACAGTTCTATTAACATTTGTGCAGATCGTGATAAGATTGGCCAAGTGTTGATCAATCTGCTGAGCAATGCAATTAAGTATTCGCCAAAAGGCGGAAATATTACCATCACTTGCAAGATCCAAGAAGAGAAAGTGGCAGTAGCAGTAACAGATGAAGGTCTAGGCATCAGTACGGCTGATCAAAAAAGACTGTGCGACCGTTTTTATCGCGTAAATAACGACCTCGCGAAATCGGTGTCTGGGTTCGGAATCGGATTATATCTTGTTTCAGAAATTCTACGGTATCACCACAGTAAAATAATGATAGAAAGTAAAGAAGGAAAGGGCTCTACCTTCAGCTTTTTACTGGCTTTACAGCCTGATTTTGATGTGACGACAAAAAATTTCGATCCTATTGCTTCTAATCACTAGATGGCTAATGGTTGAGAGACTGGATTCCGGAAGATGAAAGATGTGCCAAAAGCATCTCCTTGGGAGGAGATAGGTGATGAGTAATAGTCTGGATTCATAGGCATACCTGTTAGGTAGGTAGGTAAGGTATGACTTCGAATTTGGTATTACCTTCGTATTAGCTAGGTATTAGGTTACTTGTTCATTTATCAGTCGAAATCACATTAATTAATAGTTTACCAAATTCAGCAACATTAGCTGCGATTACATCGGCTTTCACATCAGATTTGTCCACATCTTCCATTGTAGCTTCACCTGAAAGTACCAGCACTCCCAATGCATTTGCATTTATGGCCATTTTAACATCAGTATATAATCGGTCTCCAACCATGGCTATTTCTGAAGGATCAAGCTGATGGCGATGTAAAATCCCTGCTAACATCCTGGGATCTGGTTTACCGATCACTATATCAGGCAATCTTTTGGTAGCACCTTCAATACAGGCACAGATGGCACCACAATCTACCAAGATTACGGGCTGATCTGTTGGGCAGACCCAATCTGGATTGGTAGCAACATACAATAATTGCTGGCTAACCCACCACGCAGCCCTGCACAATCTACTATACACCAAAGACATATCAAAACCTACTATAACGGCATCAGGTACATCATTGGCATCATCAGTAGTTGAGATAAAACCATTCGCTTCAAATTCTGCGATCATGCTAGGCGTGCCCAAAATAAACAGCCTTTTTACGGCTGGATGATTACTTTTAAGGTAATCTATTGTGGCCAATGCCGATGTATACATTTCTTCCCGCAATGCTGGGATCCCCATTTTTTCCAAATGCTTCAGGTAATCATTGGTATTTTTTGAGGGGTTATTGGTAAGGAAGGAATAACCTATGCCAGCTGCTTTCAAACCTGATAAAAATTCTAGCGTATAAGGAAAAAGTGTGCTTCCATTATAAATTGTGCCATCCATGTCGAGTGCAACATGTCTAATTTTCTTCAAACGTTCTATCAGTTCGGCAGATACCGTACTTTTTATCCCATCAAATAATGGATCTTGGTTTTGCATCTTATGAATTTGTTTCGTAACCATGGGCTCTTGATTTCCAGCCTAATAAAAATATTAATGTCCCTAATATACCTAAAGCTGTTAAAATACCGAATGAGAAATCCCAGCCATAATGTTGTGCTAAATATCCCATTCCCCAGCCTGATAAAATAGTACTTGCATAACCGAACAGTCCGGTAAATCCTCCAGCAGTTGCGGCCGCCCGTCTGGTTGCCAAATTTGCAGCGGCGATCCCGATCAATGCTTGGGGTCCATAGATGCAGAAGCCAATTGCCATTAGCAATATGGTGGTGAGCAGGTTAGATGGATGTTCCAACTGCCAAAAGATGCCAATAAATAACGTAGCACCTGCCATACAGAATAAACAGGTACGAATGGTACGTCCTTTAAAATATTTGTCTGTTACCCACCCTGCGATCAACATTCCAGCTATCCCTGAAATCTCAAAGCCCGCAACCATCCAACCCGCTTTAGCTAATGAAACTCCTTTCCAGCCTTTTAATATAGTTGGTCCCCAATCTAATACCGCATAACGAAGGGTATAGACGAAAAAGTTTGCAATGGATATGATCCAGATATTGGGATTTTTGAATACCATTTTATTGATAAACCTTTTGTATTCTCTAGAGTTTTCCTTTTTATCGTGGCTTTTCACGTTGCTAATGCCAAGTTCCGGCAATCCTACAGATGTTGGTGTATCCCTTAAAACCACCCAAAGAAATACAGCACCCATTAATGCAATGATCGAGGGTACGTAAAAACACCACTCCCATCCCCATGACACTACATAACCGCAAATAATCACGACCAAACTGGCGCCTATAGAATGTGAAGCGTTCCACCACGACATCTTTGTAGCCAATTCTCCCGGTGGAATCCAGTGTGTAAGCAAGCGAGCAGAAGGTGGAAATCCCATTCCCTGGAACCATCCGTTCAATATCCACATGATGCCAAAAACGATAACAGTTGCCCCAAATCCAAAAAATATGTTACAAATGGCACACAATACAAGCCCCAATACCATGAAATATCTGGCATTTACACGATCGCCGATAAATCCATTTACAAATTTGGAAACGCCGTACATCAACCCGTGCATGGTTAAAAAAATACCCAATTGTGCTTTAGAAATACCGAGTTCAGCTTCCATTGCTGGCATGGCAATGCTGATATTTTTACGTACAAAATAATACATCGCATAACCGATCATGGTACCAATGATTGTTCGGGTTTGCCAATAGCTAAATTTCTTCACTGCCGAAGCATCCATCTCCGTATGTAGAGGATTGGTTGTACTGTTCATCATTTATATTTGGTTGTTGTTATGGGTTAATTATTCAGCATTTGTGCCAAGAGCATCTCTTTGGAAGATCCATGGGTCATTGTCAAAAGCTCATCTTCAATGAGCTAGATGGTTAAAAGACGTTCATGGGTGGATTGTTAAAAATCGCCTATTACCTATTCTCCCTAAGTAATTTCCCAAATCCCACCTTTACCAAAAAGTTCATCAAGCCACTGGTTCAAATAACCTGTTCTTACCGATACATCTAAAATCGTAAACCGCCTACGGATAAACTGCGCCCTGATAAAGGTTTCACGCAAACGTTTTCTGGAAATCCCTATTTGCTCTGGCGTTGTTGGTGCACCAACCAGGTCTAATCTTCGCTTTGCTTCTACATAAGGTAGAACCTGGGCGGCGAGCCTATCTTTAATTACCGGCCAGTTCTGTTTAAGCAAACCTAACTGAACTTCCAACGCTGCACTGTTAATGTACTTTGCCTTGGTCTCCTGTAATCCGATCTCCGAGAAATCAGTTCCTTCAAAGATCTTTAGCGCAGCCTCCTCAGCTTGTTCAGGTAGCGGCCATTGGCTAATGCTCTGGGCAATATCCAATTCATCCACCTTGGTTTTTAAAAATACTTCATATAATGCGCTAATGGCAATGGTACCGATACTTACCTGAAAACCATGAGAAATATGTTCACCATTATTGAGGTGGTTTTCCATATTCCAAAGGTGGCTAAACTGATGTTCTGCACCCGAAGCCGGCCTGCTTGATTTGGCCCATTGCATTGCAAAACCGCCTAGCATTAATCCTTCGGTTAACTTTGTAAGGGCAGTTGCATCTCCAGCTTTAACCCCTTCAGGGTCAGCAAGGGCATCATGCAGCCCGCCTTGTACAATATCCCATGCTTTCTTATCAATCGGTTCAACATCTAAACTATCGGCAAGGATCCAATCAGCACCCGAGGTTATTTTAGCGAACAGATCTGCATAACCAGAGGCAGTCATCCCAATTGGCGCCTTGCAAATGATATCAATATCTGCCAAACAGGCTTGTGGAGCTGGACAGTTAATGGTCTGTTTGGCACCGTTAACCGTAATTGAGGCACCAAACGCAGTATACCCATCCATTGAAGCGGCCGTTGCAACGCACATGTAAGGGCGATCGGTTAAATGTGAGGCAAGCTTGGTCAGGTCATTAATTGTTCCAGAACCAACAGCAATCGGGATGGCATCATGTGTACTCAAAAAAGCGATCAACTGTTCAACGTATTGATATTCCGCATAAAGCTCCGGATCAGTATAGACAAATGGCGACAATTGAGTGATTCCCGCAGCATTCAAGTGCTGATGGACCGATTCTCCAGCAATTCGATATGTAATATCATCCGCAATAATCACCGCCTTTTTACCTGGAAATTGTTCCAAAAACAAACTTGCTACCGTTGACAGCAGTCCCGGACCAATTTGTAAAACACGTGTTTCACTTGCAGCTGCTAAGGCCTCTTTAATTTTCGACATAATTCAAATAGATTCCTCAATAAGGTTTAGATTTTTATATTGATTGTTAGTTCATTGCAAGATTATCGAAAACTTCAACAGAACCCATCAAAATGAACACATCCTTTCGTTTTGCATCACTACCTTACAATTTATGTTTCCAAAGAAATAAAATCAAATCAAATAAAACAAATCGAAAGTGATTTAAATTGATTGGTTCCTGTTTGATGGTTCATAGTTTGTGCAAAGGGTATCCCTTTGAGCTATTCATAGGTCAATGATCAATAGCCCGTGGTCAATTGGCTAAATGGCTACAAGGCGTTTTCATCTCGAGCACATGTTATATAATTATTTTGTTTGCCCCTTAACATTGTCGCGTATGACCACCTTCTTTTTGATTTGCTAACATTAACTTTAATTTATTAAAATTAGCAAAATGGAAAACTCAACAACCCTAACAGTAAGTACTACGGTAAACGCTCCTATAACAAAAGTATGGGAATTTTGGACTACACCAGCGCACATCATTAAATGGAACAACGCGTCTCCAGATTGGCATACACCCTACGCAGAAAATGATTTAACTGAGGGTGCAAGATTTAAATCAACAATGGCCGCTAAAGATGGAAGTATGAGTTTCGATTTTGAAGGAACCTATACTGAAATCGTTCCACATCAGTTGATTGCCTATACACTTGATGACCATAGAAAAGTAAGGGTCGAATTCACAACAGAAGGAGAATCTACCAATATAGTTGAAGCTTTCGAAGCAGAGGGTACTAATCCGATTGAAATGCAAGAAGCTGGCTGGCAAGCTATATTAAATAACTTCAAGAAATACGTTGAAGAAAACTAAGGTTTCTTCAATAAAATTAAATTGTAAGCGATGTGCTTACAATTTAATTTGAGCTACATTATCTACTAAATCTTCATCCAAATAATAGGCAAAAGGATCAATGGCTACAGCTTTTGGTTTTTCATTGACTTCAACTGTAATAATGGTTCGAGCCTTTGAAAAATGATGTTTTTTAAGGTATATCGGTTTTGAGCTGCTGTTCCAACGCTCTTCGTTCTCCTTAAAAACAGCAATATCAATATTCAGATCTGGCACAGTTACTTTATTACTGCCATCTTCCATTTGTGCTGCCGTTACTTCAACTGTTAAACTGTACTTTCCCTTTGCTAAGAACTTACAGCTTAACAACTTCACCTTCATTGCATAAGAAACAACCCTTTCAAAACCGTCTTTGATCAATTTAACCTGCTGGGGAGAGGCATCCTTCATCAACTCGTTCATCAATGCATGTACATCTGGCTTTTGATTTGGGAAACGGTAATCCAGCAGTAATCTACCTAATGCAGCATTCATCTTATTTTCGCCTATAGCTTCTTTTATTCCATATAAAACCAATCCGCCCTTTTGATAATAAACATACGTTTGATCAACCGCTTTTGAGAGAGGCAGTTCTTTTCCATTTCTGTCCTTATTCGCGAAGTAAAGATGGTTATCATCTTTGAGGTATTGCCTCAGGTACATTTTCCCGAAGGCCTTTTCTGCTACAACCGCTTCTGTATATTTTGCTAGCGACTCGGTAAGGACTGGAGAACCTGGCATTGCCGAAGGACTTATTTGATTTGCCCACCATTGATGTGAAACCTCATGCGCGGTAATGGCATAACTTTGATTTATTTCGTTTCTGTTACTAAAATTACCCATAAAACTTATTTGCTCAGCATTGAAGATTACGCCAGGATAAGCAGTTGCCGCTCCAGGATATTGCGGTATTTCGGCCATTACAAATTGTTTTAAGCCGTAATTTGAAAAATTACTACTCCCATAATCAATGGCATCTTTTATGGCTTTAACCATGGCTTTTAGATTGTATTCCTGTCCTTCCAAATAATAGAACTTCAGTGTAATTCCTTTATAAACTTCAGTTTTTATGGTATAGGCTGCGGCACTTAAGGCAAACATGAATTCGATTGGATCAGCAGTTTTATAGCTGAAATAGCTTCTTCCCCCTACATTCCATGTTTTTTGAAGTGTACCTACAGTAACTACCTGCTGTCCCTGCGGAACAGAGACTTCAGTCTCTAGATCGATCAGGTGATAATTCCGGTCTGCGCTGGCAGTAATATTTCTAACCGGCAATCCTGCTTTTTCTCTTTCCATCTCATCTGTTACCTCAAAGTTTGCCGCATAGCCAAAATGTGGAACAAATTTCTCCAGCTCTATATAGGAACCATTTGCCGAAATTGAATTTTCGCTATCAAATGGCATAAATCCATTGTTAACTACAGTTAATAAAAAGTCCATCTTTAATTGTTCACCAGGTGCCAAAGGTTTTTTTAAGGTGATAAACTGTTGCTTGTACTTTTCATCCAAGTTAATTTGAACTATTCCGGGAACGGAAACCTGAAATGAGCTTACTGCAGGGTTCATGCTGATCCAGAGTTTGCTAATGGGCAACACACTTTCATTTTTTAGCAGGTAAAATCCCTTCACCTCATATTTATCCTGATCGGGATAAAGTGAAACTGCCGTTTTAACCTTTTTAATGATCGGCTGTGGAAGTGCCAATTTTTTATAGCGTTGCTCATATCCAATTCGCCATTCCACTTGCTGCTTTTCACTTTTATAGTTGCCTAGCACATTACTTTGCCAATAAATATAGGCTCCGCTCCCTATATAAAGCATAGCAGCTACAAGCACGATTATTTTTGCCCCTTTAAGTTGTTTTCCAAGTCCCGATATACGCTTCAAAAAAGTACTGTTTTGAAAACCTTGCCACATGCCAATCGTTAAAGCAGCGAGTAAACCGGCCAGACCGCTCCAATAAAGCATGTGCCATTTAAATGCCTTTCCATAATGGCCAAACCCATTAAAATTCGAATATTGGAGCATTGGCACATCAGCATAACGCAATAGATAGTGCTCAATGCCAAACCTTGGTGCAAATACAAAAACAAATGTTACCATCATGCTAAGCACCATACCCAGGTATTTGTTTGAAGATAAACTTTGTACAAAAACAATCAGCACAACAAATAGGAACAATGGAAATGCACTGTAGTAGTATAACGCAAAATATTTTGGCAGCTCAAGGTCGAAATAACCATTTGACACCTGCAAGGTAATGCCAATTGCCATGTTCAAGGTCACTAACGTTAACACCAATACAAATAGCGTAGTACACTTTGCTGCCCACAACACTACATTTTTTATCGGCGTTGCATAAATGAGCGATTGGATATTGACCATTTTTTCCCGACTTACCAGCTCAGCTGCATAAAAGATGATCAGGATCAAGCTGAATTTAATACTCCGGATTTCTTCAATGATAATCCCGGTTGAAGGATAAACCTTGATGCCATATGGACCATTAAAAAGATGATCCTTTAGCTCTATGCCAAAAAGAAGGACCCATAACATTAGCATCACCATCAAAGGAATATGTTTGAACAAAGAAATCAATTCTATTTTAAACTGCGAGTTAAAAGCCGAAAGATGATATGCTGAACCCCTTGGGAACACATCAAAATTCCTTAATGTTGTGAACTTGACCTGTTTTTGTTCATTGCTTTTTTGCTTAGAAGGAATGATCCGCTTTAATCTGAAATTAAAGAACTTATAACTCACCGTTATGATCAGCGTGATCAAACTGCACCATACTATCCGGTTGGCCAAGAAAGATCCATGAAGAGGAAAGAGCAGTTTGTTGCGCTGTACATCCGACCAGTTTTTTGTTCCTCCAAAAAATGAGGTCAGGCCAAAAGGGTCCATGAGATAGGGAACAATACTTGGATCATCGACCTTGAAGTTCGAAGTGGCCAGCAAAGGTGAATTGCCAAATATAGAGGCAAGCATATATAAAATGTATAATAAAACGCCTGTTGCATAAATTGCCCTTACATTTTTTGTTAGCATCGCGGTGCAAAATACTAGGCCTGCCGAGAACAATACGTTTGGCAATCCATACACCAAAAGTGGATACAGGTAGTAGCTGAACTGGAAATCACCTTTCAGCTCTTGTGCCAAAAACATCGAGCCAATGGCCATTCCTACAGCCGTTAAAACCAACAAGGTAAACGTGACGATTATCAAACCTAAAAGTCTCGTAAAAAAATAGACGTAACGATCTACAGAGCTTGTAAAAACCACCTCTTCCATTTTATGGATCTGATCTCTCAGAGTAACGTTGGCACAAAATATCGTACTTGCAAAAATGGTAAAAAGAGAAAGCAGGGCAGTAATACAAGTAGTTACGTAAGGTCCATTTTTATGTACTTCTCCACTCCCAAAACCACCTTTAAGCGCCACAATGCCAAGTGCAAAAAATAAGGTTGCGGCGACGATAAATGAAGCCTGTTTGAAATGGTATTTTAGTTCGAATAACAACAGTGGCTTTAACATTGCTTAGCCTCCCCCTTGCGATCCTGAGCTCCGAAAAGCGCGGTAAAATAAACTTCCTCTAAGTTAGGATAAAAGCTTTCAAAACCATCTCCCGGACAGTTATCAGCAAATACATGCAATTGGATTTTCCCAGCTTTGCTTCGTGTAGAAATCACATCAAACTTTGACAGATAGGCATCCAATACCGTTTTGTCAATTACTTTTTGCCATACTTTACCCATTAACCTGGCAGTCAGAGCCGACGGTTTTCCCTGTAAGATTACCTTTCCCTTTGCCAACACAGCCATATCAAGGCAAAGATCATTCACATCTTCTACAATATGGGTAGACAGCATTACTACCCGCTGCTCTCCTATTTCATTTAATAGATCATGAAAGCGGTTTCGTTCTTGTGGATCGAGACCAGCAGTTGGTTCATCAACGATAATCAATTGTGGATTCCCCAAAAGTGCCTGCGCTATTCCAAATCGCTGTTTCATCCCACCAGAATAAGTACTCACCGCCTGATTTCTGACGTTGTACAAATTCGTTTGCTGTAATAACGCTAGGACTTGCTCACCACGTTCCTTCTTATTTAATAGCCCTTTTAAAATAGCTATATGATTAAGTAGATCAAGCGCAGAAATTTTAGGATATACCCCAAAATCCTGAGGCAAATAACCAAGTTTACTCCTCAATTCATGCGGATTTTGCAACATATCCTCTCCATCAAAATAAATGCGCCCATCATCTGGCAGCTGTAATGTAGCTAAAGTCCGCATCAGCGAAGATTTGCCTGCTCCATTTGGGCCTAATAACCCAAACATTCCGTTGGAGATTGTTAAAGAAACATTATCCAATGCTTTAACCCCATTTTTATAAGTTTTATTAAGGCGCTGTATTTGAAGTCTTTCCATTTCATTTAATATTTGAACGCAAATTAGGCTTGGCATTTTTAACCGCTAAATTTAAATGACGAAGGAAAGGCTTATCGTGACGAACGTCGAAATCTTAATGAATTTTACCTTCATCATCAAAAAACATCCTTTCGTCATTTAGATTTTACGATCCCAAATTTTTATTGTTCTTTTAGTCGATAGAACATGGGAAAATCAGCAGGTAAACTTCATTTTTTGATTAAACACCAAGAACTTTATATATTTCTTGGCCTTTGGTTATGGTTAGCTGTGTTTAATGTACTTGGAAGTAACGACCATACTTGGCCTGCCTATCTCCATGCCATTGCTATAGTTGCCATTACACAATTGCCGGGCCTGCTATTTGCATACTTTAGGGTCAAACTCAAGGCAATATTCAGCTCCCGTAAATACACTTGGTACTGGATTTTATGCTTTCTGATCTGCCTCCCTGCAATTACTTTCGGAACAGCACTCTCGGTAGCAGATAATAACGATGCAATGTTTCTCGCAGTGGGCGGAATATCAAGTTTTGTACTGGAAATCATTCTGAACATCAACTCATTCTATCAACAAAAGGTCCAGCATAAGAAATGGGTGCAGAAATTAGGGCTGGAAAGCTCAGTCTTGATCACGCTAATTTTAATTGCATTGACCCTTTCTGCAATGGCCGTATCAAGCATGGACAATCCTGCTTATCATAGCAAGGAAAGATTGCTGATTGGCTTTGAATTTAGCCTGATTAAAATCATTATCCATGGCTTTACATTCCTGAGTATTTTTGTACAATTCTTGATCATGTATCTTTGTGGCTATTTGTTTTTTTATATCAATAGTCGGTTTTTAGTGTCCAAAGTCCTAAAGCAAAAAGGATTGGTCATTTACATTTTAAGTCTATTGGCCACAACGGTTTTCTTTTATCCCATTGCTGCCCAAATCATTTTATGGCTGCCTATCAATAAAATCTTCGGCGGTGAGATCTTCTCCTCCAATCCCTTCATTGCCGAAAACGCCTTTGCAGCATTGGCAATTATGTTATTGAGCTTACCTATTGTGCTTTCTTTGCAATGGGCAAAACAAAACAACACGATTATCTCTTTAGAGAAGGAAAAATCGAGAACAGAATTAAATCTATTAAAACAACAGCTTAACCCCCATTTCTTTTTCAACACCTTAAATAATCTTTATGCATTGAGCATCACAAAGTCAGAAAAGACTTCCGAAAGCATTCTACAACTCTCAGAATTGATGCGTTACACCATTTACAAAGGACAAGAAGAAACAGTTACGCTAAGCCAGGAACTAAAATATATCGATGACTATATCCAACTACAGCAAATCCGCTTAAAAAAGCCGCTTAATTTTTCCTTTACCAAAGCAATAAGTAATAATGAACAAGTATTACCTCCATTACTGCTGATCGTATTGATCGAAAATGCCTTTAAACATGGGATTGAGCCAGCGGAGAATGAAGCATTTTTAAAGTTACACATCAAGTGTGATGCTCAATCTCTTAATTTTAGGTGTGAGAATTCTTTTGAGGATGAAAATATTGGCAAACCTACAGGCATTGGACTAGAGAACCTACGCAAAAGATTAATGTTACTTTACCCAAACTGTC
>Ga0247808_10001099_pt1 | contig 13045 bp, 9 predicted proteins | sample UWRJL089202R1_FD_179914 | JGI IMG/M metagenome (GOLD analysis project Ga0247808, IMG submission 179914) | Plant litter microbial communities from Arlington Agricultural Research Station in Wisconsin, United States - UWRJ-L089-202R-1 | ecosystem: Environmental > Terrestrial > Plant litter >... | reverse complement strand
CAGATCGCCCGGCAATACTTTCAGTGTGCCCGTTGTGGGCATATAGCTTACCCCGCCAACCTGCCATTCGTGAAAATGTACAAATCCTTCTATAGAATTCTGCCGGGTATCATAGCCTACAGCTTCCCATCCCGAAGGATTACCGTAATGTCCGTTTGTTGAGGGCGCAAGCTTAGCCATGCCATAGGGCATTGCAGCAGGCGTGTAGAAGAACCAGCGGCTGTGCGCTGTACCAATATTGGGGTCAACATATCTGGAAACATTTTCGCGCTTCACACTGCATCCTGTCAACATCAGGGCCAACACCGCAACACCGGGAATGAAGTTAATTTTCATGTATACTATTTTTAAGTGGCCTGGCCACCGGTTAATTATTTATCATAAACAGACATCATAGCCTGTACGCGCTGCATCCAGGCCTGATCAACACCTTCAATTTCTGGTGAGCGGTTTGTTCCGTTAAAGCTTGCAAAAAAGTAATAGGCGCGTGAATCAGGGTTCCGTGATGCCTTGTTGATCGCATCGATATTATTGCGGGCAAAGGTAAGCCACTTCGTGTCTTTATCCTGCTCATATAACCTGATCATCCCCTGGCTTCCCCAGCCGCACCATGCAGGGTTAATGCGCGTTTGTGTGGGATCGGTATTGAAGATGTAGCCTTTGTATTGTGAGTTCCAGAGCACAGCGTTCATTGCGTTTCCTATTGCCTGCGCCTTGCCCAGGTAACTTGCATCGTTGACCGCTTTACCGTAAAGGATATCTGCCTCCAGCATCACCGCATTATCATACGTAAATTTTTCATAATGTTTGGTGCCTGAGCCGCTACCATCAATTTTCCAGATATACAGGCGCTTGCAGAATCGTACATTGTAGTGCGTAGCCAGCTGTCTACTTTAGTTGCCCAGTCGCGGTAAACGGTAGCCCCGGTTACGGTATATAACTTTGCAAATAACTGCATAGCAACACCGTTTGATTGTGTAGGTTTATCTGGCTTTGAGGTATTCCACCAGAAACCACCTCCATAGGTGCTGTCCCAAAGGCCACTGTTGATGAGCCAATCGGCACATGCCCTGGCTTTAGCTAAATAGGCGGCTTTATCGTTGCCAGTGGTAATTTCGTAAGCTTCCAGGTAAACCATCCCCGTAAGTCCGTTATCATCCACGTATTTATCACCTGCTGCTCCGCTGCCATCCAGATTGACGGCTGCGAAATACCCGCCACGCAGATCGGCCTTATCCCAGAAATTTTCCATAAAGGCGAAGGTTTTGTTCATGTAGGGCAAAGCAGTGGCATCGCCGGCAGCTACCAGAGCCGCATCGGCATAGATCTGGCTAACATTATACCACTCGTAGCAACTGTTAGCGTGCGATGTAGTATTGGCGCGGTAACTAAAATTTGAGGTAAGCAGGTTGCTGCTGATGAAGCTGCGCGTTTGCTTTGCCAGTTCCAGATAGCTTGTTGTTGTTGCCGGTGGTACTACAACAGGTGGTTTAGTACCGCCGCCTTCGGGTATTGCCTCGTCATGCTTGCTGCAGGATGCCGTGAGCAAAGTTGCCGCAGTCATCATACCGATTAGTAATTTTTTCATAGTTAGATAGGTTAGAAATCCCTGCGGCAGTAGCCACAGGGATTGAGTTTTGAACGGATTTATAACACCGTTACTCTATGTGTATAGGCATCGGCTTGTAACATCACGTCTACTTTAACCGTCTTCTTATCGGCAGATGGATCAAACTTGAAGGTATTGTCCCATTGGGAATTGGTAACCGGCACCAGGTTAAAATAAGATGCAGCCTGGCCAGCAGGGGATACATTATTTACATTTGCACTTCCCTGGTACTCTAGCCCGGCCGAGGTATGCATGATGAATTTATACCGCTCATCACGCCCCCAGGAGAACTGGAAGAATTCAACCGCTAATTTTGGGGCTTCAAATACGCCATTACCGATATAGTTCAATGTGCCGATTTCAGTGCCGTAAGCCGACATATACAGGCCGATAGACTGGATCTCAACAGATTTTGTTGTAGCCGATGGAAAATCGAAATTCAATCGGTAGGTTTTAGCGTTTCCTGTAACTGTAACCGGCGTAGCGCCTTCTTTGATCACGCCGTTGTCGATGTAGAATTTTTTACCGTTGCCACTGATCTTATCGGTCAGGTAATAATCTCCTGCCTTCAGTGAGGTATATCCTTCAAATACACCCTCTTCAAGCTTTTTGAGTTTAATGGCCTTAATCAGGTCGGTACCACCCTCGGTTGCTGAGCCGGTGATATACAGTTCAGTCGGACTTTCGGCAAAACCAGCCGGGCGCTCAATCTGCAACCTGCGCGATGCCGCTGCGGGCCTGGCGCTGGTGCCTTTTGAGGCGATGACTGTCCACTTCATTTTGCCTATGCTGGAAGCAGCAATGCCTGCAGAGTTGGCAATTTTGTTAAGGTCTTTATGCGTTAATGTGATCTCGGTTTTTACACCGCCACCATCAGACACGGCTTTATAAACGGGTTTACTGAAATCACCATTCTCTTTATCGAATGCAATCTCATACAGGATCAGTCCGCCATCTTCTGTTGTTGCGGCATCCCATTTGAAAAGTACATTCGCCGAACTCGTGGGATCAAGTTTTACACTGACATTATCATTGGGCGTGGCCAATGTACCCACCGGGTTAAAGTTGAGATCTAACGGCCGGTTCTCTTTTTTGCAGGAACTTACTGCAATTACGGCAAGGAGCATTGCACCTGCCAGCCTCATCATCTTTTTCATATCAAGTTTTTATATTTGGTTTAGTTGGTATAACCCGGATTCTGTTTCAGGTTTTTATTGAGGTCTACATCATGTGCGGGTATCGCCCACAAGTAATCCCGGCCCGCGTTAAACTTGCGCAACTGCGTACGGATGTAACCATTGTCTGTATTTTGATCTACAGAAAACTTAGCGCCGTGAATGTAGCCGTTCATCACTGTCTCGGCAGTTTTCCACCTCCGGATATCGTCAACACGGATGCCTTCCATAGCCAGCTCCACTCTTCTCTCTCTACGGATGATAGTGGTCATGTCGGCAGTACCGGGGAAGTTTAATGCAGCCGGATCGCTGAAGCCAGCCCTTGCACGTAAAGCGCCTATGGTTTTTGCCCATACACTTGCATCCATCTGCCCAAGGCTTTGTTTGGCCTCAGCATAGTCTAACAGGATTTCCGCATACCTGATCAGGTGTAGGTTGTTGCCTGATACAAAATTGGCAAGGGCGCTCGGGTCAAAATATTTGCGCCAGTAATAGGCCGTAGCCGATGCTGCCTGAGAACCAGGATTATACTCATCCAGGCCAGGCTGAACAGGGTCTGTACCTGGTTTGATATAAATGATTTTTGTGGTATTATTTGCGTTAACCCAGGTGTACCGATCATAGACAACGGTAGCGGTTAATCGCGGGTCGCGGTTTATATAAGGATTCGTTTCCACGTAGCCAGAACCGGTTTCTCTGATCCCTCTGCCATTCAGCATAATATAGTCGTCAACAAGTTCCTGCGTAGGAGCCATATTGCTTACACGGCCGCCAACGGTACGCGGTGCAAAGTCCCAGAAATTTTGCCAGGTACGAACAGTAGGGACATATTGTAGGGAGAGGATGCTTTCCTTGGTGTTCTTATTAATGGCAGGATCACTGAACAGGGCGCTATAACTGCTTTCCAGACTATAACTACCATTGGTGGCCTGGTTATTCATCAGCTTTTCGCAGATGCTAACCACATCTGCCATGCGGTCGCCTTGATAAAGTAACACTCTTGCCTCTAAAGCCAGGGCAGCGCCTTTGGTAATGCGGCCATTCTCACTGGCCGGGATGGCATCTTTAGATGGCAGATCATTTGCGGCGGCTTCCAGCTCGGCAACAACAAATCTGACCACATCGGCTTTGGGCGAACGCGCAATAGTCTGTGCTTCCTCCGGCGTAGCATCATGATCAACAATCGGCACATCACCATACCATTTGGTCAGGTTAAAATGCTCGAATGCACGGATGAAGCGGGTCTCGGCCTTTAGCCTTGCTTTGGCTGCTGCGGGAATTGTAGTATTCCGATCTATATTGGCCAGGAAAATATTACAGGATTTGATGGCCGAGTAATAGTTGTTCCAGTCGCCGGCAAACTTACCCGTTTGTGAAGTGGCATTACCACTGGCGATCAGATTCAGGTCGCCGGATGGAGAATAGGCATTATCAGATAATGCTTCGGCATCAAAGTATAAGCCACTGTTGTAGATTAAACTGTAATTATTGTTAAGGGCGTTGTAAACGTTGGCGTCGACCTGCCAGAAGGTGAGGTCGGAGAATCTATCTGTTGGTGCAATGTCGAGTTTTTTACATCCCGAGGCTGCAAGAACCGTAACAGATATGATCAAAAGCTTGTTAAAGAATTTCATTTTCTTAGGTTTTAAATGTTATCTGTTCTTAAAATGTGATATCCAGTCCGGCGCCAAAAAATACCGGAAGCGGGTATTGTCTTGCACTGTTTGACGACGTCAGGCCGTTGGATGTAGTAGGACTTACACTGTTGCCAAACTCAGAGGTTTCAGGATCAATGAATTTCAGCTTGCTCAGCGTTACTAGGTTTTGCGCCAGAACGGATACCCTCAGGCGTTGTATGCCCAGCTTGTTTGTCACTGCCGGGCTGAAACTGTAACCCACATTCACATTCTTCAGTCGGATGTAGGCCGCATCGTATTTATACAGATCAGAACCGGTACGCCAGTTATTGGTGTTTGAGGGTGAGCCAATGTTAGCCAGGATAGGGTAACGGGCATCGGGATTTGTTGGCGACCAGATGTCTGTCTGATGCTCGTAAACGGTTGCGCCATAGCCGTAATGGAAAGGTTCAACAAGTTCTCCGCGCAGAAACGCGTCACGTTTGCCAACACCCTGAAGGAATACCGACAGGTCAAATCCTTTGTAAGATACCCGGTAAGTAAAGCCAAATGTATAACGCGGGAAAGGGTTGCCCAAAACCGTTTTGTCTTTTTCATCGATGATCCCATCGCCGTTGCGGTCTTTAAATTTCAGGTCGCCAGGTTGTACGGCGTTGCCTGCAATTTTCGGAGAACTGTCAATATCCTGCTGGTTCTGGAAAAATCCGTTTGTCTGGTAGCCATAGTATTGGGTGATTGGCTCACCTACACGCCTAATCAGCTGGAATACATCCTGGTTGTAGATCGTCTCGGTAGCATTGCCGGTGAGTTTCAACAGTTTGTTTTTGCTATCGGCAACGTTTACGCTGAAGCTATGACTAAAGGCATCGCCACGCAGATTGTAAGTTAACGCCGCTTCCCAGCCCATATTGCGTACTTTGGCTACATTGTAATCCGGTGAACCGGCACCAAAAATATAAGGTACATCCGCTCTTGGTGCCAGGATATCACTCCTGGTTTCCCTGAATAGATCGAAGGTTGCTGTTAACTTATCTCCAAACAGACCGGCATCCAGACCAATATTTAGTTTGGCAGCCTTTTCCCAGGTGATATCATTGTTGGCAATGTTTGTACCTGCACCGCCAACAACATTATTGCCAAAACCATAAGCATTAGCGTAATTGAAGTAGGTGGTTTGGTATTGGTAGTTTCCAACGTTCTGGTTACCCACTATACCATATGAGCCTCTTAATTTCAGGAAGCTGACGGTATTTTTAACCTTCGTCATGAAAGACTCCTGCGAGATGATCCAGCCGGCACTTACCGATGGAAAGAAACTGGCTCTTTTTCCGGCTGCAAATTTTGACGAGGCATCTTCACGGAACAAGCCCTCCAGGAGATATCTTTCCTTATATACATAGTTTATACGTCCAAAGGCGGATAACAGGCTCGTAGAATTTACAGCTATGCTGTTGTTCGAGTTTTGCGTATCGATTATAGTTCCTGTTGTTGGTGTGCCCAATAGCAGATCGGTAAGCGTCTTTTGCAACTGAAAACCGCGCTGATTATACGTTTCGCTGGATACGCCTGCCTGAATTTTAAAGTTATGATCATTGATCGTTTTGCTGTACTCGGCAAAGAGCTTGGTGTTGGTCAGAAGGGATTTGCTGTTCCCATCAAGGACACTCAAATCGTTTCCGTAAACTCCCGCCGGCAGGTAATTAACCTGTGTACGGCGGAAAAAGGTTCCGTTATTCTGGATGGTACCGCCAAATTCGCCAACAAGTTTAAGGTCTTTTGTGATGCTTAACTGTCCGTTAAAGGCACCAAAGATCTCATCGTTATCTGCCTGGTTAAAACCGCCTTTTTCCAATACCCCGTATTCATTGTATTGTGATGCTATAGGATTGGTCAGATAATTACCATCGGCATCCTGCCAGTTGTAATTGTGTGGAACGCGGTTGGCATCTGCAAAAATGTTGTTGTCTCCAACGCTATTGCTTTTGTTGCGGGTTTTGGTATAGTTCAGGATAACGTTGGCCCTGAACTTTCCGATAACTGATGTCTGGTTTAACCTCAGGTTATATTTCTGATAACCAAAGTCGGCACCTGAGCCACCATTTCCGATCAGGTTACTGCCCTGGTTCTGGTAGCCCGCCGATATCCGGTAGGCGCTAGTTTCGCTACCACCTGTAAGACTGATATTGTGCGACTGTAAAGGTGATCTTTTGAGCAGATGCTCTATATCCCAGGTACCATTACCGGCGTCTTTCAAGGCCTGTATCTGGTCTGGCGTATACGCTGCAGGCAAACCGGAATTGATCAGCGAGAGGTTTTTGTAGTAGGCATTGTCCCAGGCATCAACCTTATGCACCAAAACTTTGGCGTCCTGGAAACCATAGCTTCCATTATACGTTACAGAGGGCTTAGCGTTGAAATTTCCGGCTTTTGTTGTGACCAGGATCACTCCGTTGGCCGCCCGCGAACCGTAAATAGCCGCAGAACCTGCATCTTTTAAAACAGACACACTTTCTATATCATTTGGATTGATGGTGTTTAGGTTTCCACCAACAATACCATCAATAACAACAAGCGGGGTATTATCGCCCAATGTACCTACACCGCGGATGTTCACTGTTACATCACTGCCCGGATTAAGTGTGGATTGCTGAATGATCAGGTTGGGAGATTCTCCCTGTAAGGCCTGATTGGTATTCAGTACCGGTTTACTTTCGATATTCTTTGAGCTGATTGTGCCTACTGCTCCGGTAACATTAACACGTTTTTGTGTGCCGTAACCAACAACAACAACCTCGGTAAGGCTTGTGTTATTGCTTTTAAGGCTGATATTGATCTCAGATTTTCCGGCAATGGCGATATCCTGTTTAATGTAGCCGATAAAAGAGAAGCTGAGGGTGCGCCCCGCATAAGCTTCAGGTATGTTGAGCTTAAACCGGCCGTTGACGTCTGTTGTAGTTCCTACAGATGTGCCTGGTATGTTTACGTTTACGCCGGGTAATGGCTGATTGGTTTCATCGAGTACACGGCCGCTTACGGTGATGTCTATAGCATATTTGGTATAAAGCCGGTCTGCTTTTAGCGTGCCAGCGTTTGCTGTGCTGCTTAAAGTGACCAGTCCAAGCAGGCCTGCCGCCAGCGATGTGCTGTACAGCCACTTAAGTCTTTTCAACTTGTGTAATAATTTTAGTCTCATAATTCATTAGGTTTAATTTTATATTTGGTTTGTTAGTAGCGTTGGTTAAGGCTTTGGTTTATAAGTTTCCTTCCAGTAGTTCTCTATGTTTTCGAGTGAGCGGCCCTTAGTTTCGGGAATCAGTTTCCAGGTGATCCATAATGCCGGCGAACAGCAGATAGCGAAGATCCAGAACGTCCAGGATGAGCCAAGGCCTTCCAGCATGACCGGGGTTAATTGGCCCACCAGAAAGTTGCCTATCCATAGGGACAGTGTTGCCAATGCCATCGCTTTGCCACGAACGGCATTGGGGAAGATCTCGCCGATCACTACCCAGCATACCGGTCCAAAAGAGAATGCAAAACAGGCGATAAAGGCGAGGATGAAGATCAGGATCCAGGGGCCCGAGGTTACGCCCAGGGCAAATAGAGCGCCGATGATAACCAGCGACACGACTGCGCCACCAACGCCTACATAAAGCAATGGTTTACGCCCCCATTTATCAATGGTGAAAATGGCAACAAAGGTGAAAACCACGTTGACAAGACCAATGGTTACCTGCCCGCCAAGTGCGCTGTTGAGCGTAAAGCCGGCTTGCTCAAGAATTCTCGGTCCGTAGTAAATGACCGCGTTGATGCCGCAAACCTGCGAGAGGAAGGGCAACAAGAGCCCGATCCACAAGGCTTTGCGGTAAACAGGTTTGAAAAGTTCTTTAAGAGAGGTATCGTCCTGATCATCGAGTGCGTTAAAGGCCGCAATTTCATGCTCAGCAGCCTGGGCACCATCGATTTTTACCAGAATGGCTTTAGCTTTTTGCTGTTGCCCTTTGAGCAGCAGCCAGCGCGGTGATTCGGGAACCATAAAAAGTGAAATCAGGAATATGGCGGCAGGTAACGCTCCTAATCCAAGCATGGCGCGCCAGACCTGAGTTGAAAAAATGAGCTGCATGCCGCCGTTATTATAGGAGTCGGAAATGTGGTTGGCGAGGTATGCATTTGAGAAATAGGCGAGGACAATACCGATGGTTAAAGCCAGTTGATAAAGCGATACCATCATGCCACGGTAGCGTGATGGAGAAAATTCTGAGATATATAATGGAGATACCATGGAAGCTACGCCAATGCCAAGCCCGCCGATCAGACGGAAGATAACCAATACGGTAAAAGAATCTGATAGCATACAACCTAATGCCGATGCTAGAAACAATACTGCAGATAAGATCAACACGATTTTGCGTCCGTATTTATCACTCAGTTTTCCTGAAAAGCTAACCCCAACAATACAGCCCAGTAAGGCGCAGCTTACAAACCAGCCTTCACTAACAGCGTTGAGACTGAAATCATTTTTCACCAGGCTCACTGTTCCTGAGATTACGGCCGTGTCAAAGCCGAACAGGAAGCCGCCCAGTGCAGCAACTACGCATACCAGGTACAGGTAAGTGCTGCTTTGTTTATTTCCGATAGTAGTGGATATGTCTTTCATCTCAATTATTTTAAAAATGCTTTGATAACTTTTGCGCGGCCCTGGCCAAGGTTGGTCAGCTGATAAGAAACCGCTGCAGCCGGAATAACGAAGGTTTCGGCGTATGCGTATTGATGCGTAGTGCCGTCGGCAGTTTCTATACGTACTTGCTGCCCTTCAACAAGCATGAGGATGTGGCAGGAATTATTGGTTTGTAATGTGATCTGATCATCGAATTCAATCCGGTGCACATCATAGAAGTGCTCTGCATGTGTTGGCAAATGAATGAGCTGCCAATCCGCTGCCTGTTCGATAATACGTTCCCTGGAGATCAGCTCTGACTGGACCCGCTCGCCTTTACGGCTGAAATCAAGATTGTTGAATGCATGTTCAATATTGATCGGTCGCGGATTGCCGTCGAGGTCGAGCCTTACCCAATCGTACATCTTAAATGTAAAGATGTACGGTGTGGCACTGATTTCCAGCACCAGGCTACCAGCTCCTGCACTATGTACAGTTCCGTTAGGAATCAGGAATAGCTCATGTTTGTGGGCAGGATGTGATTGTACGAACTTTTCGATTGCCACGGCTTCGCCCTTGTCCTGACTTTCCTCAAGCACCGATTTGAATGTCGCCGGATCAATGTTTTCCTGAAAACCCAGATAAACCTGTGCATCCTTTTCGCAATCCAGGATATAGTAGGTTTCATCCTGAGTAATCTGCTCACCAAAGTTTTCCTGTATGTATGCTAGTTTAGGATGGCATTGTATAGATAAGTTACCTCCCTGGTAAGTATCCAGAAAGTCGAAACGGATAGGGAATTCATCGCCAAAACGGTCGGCATGCCTGCCCAGGACATCACGGTTATGGCTGAACATCAGGGTGTCAAAAGATACTTCCAGCAAATTGCCGTCACTTTCAAAAACCAGACCGTTTTCGGGAACGATGAGTTCAAAAGACCAGGCCAGGTTAACCACGTCTGTATTGAGATTTCTAATGTGCTGTTTCATCCACTGCCCGCCCCATGCGCCGGGTTCAAACCATGGCCTAACACGTATCACAGAGCGACTGATTTTGTTCAGCCCCTCTTCAAGATCAGTTTTGTACATCCAATTGATCGTTTCCGGCCACTGCCCGTCTGCCACTGCGGTAATCCTGTTGAGCAATGCTTTTTTATGCGCATTCAAGAGTACCCAATCCACAAAGTAAAACCGCTTATACATTTTGAAATGTGCACTTACTTTATTTGCGCCGAGGTTGACGATCGATCCTGCCCTCATTCGGAACTGCAGTTCGTTCTTCGGCAGATCGATGTAAAGAATCGCACAATTCCACCCGGCTAAAGCGGCTCCGGGGCCAATAATGATGTTAACGGGCTTGGATTGTTCAGGAGAGACAGCCTGGAGTTCTGCTATGTTGTACAGGTCTGCAAGGGTCAAGGTACATTTGGTACCCCAAACTGATTCGTCTGCACCCATGAATGGTTTTACTAAGGTGTCTACCTCATCCGGAGCACGTTGAAAATCTGCTGTTCTTATCCAATTCGCATCTATGTCCAGTGCTTCGAGGCAAAGACTTATTTCCTGTACAATTTTTTCCCAGAACACGCCAACGTATCCATCAATCATGATGTGCTGCTGTTTAATAATCCAGCTGGTTAAAGATTCATAACCGCTAAAAATTTTATGCTCACCGAGTTGACAGTTGGGGTATATATTGTAGCCTTCATTCATGCCAGCTTCAACATTTAGGTGTGGTGGCATAAGGTATTGAGAAGTTTTCCGCAAGGCGGGCGCTAATTCGGTAGCACGATTTTTGGAATCGACGTTCATATTATATTAATAATGCGTGTACATATCATCATTCTGTAGCCACAGAGGGATAGACCTTTAACAGGAAATGGTAAAATACGACTGGTTTATATTAAGTTATGTACAAACATATAAAATATTTTAAACTTCCAAATGTCTTTAAAAATTATTTTTAAAATAATTAAGTGTCTCAAATACACTATTTACCGGCATATCATAAGTTGATATGTACGTACATATTTGAAATGCGGCTTTAAATACCTATTATTGTTAAATAACTAATAGAATGCGTTATAGTATAGACCATAAAAGCCCTGTCCCGCTGCATGCTCAGGCAGAGGAGATGCTTAGAAAGCTCATTGCAGAAGAGGAATATCAAAATGGCAAAAACATCCCGAACGAGGTTGATCTTGCTAAAATGTTGGCTATTTCCCGTACCACGCTTAGGATAGCTATTAATAAATTGGTGTTTGAAGGTTTACTCATCAGGAAAAAACGTGCCGGCACGAAAGTCGCCCCAGGTGCGGTAAGCTCAAAATCCAATAACTGGTTGAGCTTTTCGCAGGAAATGAAATTGAGGGGCATCCCCATTAAAAATTTTGAACTGCATGTAAGCTGGGAAATGCCGAATGCGGACTTGTGCAGGTTTTTTGATATCAAAAAGGATGTGCCTGTGCTAAAGATGAGACGCGTAAGGGGCCGGCCGGATGAACCATTTGTGCTTTTCGAGTCTTTTTTTCATCCACGCGTTGGCTTAACACCAGATGACGATTTTAAGCGTCCGCTATATGAATTACTGGAACAGGATCATTCGGTTGTCGCTGCTCTGTCTAAAGAAGAGATCAGCGCCATAGCAGCAGACGAGGCTGTCGCTGAAAAGCTACGTATCCCACTAGGAAGTCCAATTCTGTTTCGCAAGCGCTTTGTATACGATCAGGGTGAACGCCCAATTGAATTCAATATCGGTTATTACAAAGCCAACAGCTTTGTTTATACCGTAGAAAGCACCCGATAAAGCTTAATTGAGGAAACAGTTATCGCGATAGCTTACGAAATGCAGTCCTAAATAAACTTCTTGACAACATAATTCGAGCAATTAATTTCCATTTGTGTGTTTCAAAAACAGCCAGTTATACGTGATGATATTTAAAGAAGGCAGGATGCCGTAGGGATGTCGTAACGATGTCGGAACTTACTATCAGCAATGATCTTATCTTTATCGCTATTGAATCGCTCCTATGAAAACTGATAATCAAACGACACTTCCAGAAAAGATTAAACGGCTAAGGCTAGGTAAAGGATACAGTCAGGAACTGCTGGCGCAGCATGCGCAATTAAACTTACGTACGATCCAGCGGATTGAAAAAGGGGAATCAGTTCCAACAGGACATTCACTGAATCAGCTTGCTGCCGCACTTGGCGTTACTGCGGGGGATTTGACCAGGTGGGAGCTGGAATCAAATAACGGTCTGGTTGCTTTCCTCAGTTTTTCGGCACTGAGTTTCTTTGCTTTTCCTTTGCTGGGCATCATTATTCCACTTGGTCTCTGGCTATTTAAGAAAGATCAGATCAAAAACATGTCGGAAGCTGGGACTGGGCTGATTAATTTTCAGATTTCCTGGTGCCTTTTATTAATACTCATTTTTTTCAACCCTTTATCCGGGCGCGCAGATTTTTTCTTTGAATTTATGGATACATCGATAGGGGGACCTGAAGTCAAAATTTTAGGAGTTATTGCTGTTTATGGGATCAACTTTGTGTATATTCTGGTTAACGCGATACGAAGTATGACCGGAAAAAAGGTTTATTATCAGCCGGCAATTCCATTCCTTAAGCGATGAGAAATGCTACTTCCCGCCAGGAATCAATTTCCCTGCATAATTATACTTCTTGTCATTCAACGTATAGATTATTTTTTCGTCACTGCCGTAACTGCTGTAGTTTTCCGCTTTTGCCAATGGAACTACAAATTTGCCGCTGAGCACATTCAGCAAACCATATTGATAGGCATTATTCACATCTTTAGATACCATGGTTATTCCGTAGACTACCGGCGTTAAGTCTTCATAGACGCATGGAACGATAAGTTTTCCAGCCGTGTTGATATAACCTTTCAATCCTGCATTGTTGGTTACTTCGACATAACCACCCATGAAGCGGCCGAGTTCTTTATAGCCACT
>Ga0247808_10001097_pt1 | contig 13050 bp, 16 predicted proteins | sample UWRJL089202R1_FD_179914 | JGI IMG/M metagenome (GOLD analysis project Ga0247808, IMG submission 179914) | Plant litter microbial communities from Arlington Agricultural Research Station in Wisconsin, United States - UWRJ-L089-202R-1 | ecosystem: Environmental > Terrestrial > Plant litter >... | reverse complement strand
GCCTCGACCCTGCGAACGCTTGAGGCAGACGGGTTCGTGCATCGCGCTGCACAGGCAACCATCCCGCCGCGGGTGGACTACAGCCTGACCCCGCTCGGCACCGAGCTCGCCGAGCGACTGCTGCCGCTCATGGACTGGATCGCCGACAACGCCGACGCCATCGTCTCGCACTCGTGATGCAGCCGGTCACCTTTGACCATTCGGCGAGCTAGGCGACCGCCGCGTTGCCGAGAAGGCCGAACGAGTAGAGCACGAAGAGAGCGACAGCGATCACGACGACAATGATGACGGTGGCGCTGAGAACTCCTCGACTCATGGTTCCACCGTACGACGGAACGATCTGTCGCAGAAAGGGCCATTTCAGGTATTGGCAGGGCCTCGATCGAGCTCCTGGAACAGCGTGACCTGCAGTTCCGGGGTCTCCAGTCGCGAGTTGAGCGAACGCCAGGGCGTCTCGACCGGTTCGGCGACGAGGGTCGCGCCGGCGTCTACGAGAGTGGCCGTGGCATCCGTTGCATCGTCCACTTCGAAGGCGACACGAATCGCACGACTCGGAGAACCGGATGCCTCGATCCCGTCGATCATGCGCACTTGCGCCGCATTGGCGATCTCGAGCGTGGCAGCACCGGCTTCGAGGATCATCACGCGGGCATCACCGTCACCCTCGAAGGCGTCGCGCTCGGCAAGTCCGAGAGCGTCGCGGTAGAAGGCCACGGCCGCGTCGAAGTCGTCGGCCTGGATGACGAGGCGGAGTTGGCGTACAGATGTCATGCCCTACTGTAAGACCCGATGACCGACGTGACGTCCCTCGACGAGACCCTGCTGCGACGCGCAATCGCGATTTCGATCCGCTCGGTCGCGAACGGCAACCATCCGTTCGGCGCCCTGCTCGCCGATGGCTCAGAGGTCGTGCTCGAGGCGGAGAACACGGTGACAACGACAGGCGATATCACCGGCCACGCCGAGACCAACTTGGTTCGCCTTGCCGGGCGTTTCTCGCTAGAGCAATTGCGCGGCTTCACTCTCTACACGAGCTGCGAACCCTGTGCCATGTGCTCGGGCGCCATTTACTGGGCGGGCATCGGCCGCGTCGTGTACGCCATGTCGGAGCACGAGCTGCTGCCTCTGACGGGTGATCATCCCGACAACCCCACTCTGAGCCTTCCGAGCCGCGAAGTGTTCGCGCGCGGCCAGCGAACCGTGGTCGTGGCGGGTCCCGCGCTCGAGAGCGAGGCGCGTGAACCGCACGTCGGGTTCTGGGTCTAGCCGAGCAAAGCCCGCATCCGGGCGACAGCGGACGGCACGACCGTGGGAGTGACGAAGACGTTCAGGGTAGCGCGGCGACCGTTGCTCTCGACCTCGAAGCCGATCCCCGGGATGGGAGTTCCATCGACGTCGAACGCCGAGTTGCGTGTAACCCGATCGATCGCCGAGGCGGGGATCGAGATCACGATTCGGGGCTCGCGGTGCCCGGTGAAGACCGTCATCCCATCCGTACCGACCACGACACTGAGTGAAGCGAACGGCGCGACCGCACCGGTATTGACGCCGAGGAGCATAGCCACCGGCCGCAGGCGCGAGATGAACCCGGGCGTGGCGATAGACGACACGATGGCAGCACCGCGATAACGCCGAGCGAGCACCAGCGCCCGATCCGCGCTGCGTCGGCGGTACCCACGCCAGAGCCCGTAACCGCCGCCGATCACGACCGCGGCCGCCGTGAAGACGATGACCCAGAACCGGCTGAGCTCATCGCCGAACAGGATCGTGAAAACCAGCACCGCTGTCGTCGCGACGCCGAATACGGCGAGCACGACGCCCGACCACTCGACGCGCGATTCGCCAGCCATAACCCGAGCATGGCACGAGGTGCGCCACACTGGGATCATGCCACTCCCCCGCATCGCCGTGCTCGCTCTCGGCGGCACGATCGCCGGCAGTGCGTCGACCGCAACGGATGCCACGGCCTACCGCGCAGCCACGACCGGCATTGGCGCCCTCCTCGCCGCGGTGCCCGAGCTCGCGCGTGTCGCCGACCTCACGGGCGAGCAGTTCGCGCAGATCGACAGTTCCGACCTCACCGACGAGTTGCTCCTCGGCCTCTCGCGCCGGGTGTCCGAGCTTGCGCAGACCGTCGACGGCATCGTCATCACGCACGGCACGGACACGCTCGAAGAGAGCGCCTACTTTCTGCACCTGACGGTGCGCTCGTCCACGCCGATCGTGCTGGTCGGGGCGATGCGACCGGCTACCTCCCTGAGTGCGGACGGGCCACGCAACCTGTACGGGGGCGTGGTGGCCGCGGCATCCGTCTCCGCGCGCGGTCAGGGGGTGCTCGTGGTGATGAACGACGAGATCCACTCGGCCCGAGACGTCACGAAGACCTCGACCCTGCGGCTCGACGCCTTCCGGTCGCCGCACGGGCCGCTCGGCGCCATCGTCGACGGGAAGGCCGTGTTCTACCGCTCGGTCTCCCGGGTGCACACAGCGGCGACCGAGTTCGACCTGCCCGACGCTATGCCGACCTCTTCCATCGTGTACGCGCACTCCGGCCTGGATGCCGCCCTCATCGACTCGCTCGCGAACTACGACGTCATCGTGCACGCAGGATTCGGCAACGGCACGGTCAGTGCCCGCATCGTCGACGCCCTCGAACGCCAGCGGGCGCGGGGCGCGGTGATCGTGCGAGCGAGCCGCACCGACGGCATCCTCACGCGGGTGGGCGCGAGCGACCCGAGGGCCAACGAGTGGCTCGTCGTCGACGACCAGAATCCGGAGCGGGCACGCCTGCTCGCCTCGCTCGCACTGGCGCGCACGAGCGACCCCGCCGACCTGCAGGCGATGTTCTACCGGTACTGACGCTTGGCGCGGGGCGGCGGCATCCGTGTAGATTCCGTAAGGCTGTACCAATTGACAAAGGAGTCACGGATGCCACGTCCCCTCGATGCCGACGCGCTGGTCGTCGGCGGCGGTCTCGCCGGCCTCGTTGCCACGGCCGAGCTGCTTGCCGCCGGCAAGACTGTGATCCTGCTCGAGCAGGAGCCCGCCGCGAGTCTCGGCGGCCAGGCGTGGTGGTCGTTCGGCGGACTGTTCCTCATCGACTCCCCCGAACAGCGGCGCATGGGTATCAAAGACTCCCTCGAGCTCGCCCGACAGGACTGGTTCGGCTCGGCCGGCTTCGACCGCGTGGAAGACAACTGGCCCCGCCAGTGGGCCGAGGCCTACCTGCAGTTCGCAGCGACAGAGAAGCGTGACTGGCTGCGCGAGCGCGGCGTGGGATTCTTCCCGGTTGTCGGCTGGGCCGAACGCGGCGGCTATACAGCGAACGGACACGGCAACTCGGTGCCCCGCTTCCACATCACCTGGGGCACCGGCCCGGGCGTCGTCGAACCGTTCGCGAAGGCTGCGCAGGCCGCCGACCTCCGGTTCCGTCACCGGGCAACCGAGCTCGTCGTCGAGAACGGTGCCGTCGTCGGGGTGCGCGGGCAGATCCTGGCACCGGATGCCGCGGGCCGGGGTGAAGGGAGCAGCCGCGAGGTCATCGACTCCTTCGACCTGCGCGCCCGGGCCGTCGTCGTGACGAGCGGCGGAATCGGCGGCAACCACGATGCCGTGAGGCGGCAGTGGCCCGACCGCAACGGTGTCGCTCCCGCGACGATGCTCAGCGGCGTGCCAGCGCACGTTGACGGCGAGATGCTCGATGTCGCGGCGGCCGCGGGTGCAAACCTCATCAACGGTGACCGCATGTGGCACTACGTCGAGGGCATCGAGAACTTCGACCCGGTGTGGGCGAAGCACGGCATCCGGATCCTTCCCGGGCCGTCGAGCCTCTGGCTGGATGCCACGGGCAAACGGCTGCCGGTTCCGCTCTTCCCGGGCTTCGACACGCTCGGCACGCTCGAGTACCTGCGTACGACCGGCCACGACCACTCCTGGTTCATCCTCACGCAGGCGATCATCGAGAAGGAATTCGCACTCTCCGGCAGCGAGCAGAACCCCGACCTCACCGGCAGGAGCGTGCGGGAGCTACTGAAGCAGCGCCTCGGCAAGGGTGCCACCGGCCCGGTGGAGGCGTTCAAGGAAAAGGGCGCAGACTTCCACGTCGCCGCGACGCTCGACGAGTTGCTGGCGAAGATCGACGACGGCATCATCGACGTGGCGCTCGCGAAGCACGAGGTGCAGGCGCGCGACCGCGAGCTCGACAACACCTTCACGAAGGACGCGCAGATCACCGCCATCCGCCAGGCGAGAACCTACCGCGGCGACAAGCTGATCCGTGTGGCAAAACCACATAAGCTCGAGGACCCGTCGAAGGGCCCGCTGATCGCCGTCAAACTGCATATCCTCACGCGCAAGAGTCTCGGCGGCATCGAGACGAACCTCGACGGGCAGGCGCTCTCATCCACCGGCGCACCGATCCCCGGCCTCTACGCGGCGGGCGAGGCGAGCGGCTTCGGCGGTGGCGGCGTACACGGCTACCGCTCGCTCGAAGGCACCTTCCTGGGCGGGTGCCTGTTCAGTGGACGTCAGGCCGGGCGAGCGGTGGCGAAGCTCTAGTCTTTATCCATGACGAATATTCCTGCCGGCTGGTACCCCGACCCGAGTGGAACGACACAGCAGCGCTGGTGGGATGGCGCACAGTGGAGCGAGCACTACACGCCTGGAGCGGATGCCGCGGCATCCGTCACCGCGCCCGGTTTTCCGGTGGCACCCCAGCCGTACTCGCTGCAGCAGCCCGTCGGCGTGCAGACCGCTCCCGCGGGAACACAGCCCTACACGCCCTGGATCTGGGTGCTGGCCCTGCTGCCGATCGTCGGCATCGTGAGCTCTATCGTGACGATCTTCACGACGGACGTCGACGCGCTCGCGAACCCCACGGACCCCTCCAATCCGTTCGCTTACACGACAGCCGACATCATCTCGAGCCTCGTCGGCTGGGTCGTCATCGGCCTCTCGATCCTGTTCGGAATCCTCGACTACCGCGCGCTCGTACGCCGAGGCGTGCCCCAGCCATTCCACTGGGCGTTCATCTTCTTCTCGATCATTAGCGCACCCGTGTACATGATCGGCCGTACCATCGTCGTACGACGCCGCGTCGGCTCGGGACTCACACCCATGATCGTCAACATCGTGCTGATCATCGTCGGCTTCATCGTCGGCATCATCTTCGCCGGAAGCCTGTTCGTGCAGATTTTCAACTCAGAGCTTGGTTCCTAGCATCCTGAGCATGTAGTCGAAGAAGCGGTCGCCGTCGGCCCGCTCCACGACCGTGCAGTTCGGTCGTGTCGAGCGCCAGTCGAACACCGTCGCGCCGCGCGTGAGCTCGCCCGCCGTCTCGCAGTCGACCCGGTACTGGGCCGTCTCTAGCGCGAAGCTGTCGTCGATCGCGAGCACGGCGGTCAGCGCGTCGCAGTGGCTCGAGCCACCGAGCCCGGCCCCGAAATCGAAATCGAACGTCGCCTGGTTCGCGGTGACGAAGAAACGACTGAGCGCGGTGTCGGCGGCGGCGATCTGGGCGATGCGCTCGGGCCCGAACACGGCATCGGTAATGGTCAGGGGGTCCCAGCTGATGATCACCATCTTCTCGAAACCGGCGTCGAACACGATCTGCGCCGCCTCGGGGTCGACGTACATGTTGTACTCGGCGGCGGGCGTGATGTTGCCGCGCGCGTTCACGGATCCGCCCATCACGTAGATCGCTCCGACGTTGGCCGCGAACTCGGCGTCAGCCTGGATCGCCAGGGCGATGTTCGTGAGCGGACCGATTGCGATGATGCGCAGTTCACCCCGGTGCTCCCGCGCCAACCGTAAGAGCTCCCCGACGCCGTCATCTCCGGATGCCGCGGCCTCCCCCTCGAGGCGCAACCCTCCAACGCCATCACCGTGAACGTCGTCGGCCGCCACCCACTCGCGTTCGAGGGGCGCGCGAGCGCCGGTGTACACGGGCACCTCACCGGAACGCCCCGCAACCTCCATGGTCAGCAGGGCATTGTGCACCTGCTGGTCGAAGCCCACATTGCCAGCCACGATCGTGATGGCCTTGAGGTCGGCGCGCGGGTCGAGCAGGGCGACGAGAAGCGCGAAGCAGTCGTCGGCAGCCGTGTCGGTGTCGACGACGAGCGGGATCACTTCGCCAGGCTCCACGCGCGGCGCTTCACCAGCACGTGCCCGCGTTTCGTCGTCACCCGCGACCACGGCCCGGTCTCGAACACCGGCAGCGTCTCGTCGTCCGGCCCGAGAAAGCCCAGGCTCAAAGCCGCGAACGCCACGCCCGCAGGAATGTGCGCCGCCCCGCGCACCGGTCGCCCCCACACCTCGCTGCGCACCCGATGCACGATCTGCTCGCCGGTGCCGGTAGGCACGGCCGCCGCAACCTCCTCGATGCCCGAGCGCCCCACGAGAGTGAGCAGGTCGGCAGAGACCGGTTCGAGGCGCGACCATCCACCGCGCGGCGGCGAGATCGCCGCCCACGTGACGGTGTTCACCTGCATCGGGAGGGTGAGGGGTACGGGGGCTGCGGCATCCGTCACCTGGTTCTGGGCATTCTCGACCCGCATGAGAAGGGATGCCACGGGCACGACGACGTCGAAGGCCTCCTTCTCGACCACCGCGAACGTGCGCAGCCCGAGAATCGTCGGAGACTCGTCGAGCAGGCCCGACGGGTAGAGCACGGCGACGTAGACGGCGAGGATCCCGCCACCCGCGATGAGGCGTACGGAACCGTTGTCGACGCGCCCGGCGCGCCCGAGGAACGTCGCGAGGTCGTCGAGAGCCTGCCGGTCGGGAAGAGTGAATACGTCAGCCATCTGGAGTTCTATGCTACAGAGCATGAGCGACCCACTGGCCGGGCTCCTGGCTGCCCTCGACCTCACGGATACCGGCGCACGCACCAGCGAAGACATCTTCACCGGCCCCAGCCAATGGCAGCCGCACGGGCGCGTATTCGGTGGACAGGTGCTCGCCCAGTCGGTTACAGCGGCCATGCGCACGGTCGCGCCCGACCGCGTGATCCACTCGACCCACGGCTACTTTCTGCGGCCCGGGGCCATCGACAAGCCGATCACGTTCTCGGTCGACCGCATTCACGATGGGCGCTCGTTCTCGACGCGTCGCACGCAAGCATTCCAGGACGGATTACCCATCCTCTCCCTCATCGCATCGTTCCAGGACGAGGAGTCCGGGCTCGACCACCACACGCCGATGCCGACCGACCTGCCCGACCCTGAGTCGCTGCCCACCTCTGCGGACGTCCTCGCCGGCATCGACCACCCGGTCGCGAAAGGCTGGGCCACCGGCCGCCCCTTCGACATCCGACACGTCGGGTCGCCCATCTACCTCAGCGTCGACGAGCCGACGCCGCACCAGGCCGTCTGGTTCAAGACCCCCGGTCCGCTGCCCGACGACCCCAACCTGCATCGCGCCGTCATCGCCTATGCGAGCGACTTCACCATTCAGGAGTCGATCCTTCGGGCACACGGCCTCCCGTGGTCGACTCCCGGCCTCAAGATCGCGAGCCTCGACCACGCCATGTGGTGGCACCGTTTCGGTCGCGCCGACGAGTGGCTCGTCTACGTGCAGGAGTCCCCCACCGCTGTCGGTGGCCGTGGCCTCGCGCAGGCGCGCATCTACACGCGTGACGGCGTTCTCGTGGCGAGTGTGGCGCAAGAGGTGACGGTGCGGCTGCCGCACTAGTCGCGAACCACTCCTGGTGCTCTGGGCCCCGTATCTGCGCCGCCCGGTCAGAAATCACGGAGATCTCCGTCCGCCCGGGCATCATCGGCCACAGATCGACGCATGGAGGTCCAGTTCTCCGTGATTTCTGACAGGCGGAAGGGAGACTACGGATGCCGCGGGCGCTAGCTCCGCTTGGCGAACTGCACCGGCTGCTCAACGTACGGCGCCCATACCTCACGCAATTCGTCGGTCATGCGAGTCGGCGTGCCCGTCGCAGCGGTCACCATCACGAGCGTCGTGGCCGCTTTCGTGTACAGCAGTCGGGGTGTGACGCCGTCCGGCGAGTACACCTCGTAACAGACCTCGAGGCTGGCACCGCCCATGCGTCCGATCCACATCTCGATGTCGACGGGCGCTCGCATGTAAGGAATCGGCAACAGGTACTCGATCTCCTGCCGGGCGATCAGCGCGATCGTCTCAGCTCCCGGACGCGCGTCGAGCACTGCGGTAGCGGATGCCGCGCCCCCGGCATCCGGGCGCCAGAACGCCTGGATCCGAGCCTCCTCCAGCAGCCGGAGCATCTCCGCATTGTTGACGTGCGCGTACGCGTCGAAGTCAGACCACCGGAGTGGAATCTGAATATTGAGCCGAGCCACGGAGACTAGTCGCGCGTGAGCTTGCGGTAAGCGCTGCGGTTGGGCTTCGCGGCATCCGGACCCAGGCGCTTGATCTTGTCTTCTTCGTATGACTCGAAGTTGCCCTCGAACCAGTGCCAGTACGACGGGTTCTCGTCGGTGCCCTCGTAGGAGAGGATGTGCGTCGCGATCCGGTCGAGGAACCACCGGTCGTGAGTGATGACCACGGCACAACCCGGGAACTCGAGCAGCGCGTTCTCGAGGGAGCCGAGAGTCTCGACGTCGAGGTCGTTCGTGGGCTCATCGAGCAGCAGGAGGTTTCCGCCCTGCTTGAGCGTGAGAGCGAGGTTGAGGCGGTTGCGCTCACCACCCGAGAGCACGCCTGCCTTCTTCTGCTGGTCGGGTCCCTTGAAGCCGAACTGGCTGACGTAACCGCGCGAGGGAATCTCGGTCTTGCCGACCTGGATGAAGTCCTGACCGTCGGAGACGACCTCCCACAGCGTCTTGTTCGGGTCGATGCCGCCACGGTTCTGGTCGACGTACGAGATGTCGACAGTCTCGCCGATCTTGAGGTCGCCGGAGTCGAGCGGCTCGATTCCCGTGATCGTCTTGAACAGTGTCGTCTTGCCGACACCGTTCGGGCCGATCACGCCGACGATGCCGTTGCGCGGAAGCGTGAAGCTCAGGCCGTCGATGAGAATGCGCTCGCCGAAGCCCTTCTTGAGATTCTTCGCGTCGATGACCTGTGCGCCGAGGCGAGGACCGATCGGAATGACCAGCTCCTCGAAATCGAGCTTCCTGGTCTTCTCCGCCTCGTTCGCCATCTCCTCGTAACGGGCAAGGCGAGCCTTCGACTTGGTCTGGCGGCCCTTCGCATTGCTGCGCACCCAATCGAGTTCACTCGAGAGACGCTTCGCGAGCTTCGCGTCCTTCTTGCCCTGCACCTCGAGGCGCTGTGCCTTCTTCTCGAGGTAGGTCGAATAGTTGCCCTCGTAGGGGTAGAGGTGACCGCGATCGACTTCGGCGATCCATTCGGCGACGTGATCGAGAAAGTACCTGTCGTGAGTGACGGCGAGCACTGCACCCGCGTACTGCGCCAGGTGCTGCTCGAGCCAGAGAACGCTCTCGGCGTCGAGGTGGTTGGTGGGCTCGTCGAGCAGCAGCAGGTCGGGCTTCTGCAGCAGCAGCTTGGCGAGTGCGACGCGACGCTTCTCACCACCCGAGAGCGGACCGACCTCTGCGTCGGCAGGCGGGGTGCGCAGGGCGTCCATCGCCTGCTCGAGCTGCGAATCGAGATCCCAGCCGTCCGCGGCGTCGATCTCCTCCTGCAGCACGCCCATCTCGGCGAGCAGCGAATCGAAGTCGGCATCGGGGTCTGCCATGAGAGCCGAGATCTCGTTGAAGCGGTCGAGCTTCGGCTTGATCGCCACGCCCTCCTGGATGTTCTCGAGCACCGTCTTGGTCTCGTCGAGCTCGGGCTCCTGCATGAGAATGCCGACCGAGTAGCCGGGGCTCAGTCGAGCCTCACCGTTGCTGGGGGTGTCGAGCCCCGCCATGATCTTGAGGATCGTGGACTTTCCCGCCCCGTTCGGCCCCACGACGCCGATCTTGGCGCCGGGGAAGAACGACATCGTGACGTCGTCGAGAATGAGCTTGTCGCCGACCGCCTTGCGGGCGCGGACCATCGAGTAAATGAATTCGGCCATGCCATCAGTCTACGGATGACCCGCGCCCGGCCCGACCGTCGGCGCTGGTTCTCAGTGCTGGTGGAACTCGGGCCACTCGCTGCCCACCGGCTGCGTCGCGGCAAGCGCACGCTTGGCGATCTCGAGCGTTGGGTAGGAGGTCGCGCGCACCTCTTCACCCCTCAGCCGGAAGGCGTACCCCTCACTCGTCGCGTGGATCGAGCCGATCGCTCCGGCAGGGCCGACAGCCACCCAGGTTCCTGTCGCCTGCGCGGTGTTGCTCATGGCGTTGCTCATCGTGTCGCTCATCGTTGAGCTCCTTTCGTTGCAGTCGCCACCTTACGGCTGCACCTCGTCGTGGTCGAGGAGTCAGCCGATCTCTGTGGTCTTGCCGATAAGACACTTATCCGTGTCGAGGAGCGGCATGACGACGCTGCGATAGCCGAACGACCCGAACTGCCCGATGATGCACGCACCGTTCTGCTTCACCGAGAACTCGATCGAGTCCGCATCCAGGCCGATCGCCGTCTTGTCGGCGGTGAGCTCCATGAGCGCGGGGTCGAAGCCCGCCGCAACGAGAGCCGCGATGACGTCTTTGCCCGCGGGCAGCCCGTCGTCCGTCTCGAGTGGGGCCACGATCGAGTCGAAGAATGCGAGGGTGGCGTCGGCCGTGGCATCCGGACCAAATTCACGCGTCGTCGGAATCGCGGACGGGACAGGCGCGGACGTCGACGGATCGACCGTCGGAGCGGTGGACGGGCTCGAGCAGCCCGCCATCAGGGCCACCGCGACGACGGCGATGACGAATCGGGCGGGCATGCCACCAGCCTATGCGGAGTGAATTAGAACGGCAGCCCCGCGGGCTCTGCCGGCACGAGCGGCTCGGGAGCGTCGACCGAATCGGCAGCGGGTTCGGCAGCCCGTGTTTCGGGCGGGAAGTCCTCGGAGGTGGGTGTCGTCTGCGCAAGGCTCGACGTGACGGAGCGGGTGAAACTCGTGGTTCCCCACAGCAGGTCGTGCCCGATCGAGTCGGCCTCGACATCGACGGTCGTTCCGGTCTTCTCGCCGTTGGTCCAGTCGCGGATACGCAGGCGGCCGTTGACGATCACGCGTTCGCCCTTACGAACCGAGCCTGCGACGTTGACGGCGAGCTGGCGGAACACGGTGACGGTGTACCAATTGGTCTCGCCGTCGACCCACTCCTGCTTGGCCCGGTCGTAGCGGCGCTGGGTGGAGGCGAGGCGGAACGAGGTGATCGGTAGCTGCGAGTCAGTGACGAGGTGGCGTGGTTCGGTTGCAACGATGCCAGTGATGGCGATGGCGTCAGACATGGTTCTCCTGTGGTCGAGTCGGCGAAGGGGCTCGGACCTCGCGAAGACACTCGTGCCGGGAAGCCCCCGCGAGGTCCGATGCGTCGAGTGTCGGACTCTCGCCTCACCGCGGGGCGCCAGCCGCACCCGACTGGGGATGCCGCCAGCGCAGCTCGATTCGGAAGGAGAGGCTAGGAGGTGAGCACGTACTCCGCGTAACTCCGGCGGATCTTGTTCACTTTCGGAAGCGCCACGGCAAGGCAGTAGCCCTGCCCCGGGTTCTTGGCGAAGAAGTCCTGGTGATAGTCCTCGGCGCGGTAGTAGATGCCGAGCGGCTCGATCGTCGTCACGATGCCGCCGTCCCAGTACTCGCCCGCGCGGTCACGGGCGGCCTCGAACTCGGCCTTCTGCTCGTCATCTGTGTAGAACATCGCCGATCGGTACTGGGTACCGACGTCGTTGCCCTGGCGGTTGAGCTGGCGCGGGTCGTGGAGAGTGAAAAACACGTCGAGGATCACCGAATCGGGGATGACCGTCTCGTCGAAGACGACCTGCACGGCCTCCGCGTGGCCGGTGGTGCCGGTGCACACCGAGTCGTAGTCGGGGTCTTGGGTGACGCCACCGGTATACCCGGAAATGACATCGGTGACGCCCGTGAGCGTTCGGTAGACGGCGTCGAGGCACCAGAAGCATCCGCCCGCAATCGTGATGGTGTGCATGACTACGAGCCTAGGTTCACGTGAATGATGTTTGCGCAACCACATCGCCTCTAGGCTGGCAGCATGCCGTACACCGCCGCCGCTGACCGCTACGAATCCGTCGACTACCAGCGAGTGGGAAAGAGCGGGCTCAAGCTGCCCCTCATCTCACTCGGGCTCTGGAACAACTTCGGAAACGACAAACCTCTCGAGAACCAACGCGCGATCCTTCGCCGCGCGTTCGACCTCGGCATCACCCACTTCGACATCGCCAACAACTACGGCCCGCCAGCCGGAAGCGCGGAGTCGAATTTCGGACGCATCTACTCGGAAGACTTCCAGCCCTACCGTGACGAGATCATCGTCTCCTCGAAGGCCGGCTACGACATGCCCGACTCACAGGGCAACACCCGCGGCCCGTACAACGACTTCGGCTCCCGCAAGTACCTGCTCTCGTCACTGGACGCGTCGTTGGAGCGCACCGGACTCGACTACTTCGACATCTTCTACCATCACCGCCCCGACCCCGATACCCCGATCGAGGAGACCATGGGGGCGCTCGCCAGCGCGGTGCATTCGGGCAAGGCGCTCTATGTGGGGTTGTCGAACTACAACCCGGAGCAGACTCTGGCTGCGGCATCCGTTCTGAAGGATCTCGGCGTTCCACTGCTGATTCACCAGCCCAGCTACTCGATGTTCAATCGCCACGTCGAACGTGGGCTTCTGCCCGTGCTCGACCAGGTCGGTGCCGGGTCGATCGTGTTCTCCCCGCTCGCGCAGGGTCTGCTGACAGACCGCTACATGGAGGGCGTAGTTCCTGACGGCTCGCGTGCGTCGGAAGGCCGTTGGCTGAAGCCCGGCGCGATCAGCGACACCTACCTCAACCGGGTGCGCGGACTCAACGAGATCGCGCGCGGCCGCGGGCAGACCCTCGCCCAGCTCGCGCTCACCTGGGTACTGCGCCACCCGCAGGTCACGACAGCGCTGATCGGCGCATCGAGCGTGAAGCAGCTCGAAGACAACGCAGCGGCGATGGATGCCACGGCCC
>Ga0247808_10001096_pt1 | contig 13058 bp, 11 predicted proteins | sample UWRJL089202R1_FD_179914 | JGI IMG/M metagenome (GOLD analysis project Ga0247808, IMG submission 179914) | Plant litter microbial communities from Arlington Agricultural Research Station in Wisconsin, United States - UWRJ-L089-202R-1 | ecosystem: Environmental > Terrestrial > Plant litter >... | reverse complement strand
CTATCTGACCGACGCCGGTCTGCAGGCCGATCTGGACGCCATGGGCTTCAACCTGGTCGGCTATGGCTGCACCACCTGCATCGGCAACTCGGGCCCGATCGACCCGGCCATTTCGAAGACCATCAACGACAATGGCGTGGTCGCCACCTCGGTCCTGTCGGGCAACCGCAACTTCGAAGGCCGGGTGAACCCCGACGTCCAGGCCAACTACCTGGCCTCGCCGCCGCTGGTCGTGGCCTATGCGCTGGCCGGTTCGATGCGGATCGACATCACCAAGGATCCGATCGGTCAGGACAAGAAGGGCAAGGACGTCTTCCTGAAGGACGTCTGGCCGACCTCGGCCGAGATCGCCGCCATCCAGAAGAAGTCGGTCACCCCGGCCATGTTCGCCAAACGCTATGCCGACGTCTTCAAGGGCGACAAGCACTGGCAGGGCATCAAGGTCGAAGGCGGCCAGACCTACGAGTGGGATGCGACCTCGACCTACGTCGCCAACCCTCCGTACTTCGAGGGCCTGTCGATGGAGCCGACCCCGGTCACCGACATCGTAGAGGGCCGCGTCCTGGCCATCTTCGGCGACTCGATCACCACCGACCACATCTCTCCGGCCGGTTCGATCAAGAAGACCTCGCCGGCCGGCGCCTATCTGACCGGCCGCGGCGTCGACGCCCTGGACTTCAACTCGTACGGGGCCCGTCGCGGCCACCACGAGGTGATGATGCGCGGCACCTTCGCCAACATCCGCATCCGCAACAAGATCACGCCCGACATCGAAGGCGGCGTGACCAAGCATTTCCCGTCGCAAGACACGATGTCGATCTATGACGCCGCCATGCGGTATCAGTCGGAAGGCCGCCCGCTGGTCGTCTTCGCCGGCAAGGAATACGGCACCGGCTCGTCGCGCGACTGGGCGGCCAAGGGCACCCGCCTGCTGGGCGTTCGCGCCGTCATCGCCGAAAGCTACGAGCGCATCCACCGTTCGAACCTGGTCGGAATGGGCGTCGTGCCGCTGCAGTTCAAGCAGGACGGCTGGCTGAAGCTGGGCCTGACGGGCGAGGAGATCGTCACGATCCGCGGCCTATCGGACGTCAACATCGGCAAGCTGCGTCCGCGTCAGGACCTGTGGGTCGAGCTGTTCCGCCCGTCGGACGGCAAGATGGCCCGCTTCCCGGTCCGCTGCCGCATCGATAACCAGACCGAGCTGGACTACTTCAAGGCCGGGGGCGTCATGCCCTACGTCCTGCGCAACCTCGCCGGCGGCGTGGCGGCCCCGGCCCCCGAGCCCGAGGCGATCGCCGCCGAATAGGCTCTCGCGCCCGTGAAATGAATGAGGGCCGGTGGATCGCTCCACCGGCCCTTTTTCTTGTCTCCTGCCGCAGCATTGGAAGGCGGTTCACCCGGCCGCGAAAACCTCCGCGCACAGGGCGTCGCCGAAGGCCTCGCCGATGGCGTCGATCCGGTCGGTGAGAAGGCGTGCAAGCAGTGCGCCCGAACTTGTGGAGGTCAGAATGCGGACGCGGGCGACGATCTGTTCAGGCTCGACCGAGCGATCGACCAGTTCGACGACGCCTCCGACCCTGTCCGACCCCTTGCCGTCCCACAGCGAAGAAAACCGGTCGTCGTACTCCAGTCCGTCGATGAGAACCCTCGCCGTCAGCGGCTTCCCGCCCGTCGCACAGCGCTTCAGCGGATCTTCCATCGCGGCCTCCATGGCGTTGGAGAACGCCAGTTCGTCCATCGGATCGACCCGCCACAACGGCTCCGTCCCGTAGCGAGGCGGCTCGTAGTCGCTCTGGCTCTGGGCGAACCGCTCGATGATCCCGGGCGTGCCGCCGACCTCGATCCGGTCGATGCGCACCTGTCCCTTCAGAGCGGAGGCCAGCGGAACGCCAGGGCCTGACAACTGCACCGGGGGCGGATTGTAGGTCGCGCAACCCGCTGTCAGCAGGACCGTCATCGCCAGCAGTATCGAACGTCTCATGGGCCCCTCCGTCCGCTGAACCGCGGCCGGAAAATGAACCACGCTATCTGCGTCCTGCAACCACCGCTCCGTCGAACGCTCGTCGCAAGGTCACCGCACGATCACTGGCCCCATCACTCGCCCTTGAAGGCCTGCTCGCACAGTTCCGAGCCGAAGGCGTCGGACAGTTGTTCCTCGCTCTCCGCCATCTGGAAGATGCCGAGGCGGCTGCCGAGAATGGTCTTGCCGATCTCGTATTCGGCGACGACGCGGCCGGTGGCGGGATCGACCAGCCGGGCGTTTCCGCGCAGGACGTTGGCGCCGCCGATCAGCAGGACCTGGGCAGGGTTGGCGCGGTCCAGACGGCTGATGCTTGCCTCAAGCCGCAGGGGCCGCGCGCCGGTGGCGCAGGCGTCGAGTTTGGACTGGACGTGTTCACGGAAGATGCCGGCGAACTCGGGGCGGACGGTGACACCCTCGTCGGTGGTCAGCCGGACCTCTGAGACGCGGGCGCCGGCGGCGGCGCTCGCGTCGAGGGCGGTGACGGAGGACGAGCGCGACATGCTCATACAGCCCGAGACCGACACGGCGGCCAGGGCGGAAACGGCGACGACGAGGGGCGAAAGGCGCATGGGCGAGGATCCTGACAGCGGTTCAGCTGCGGTAACGCTTGTCAGCCGCCGATGTATCCCGGATCGGTGAAATCAGGCGTCAGTCCTGTTTCATCGCTTCGGCCAGCAGCCGGGCCTCCGCGGCGCGGCTGGAGCCGGCGCGCCAGGCGACGACGATCTCGCGGCTGGGCGCCGGGCCGGCGCCGCGCGGCGTGATGTGGCGGGTCACGACCGACGGATTGTCGGCCAGACCGGCGCGGACGGCCATTTCGGGCAGGAAGGAGACGCCCAGCCCCGAGCCGACCATCTGGACAAGGGTATGCAGGCTGGTGGCGGCGAAGACATCGTCGCCCTTGGGCGCCTCGATATCGAAGGCGGCCAGGGCCTGATCGCGCAGACAGTGGCCGTCTTCCAGCAGGATCAGGTCCTCGGCCTTTAACGACCCGGCCCCGATGGCGCCCGGCGCCGCCAGAGCGTGGCCGATGGGGGCGACGGCCAAAATCTCGTCGTCGCCGATCCGGGCATGCTCGATGCCCGGCGCCTCGTACGGCAGGGCGATGACGGCGGCGTCCAGCTGTCCGGCCTTGAGCCCGGCGATCAGTTTCGGCGTCAGGTCCTCGCGGATGAACAGGCGCAGGGCGGGGTGGGCCGCCTTCAGCCCCGGCAGGGTGGCGGGCAGCAGGAAGGGGGCGACGGTGGGGATGATGCCCAGACGGAAGCGGCCGGACAGCGGGCGGCCGGCGCTGCGGGCGGCCTCGACCAGATCCTCGGTCCGGGCCAGGACATCCTCGGCCCGGCGGAAGGCCTCGGCCCCCACGGCGGTAAGCTGGACGTTTCCGCGCGTGCGCTCGACCACGGGGGCGCCGAGGATCTTCTCCAGCTCCTGCACGCCGGCGGACAGGGCGGGCTGGCTGACATGGGCCGCCTCCGCCGCCCGGCTGAACGAGGAGTGTTCGGCGAGGAGTTTCAGATACTGGAGCTGGCGCAGGGTGGGGAGCATGTGAGCGGACATAGGCGCTCTTTATCGTCAGGGCAAAGTTGATCGGTGAAATCTCCTCCCCATTCGCCGAGGGCGAACAGGGAGGAGATCGCCCGTCTCTACGCCGCAGCTTTCGCCAGTTCGGCGCCGCTGAGATCAAACCGGTCGAGGTTCATCACCTTGACCCAGGTCGCCACGAAGTCCGTGACGAACTTCTCACCGGCGTCTGCCGAGGCATAGACCTCGGACAGGGCGCGGAGCTGGGAGTTGGAGCCGAACACCAGATCGGTGCGGGTCGCGGTCCACAGCTGTTCGTCGGTGATGCGGTCCGTGCCGACGAAGGTTTCGTCGCCCTCGCCGTCAACCTTCTTCCAGCCGGTCTTCATGTCCAGCAGGTTGACGAAGAAGTCGTTGGTCAGCTGGCCCGGACGGTCGGTCAGGACGCCGTGTTTCGAGTTTCCGTAGTTGGCGCCGAGGACGCGCAGGCCGCCCACGAGAACCGTCATCTGCGGCGCCGACAGGCCCAGAAGCTGGGCGCGGTCGACCAGAAGCTCCTCGGTTGGGACGTTGAACCGGACCTGCAGGTAGTTTCGGAAGCCGTCGGCCTTCGGTTCGAGCACCGCGAAGCCCTCGACGTCGGTCTGGTCGTCGCTGGCGTCGGTCCGGCCGGGGGTGAAGGGGACCTCGACCGAATGGCCCGCCGCCTTCGCCGCCTGTTCGATCCCGACCGAGCCGCCCAGCACGATCAGGTCGGCGATGGAGACGGTGGTCCCGGCCTTGATCTGCTCATAGACCGCGAGGACCCTGGCCAGTTTCACCGGCTCGTTAACCTCCCAGTCCTTCTGGGGCGCCAGACGCAGACGGCCGCCGTTGGCGCCCCCGCGATGATCCGAGCCGCGATAGGTGACGGCCGAGGCCCAAGCGGTCGTCACCAGTTCGGCGACCGACAGGCCCGAGGCCGCGATCTTCGCCTTCAGCGCCGCGATCTCGGCGTCGCCGATGACCGGACCGGTCGGGGCCGGAATGGGATCCTGCCAGATCAGGTCCTCGGCGGGGACTTCAGGGCCGAGGTAGCGGACCTTGGGACCCATGTCGCGGTGGCACAGCTTGAACCAGGCGCGGGCGAACGCGTCGCCGAAATGGGCCGGGTCGGACCGGAACCGCTCCATGATGACGCGGTAGGCCGGGTCGATCTTGAAGGCCATATCGGCCGTGGTCATCATGGTCGGCACCCGCTTGCCCGGCGTATGGGCGGCTGGGGCGAGGGTCTCGTCCGGATTGCCGACCGGCTGCCATTGCTTGGCCCCGGCGGGCGAGCGGACCAGCTCGTAGTCGTGGTCCAGCAGCATGTCGAAATAGGTCATGTCCCATGTGATGGGCGTGGGGGTCCAGGCGCCCTCGATGCCGGAGGTAATGGTGTGGTCGCCGATGCCGCTTTCGTGGCCCGACTGCCAGCCCATGCCCTGCTGGGCGATGTCCGATCCCTCGGGTGATGCGCCGACCTTCGACGCGTCGCCGGCGCCGTGGGCCTTGCCGAAGGTGTGGCCGCCGGCCGTGAGCGCCGCCGTCTCCTCGTCGTTCATCCCCATGCGGGCAAAGGTTTCACGGATGTCGCGGGCCGACTGGAGGGCTTCCGGCACGCCGCCGGGACCTTCGGGGTTCACATAGATCAGTCCCATCTGGATGGCGGCCAGCGGGCTTTCCAGGACCATGTCCTTGTCGGGCTGGATCCGGGTCTCATTGCCCTCCTCGCCGACCCACTTCTCTTCGGTGCCCCAGTAGACGTCCTTCTCGGGCTCCCAGACGTCGGCCCGGCCGCCGCCGAAGCCGAAGACCGGCCCGCCCATGGATTCGATCGCGACATTGCCGGCCAGGATCATCAGGTCGGCCCAGCTGAGCTTCGACCCGTATTTCTGCTTGATCGGCCACAGCAGGCGACGCGCCTTGTCGAGGTTGCCGTTGTCCGGCCAGGAGTTCAGCGGGGCGAACCGTTGCTGCCCCGCGCCCGCGCCGCCGCGCCCGTCGCCGGTGCGATAGGTGCCGGCCGAGTGCCAGGCCATGCGGATGAAGAAGGGACCGTAGTGGCCATAGTCCGCCGGCCACCAGGGCTGGCTGTCGGTCATCAGGGCGGTCAGGTCACGCTTCACCGCCGCATAGTCCAGCGTCTTGAAGGCTTCGGCGTAGTTGAAGCCGTCGCCCATCGGGTCGCCCGACTTGCCCTGCTGGTGCAGGATGTCCATCGCCAGATGGTTGGGCCACCAGTCGCGGTTGGTGCGCCCCAGCAGGGAGCGCAGCGCCGCCGGCTCTTTCTTCGGGTCGTTCAGCGGGGTGGGAGCCTGTTCGCCGTCCATGACAATCCTCCGGAGGTTTCTTGTGTCGATGACCGAAGGCTATGCCCACTTCGAAGACAGGGACAATCGATAGATTTTGTCATGAGGAACAGAGAAACCTATGCTCGCCTCGGGGCGAAAGCCGGGGTCGTCCGTGTCCGGACGATGAAGCGGTGTTTGCGATCAGCATAACTTCGATCTATTCGCAGATGCGAAATGATCGATTTGACTTCGCAGACGCGAAAGACCATCTGACATCCAGCGATGCAGACCTCCCCGTCCGCGCCGCCTCAATTCAAATCCTCCAGGAGATACGCGCATGCTCGGCGTTGGCGAAAAGCTTCCGAATTTCAAGATCATGGGCGTCAAGCCCGGCTTCAACAGCCACGAAGAGAACGGCGTCTCGGCGTTCGAGGCCCTGAATCAGGACAGCTTCGAAGGCAAGTGGAAGGTGATCTTCTTCTATCCGAAGGACTTCACCTTCGTTTGCCCGACCGAAATCGTCGCCTTCGCCAAACTGGGCAAGGATTTCGAGGACCGCGATACGATCGTCCTGGGCGGCTCGACCGACAACGAGCACTCCAAGCTCGGCTGGCGCCGTGAACACGCCGACCTGAACAAGCTGCCGATCTGGCAGTTCGCCGACAATGGCGGCAAGTTCGCCCGCGACCTCGGCATCCTGAACGAGGAAGAAGGCGTGGCCCTGCGCGCGACCTTCGTGGTCGATCCGCACAATGTGGTGCAGCACGTCTATGTCACCAACCTGAACGTCGGCCGCGCGCCGGACGACACCCTGCGTGTCGTCGACGCCCTGCAGACCGACGAACTGTGCGCCTGCAACCGCCCCGCCGGCGGTGAGACCATCGCTGCGTAAAGGCGGCTGATGCGATGAGGAAGGCGGCGGTGTCTGTATCGCCGCCTTTCCTTCGCTTTTCTTTTCAGGACGCTATCGCTCGCGACGCGGTCGCTCGCTGCTTGAGCGCGAAGCCACGCGCCCATGTCCAGAAGATGCTTTTCGGCTCAAGTAGCGAGGCTCCGCGAGCCAAGCGGTAGCCGTCCCTTTTCCGAAGGAAAACCAGAATGTCGATCGATTCCGTCCGTGACCTGCTCCCCGCCTACGCCAAGGACATCTCCCTGAACCTGGGCTCGCTGGCCTCGGAAACCGTGCTGAACGACCAGCAGAAATGGGGGACCTTCCTGGCCTCGGCCCACGCCATCGGCGTCGTACCGGTCGTCAAGGCCATCGAGGCCGCCGCCGCCGAACACCTGTCTCCGGAAGCCATGACCGCCGCCAAGTCGGCCGCCGCCATCATGGGAATGAACAACATCTACTACCGGTCGCTGCACCTGATGCACAACGCCGAGTACCAGACCCTGCCGGCGCGCCTGCGGATGAACGTCCTGGCCAATCCGGGCGTGGACAAGATCGATTTCGAGCTGTGGTCGACGGCCGTCAGCGCCATCAACGGCTGCGGCGCCTGCCTCGACGCCCATGAGGGCGAACTGAAGAAACACGCCGTCCCCGCCGCCCAGATCCAGACCGCCCTGCGCATCGCCGCCGTGGTCCACGCCGCCAGCCGCATCGCGGCGTCGGAAGCGGCGCTGGCGGCATAGAAGCGCGCTGACGCTCGCGACGCAGTCGCTCGCTGCTTGAGCGCGCGTCGCGAGCTTTCAGACCGCGGCGTCGAACAGGGCGTCGCGGGCGATCTCGGGCATCAGCATCGGGAAGAAATGCGTGCCTCCGGGCACGGTCTCGACGCTGACCCCGGGGCGGCTTCCCGCCGCGACGTGGCAGGTCGAATCCTGTTCGGCCTTGAGGATGCAGACGGGCCGATCCAGCCGCTTCAGCGCCCGCCACGGGTCGTGGGACTGAGCGGCGTAGTTCGAGGCCTCCCATTCGGGCGCGCAGGCCAATTCCATATGGTCGCCGACCGGAACCAGACCGTCGGCCAGATAGTCGGCCAGCGCCATCTCGGGCCAGCCCTTGAAGGCGCCGCGCCCGCGATAGGCGGCCATGGCCTGTTCGCGACTGTCGAAGACGCTGCGGCGGCGCAGGGCGCCCCTCACCAGCGGGATCCGCGACGGCAGGTGCCGCAAAAGGGGCAGGGCGAAGGCCGCGATCCACGGGCGGCTCCAGATCACCGGATCCAGCAACACCAGCCCCGAAACCTGGTCGCGTCGCTCGGCCGCCGCCAGCAGGGAGGACGTCCCGCCCATGGAATGGCCGGCCATCACCACCGGCGGCCCGTCGATCGCATCGAGCAGGGCGACCAGATCGTCGCGGTGATCGGCCCAGCTGAACCGGCCCGCGGTCGCGGTCGGAAGGCGCGTCCGGCCATGGCCCCTCAGGTCCGGAGCCCAGATGCGCAGGGACGCAGACAGGGGCGCCAGCAGGGTGCGATAGGTGGCGGCGTTGAAACCGTTGGCGTGGACGAAGACCAGATCGACCGGTCGTTTCGCGTCGCCGAAATCCATCACTGACAGTTCGCCGGCGCCCCAGCGGTTATCGACCGGGACGGTCAGGCGGCGGGGCGGCGACAGCAGGGCTGCGTCCATGGTGATGTTCCCGCTCAGGCCGCGACCCGACAGGCCGGGCAACGGCCGTGGCCCTCGATGGTGGTGCGTTCGATCGCATAGCCGGCGGCGTCCGCCGCCAGCGAAAAGGTCTGGCCGGTCGGCGCCGTGACCTCTTCGGTCGCCCCGCAGCAGTCGCAGATCAGGAAGGCGGCGGCGTGACCCGCATCGCCGTCCTCGGGTGAGGTGCAGGCGACATAGGCGCTGATCGAGGCGATGCGATGGGCCATGCCCTTGCGCTCGAGGAACTCCAGGGCGCGATAGACGGTCGGCGGCTTGGCGGCCTGGCCGTCGAGGCCATAGCGGGCGATAAGGTCGTAGGCTTTCACCGGCTCGCCCGCCGCCAGCAGCAGCTCCAGCACCCGGCGGCGCGGGGCGGTCATCCGCTCGCCCTCGGCCACGCAGCGGCCCTCGGCGGCGGTCAGCGCGCCAGCGACCGCGGCGGCGCCGGGTCGTCCATGAGAATGATCGTGACCGCAGGCGGAACCCATGGGTCACAGCTAGTGGGTCCACGGCCCCACCGCAACCGATGCAGACTTGACGACGTGTGATGTTATCTCATAACACTTCTCGTGTCTCCCCGACCTCGAGGTTCCGTCTCATGCGTTTCACCGTCACCCGTTCTTCCCGCGCCGTGCTGCTGGCGGCCGTCGGCTGGAGCGCCCTGTCCGGGGCCGCCGCCGCCCAGAGCCGCACCGCGCAGGACCAGGCCGACGCCGTCGACGACGTGGTCGTCACCGCCGCCCCCTATGGCGTCAGCCAGCGCGCCTCGGTCATCGCCACCGACGTGATCGACGAACAGGCCCTGGCTGTCGCGCCCGCCACCTCGCTGGGCGACATGCTGGCGGGCCAGCCGGGCCTGCGCTCGACCGACTTCGCCCCCGGCGCCAGCCGTCCGGTGATCCGCGGCCTGTCCGGCCCGCGCGTCCAGGTCCTGACCAACGGCATCGGCATGATCGACGCCTCTTCCATCTCGCCCGACCACGCCGTCGCCACCGACCCGGCCGAGGCCAGCCGCATCGAGATCGTCCGCGGCCCCTCGACCCTGATCTATGGCGGCTCGGCCATCGGCGGAGTGGTCAACATCATCGACAACCGCATCCCGACCGAACAGCCCCAAGACGGGATCGACGGCGTCGTCTCGACCCAGTTGTCCAGCGTGGACGATGGCCGCAGCGCCTTTGGCCGGCTGACCGTCGGCGCCGGCCGCTTCGCCTTCAACATCGACGGGGTGAAGCGCGAGACCGACGACTATGACATTCCCGCCCCCGCCATCTCTCGTCGCCGGGCCGAGGCGGAAGGCATCGATCGCGGCGCGGGCGACACCCAGCCCAACAGCTACAGCGAGCTGGAAGCCTGGGGCGTCGGCGGGTCCTATATCGGCGACAAGAGCTTCATCGGCGCCTCCTACAAGGAAACCGACAGCGAATACGGCACGGTCGCCGAGCCCGAGGTCTTCATCCAGCTGCACCAGACGCGCGAGGACGTGCGCGGCGAATACCGGTTCGACGACGGTCCCTTCGCCGCTGTCCGGGGTTCGTACGGCCACGCCGAATACACCCACACCGAGTTCGAAGGTCCCGGCGAGCCCGGAACCGTGTTCAACTCCGACGGCCAGGAAGGTCGGGGCGATCTGGTCCAGCGCGAGCGCACCGCCATGGGCGGGACCTGGAACGGCGCCATCGGCGTCCAGGGCCTGTCGCGGACCTTCGAGGCCATCGGCGACGAAGCCTTCGTGCCGACCAGCGATGTCGACGAGGTCGGCGTCTATACGATCCAGCGTCTGGACCGGGGCTCCATCGGCTTCGAGGGCGGCCTGCGATACGACCGCCGCACCCTGACCGCCACGCCCATCGGCGGCGTGAGCGAGCTGGAGCGCGAGTTCGACAACTGGTCCGGTTCGGCGGCCGTCTTCGTGCGCCCGACGACCGGCCTGTTCCTGGGTCTGAGTCTGGCCCGCAACGAACGGGCGCCCAGCGAGGTCGAGCTGTTCGCCGACGGCGTCCACATCGCCACCGCCGCCTACGAGACCGGCGACGTGACCCTGGACACCGAAAAGGTCACCACGATCGAGGCCACCGCCCACTATGACCGCGGCCGTTTCACCGGCGACCTGCACCTCTATGCCTCGAAATACGACGGCTATATCGACGAGCGTCCGACCGGCGACACGTTCGATTTCGACGGCGAGGCCTTCCCCGTTTACCAGTTCGTCCAGACCGACGCCGATTTCCGCGGCTTCGAGATCGAGGGGGCCTACGCCCTGTGGGAGAGCGGCGAGCGCAAGCTGTCGCTTGAAGGGGCCGCCGACTACGTCAAGGCCGATACCGACCTAGGGCCCGCCGCGCGCATCCCGCCCTATTCGGTCACCGGCCGCCTGGCCTGGACCTCGACCCCGTTCGACGCCAGCGTCGAGCTGCGGCACGTCGGCAAGCAGGACGACGTCGCCGAGCTGGAACTGCCGACGGACGACTACACCCTGCTGAACCTGTCGGCCGCCTGGCGTCCGCTGGCCGATCGCAACGTCACCGTCTTCGCCGAGGCCCGCAACCTGACGGACGAGGAGGCGCGCGAACACGTCTCCTTCCTGAAGGACATCGCCCCCCTGCCGGGCCGCAATCTGCGCGTCGGGGTCGCCTATCGGTTCTAGGCCCGTTCCGGACCTCGTCGGCCCGCGTTCCGTCCGTCGCAAATCGGGCGGGACGCGGGACCCGGATACGGCTTCGTTTGCCGCGCGGGCCGGGTTCCGCTAGAAGGCCCGCCTTTCCGTCAATCCAGAGCTTCACGCGTCCATGACCGACACCACCGCGCAAAACACCATTCCGGCCGGCGGCCAGCTGGACGGGTCCGTCCTGTTCTACAGCAAGCCCGAGCCCCTGTCGGCCGACGTCCACGGCAAGCTGGGCGTCAATCCGGTCGAAAAACCTTACGCCTTCGTCGCCCAGACGCACGTCGTGCCGCTGACCGTGACCGAGTTCGCCCCCGCCGCCCTGTCCTATCCCGTGATCTTCCTGGGCGACACCAAACAGCCCCTCGCCGTGATGGGCCTGCGCGCCGGCGAGAACCTGTATGTCTCGGCCGAAGGCGACTTCAAGCCGGAAGCCTATATCCCGGCCTATGTCCGCCGCTATCCGTTCGTCTTCGCCAACGACCAGCCGGCCGAACGCATGATCCTGTGCATCGACCGCGCCGCCAGCTTCCTCTCCGAAGGCGGCCAGGCGCCGCTGTTCGTCGACGGCCAGCCCAGCGCCTACGTCAACCAGGCGATGGAATTCTGCACCAATTTCGAACAGGAGCGTCAGCGCACGGACAGCTTCGTCCAGCTGCTGAAGGATCTCGACCTGTTCGTCGTCCGTGAAGCCGTCTTCACGCCGCGCGACGCCAACGGCGTGGCCGGCGAGCCCCAGAAGCTGGCCGAATACTTCGCCGTGTCGGAAGACAAGCTGAAGACCCTGTCGGCCGAGAAGCTGGCCGAACTGCGCGACAACGGCGCCCTGGGCCAGATCTACGCCCACCTGACGTCGCTGCTGGGCTGGGACCGCCTGATCGCCCTGGCCTTCCAGCGCGCCGCCGAAACGCCGACCGCCGCGAACGCGTAGCCGGAACAGAGGCAACAGGCATCAGGCGACAGACATGCCTGGAATGAGGCGGTCGCTCCGGCGACCGCCTTTTTGCTGACCACGGTTGCCTGCTGCCTGTCGCCTATCTCCTGACGAACAGCGCCCGCGTCAGGCAGCTGAACACCAGCCGGCCGCCCTCGTCGAGCAGGTCGTGCTGGGCGATGACGATGCCTTTTTCGTCCCCGACCGGATCCTTGCCCATCACCGTCATCCGACCGCGCAGCAGTTCGCCGGGCGGGGGATTGCGCATGAAGCGCAGGCCGTCGACGGCCAGGACCTTGGTCTGGGCCCAGCCGGCGGCCTTCTCGGCGGCCAGCCGCGACCACAGGGCATAGACCATGGCGTCGGGCGCCCCGTAGGCGACATCCCAGCCCGGCGCGAACCGTTCGGCGAAGGCCTCGATCGAGGGTTCGTCGACGGCGATGGCGCCCAGCTGGAACACCTGTCCGTTCTCGAGGTCCTCGAAATGGACATGCAGGGCGTCGCTCATGGGGGTTGTTCCTAGGCGGCCGGCTCTTCCGACACGCGCACCAGCAGCTTGCCGTCGTGGTCGCCGGTGAACAAGCGATTCAACGACGTCAACGCACCCTCAAGGCCATTGTCGACGTGGACCTTCCACTTGACCTTGCCCTCGGCCAGCCAGGGGCCCATTTCGGCGACCATCTCGCGGGCTCGCGGCGCGTAGTCCATGACCAGAAAGCCCTGCATGGTCATCCGGTGCGTGATCAGGCGGCTGAGGTCCGGCGACGGCGGGCGTTTGGTGGCGTTATAGGCCGAGACCATGCCGCAGACGGCCATGCGGGCATGCAGGTTCAGCCGGTTCCAGACCGCCACCATGATGTCGCCGCCGACATTCTCGAAATTCAGGTCGACGCCGTTCGGGGCCAGCCGGTCCAGGGCGTCGCCGACGTCCTCGCCCTTGTAGTCGATGGCCGCGTCGAACCCGAGATCCTCGACCAGCCAGCGGCACTTCTCGGGTCCGCC
>Ga0247808_10001095_pt1 | contig 13060 bp, 12 predicted proteins | sample UWRJL089202R1_FD_179914 | JGI IMG/M metagenome (GOLD analysis project Ga0247808, IMG submission 179914) | Plant litter microbial communities from Arlington Agricultural Research Station in Wisconsin, United States - UWRJ-L089-202R-1 | ecosystem: Environmental > Terrestrial > Plant litter >... | reverse complement strand
GTAGGTGGTGTTGTGAATGGTGTAAAAGGAGAATTGTTGTCACAAAAGAAAATTATGTTGGGCAAACACGAAGGACGAGAAGTAGCTGTAGGTTATGAAGAAAACACGAACACCGTTGCCATGCGTATTTTCCTTGTAGACAATAAAATTTTCATGGTACAAACCATTGCACCAACGGCTAAGTCCCCTAATGCATCGGCTACTCGTTTCTTTGATTCTTTTAAACTTATAAATTAAAGAGGCTGTAGTTATACCACTACTTTGTTTTCCAAACACTAATAAAAGAGGAGATAGAAAGAGCGCGGTACTTTTTCTATCTCTTCTTTTTAGTCCATCAGTCTTATCCCTAATCTTCAAAGGGGACTTCTCAGTATGGAGTGGAAGTAGTGAGGCTTCATACCTTTCTACTCACGCTCTTTAAGCTGGACTACATTTCGATTGGGTTAAGCCAAATTAAATAATTAAGTTTTATGCCTGTGCTTTAAGAAAAGTACAGGCATAAAAAAGGGTCGATGATAAAATCATCGACCCTTTTCATTTGATATAAATCTAGAGACTAACGGTTCGGATTAGCAGCTGAACCAAAGTTAGCGCGTAATGTAACACCGTATGTTCTTGGATCTCCAAGCACTGCAGCATAGCTACCGTTGTTACCTGATGTAGGCAACAATTGCTCAAAGTAATTAAAGTCTGTCAGGTTACGTGCCCAGATGAAGGCAGAGAACACGTTGTCAGATGATCTGAAACCTAATCTACTATTCAACAAAGCATATTCTTTAATGTTCAAGTATTTCGACGGAGAAGGACTTGAAGAGAAACCAGAACGGTAGTAAACATCTGCACCCAGGAAAAAGCTTCCTTCAAAACCTAAGAATTTCGTTTTAGGAGTCGACACTTCAGCGCCTATAGAACCTGCCCATTTAGAAACACCCGGAAGATCTCCTCCTGAAATGTCTTTAAAGGATACGGTTGCACCTGTTTCTTCCAATGGCAATGGAGCATTGGTAAAGCTTACATACTTCGCTTCTGTGTAAGCCAAGGCGCCGTAAACAGACAAATATTTAAATCTTACATTCGCATCCAATTCAGCACCGTATACACGAACGTGTTCTGCATTCGCCAAATACCCTCTGTTCACACCCAACTCAGCGCTTTGAACGTTTGCCTGGTAATCTCTAATTTCAGTATTAAAAGCGTTAAGATTGACGGTAGAGTTTTTTGTAGGCTTCGTTTTGATTCCCGCTTCAAAGTGAGTAACGTACTCCGGCTTCACATTTGCTAACTCGATCAAAGGGTTACCTGATGCATCAGAAGGTAATCCACCTAAGTTAACACCGACTGGCTTATAACTCGTAGAACCTGTAATAAATGTATTGATGCTTTTATTCACTTTATAAGACAAGGTCAAGATACCACTTAAGTTGCTGTTGTCAACACTAGTTGTAAACGCCTGATCACTGTATACACTCTTCTTGATAGCTAGCAAGGTAGCATCTGCTGTTTGCAAACCACCATATGTCTTACGGCTATAGTCTACATCTTTGTGGTCAATGTTGTAGCGAATACCTGGCAATATGTGCAAGTGATCATTGAAAAGAGCTACATCGATGTTCGCAAATGCTGCTACACTATAGTTTTTAAATGTAGATCTTGTTTTGATTCCGTATCCATCCAACAAACCTGGAGTTGACCAAGCTGCTGTGTTGGTATTGCTTTGTGAAAATCTCCATTGCGCATTCCCTGATTCTTCTGTTTGTTCAGGATCTGTTTTGATGTTTTGAGAGATCGCATATACTCCAACTACTCCGCTTACATATTTATTAATTTCACCGGCATAACGGATCTCCTGAGAAAGTTGTTCATGGTAAGATTTAGACTGAGATTTTCTCAACACAGAAAGGCCAGTAAAGTCGCGGTCATTCGATGGATCCCATCTCCAATATCTCCAGGCCGTAGTTGAAGTCAATGTACCCGGGCCAATTTTCGCTTCAATGTTAAGGGAAGCACCACCTAAGTCGTTATTGGATTTCCATGGTGTATCGTGATCAATTTTACGATCAAATGGATCGCGGCTTACCGGTTGGTAACCTAAATCAGCAATGATATTTTCAAACTGTCTGTAAGCTGCACGTTGCGTGGTAACAACACCTGCCAATACCTGTGCATATCCATCGGGGCGCTGACGAGCGAAGTCTCCAGCCAATGTGATATTTAATCTTTCAGATACCTTGTATAACAACTGACCTCTTACACCCAGGTTATTCAATGTGTTTGTATAAGCGTCGGTTCTGGTATTGTAGATCGTACCGTTACGTTGCGTTCCAGAGAAAGAAACTCTTGCCGCCAATTTGTTGGCAATGATAGGACCAGTGATAGAAGCTTTTGCCTGAACATAGTTATAGTTACCATAACTTGCCTCAAAAGTAGCACCGGGCTTAAAGCTTGGTTTACGCGTGGTGATGTTGAATGCACCCGCCGTAGTGTTTTTACCAAACAATGTTCCTTGAGGTCCGCGCAATACTTCAATTTGCTCGATGTCTACAAAATCCAATGTGGCAGCAGCAGGACGAGCATAGTATACACCGTCTACATAAAAACCAACACCTGGTTCGATACCGTCATTGGTCAATCCAAACGGAGAACCTAATCCACGAATGTTCAATGCCGTGTTACGCGGATTAGAAGTATAAAGCTGAACGGAAGGAACCAATTCTTTTACACGGTTTACGTTAAACGCACCTGTTTGCTCAATCAAACCTCCACCTACAACAGTAATTGGAATAGGTACATCCTGTGATGTTTCCGTACGTCTTCTGGCTGTAACAGTCACTTCCGCAGCACTTGCTTCTTCAACAAGAGCAACCGTAAACGGACCAGCTGTAGAATCTGTCATAGGAAAATCCTGTGAAGCATAACCAACAGAACTAATGCGAAGTGTAAAAGGAAAAGGACGGTAGGTATTGATTTTGAATGCTCCGTGCTCGTCCGTTACAGTTCCGGTATTACTACCTACGATTTCAACCACTACTCCTGGCAATGGTGTGTTTGTTTCAGCGTCATTAACAACTCCTGTAATATCTCTGGGAGCTTGTGCGAAAGCCACCGTCTGCAAAAGTGCAAACAAAGTAATGGCAAGTGAAGTGTACAGTTTATTCATGTTTGTTTATTAATTAAGCAGTCTAACAATGATTTTGATGAGGTGAAGTCTAAGAGACGTAGACGTGCGTCTCTCGAATTCGATTATAAAGAGGTTTATCTAGCAGGCGATAGAGCAAAACACGTTTATTTGAAAATGACAGCATCTTTTAAATCCTATATACTCTATCAAACTAATAGGATTTGAAAGCGATTTTAAAAGTTTTATAAAAGGATTACTTAAAAGCATATCAGTGGTGGATGTTTTTGCTACCCTTTAAAAAGTAGACGTTGTTATTCTATTCTTCGACTGATTCCAACCAGGTGTCAACAATCGAGGCACAAACTTATATATATTCTATCAAACTAGTAGTGTTTAAACCGTTATTTTTTTCAATGAAATTGAAAATAAATCACAAACTACTGGCTGTCAGAATCTTTAATAAAGGAATGAATCGTTACTTTGCTCATCATTTTACGGGCACCTTCACGAATTTTAATAAACTCACGTTGCATGGCACAGCTTTTTTCATCTGTACAATCTTCACAACGCTCATAAAAATTGATGGAAACACAAGGTAATAAAGCAATGGCTCCGTCAAACAAACGGTAAACGTCTGCTACGGAAATTTCTTTAGGATTCTTGATTAAAAAATAACCGCCACCGCTACCCTGCTTGCTGCCGACCATGCGCGCGTGCTTCAGCTCTAATAGAATCTGTTCTAAAAACTTTTTTGGAATGTTTTCAAGCTTTGCGATATCCGCTGTTTGAAGATGACCCTTGTTAAAGTTCTTCGCTAAACGGGTCAACGCTTTCAATGCGTACTTGCACTTTTTAGACATCATAATGGTAAATATAAGAAAAAGCTGAATAATCATAACCTACTTGGCAAGTAGTATTTGGTTTCTCTACACCTAATCAACCCGTCCTATAATGTCTTCATCCCTAAATAAGAATACTTCATAGAATAATAGCAAACAAATTCATTCTTTGGGGGTTATATTGATTATTGTTGTCTTAACTTTGTAAATCAATCTCCTCTTACTTACCGCTTTATTCTGTACTGTGGCTTCTTATTCCATTAAAGATCTTGAAAAACTAACGGGCGTGAAAGCGCACACGATCCGCATATGGGAGCAACGGTATAACCTTATTTCGCCGCAACGGACAGATACTAATATTCGGTTTTACACCGATGAAGAGGTTAAACGTCTGTTGAAAATTGCAGCCTTGTACCATCAGGGAATCAAAATTTCAAAGATCGCTTCCATGAGTGAAGAAGCCATCAATGAATACATCCTGAATATTGAACTGCACACGGGCAATGAACACGTGGCATTGGAAAAACTAACCATTGCCATGATTGATCTCAATGAAGAGCACTTCTTATCGGTAGTAACTCCTAGTATACAAGAGCGTGGTTTTAAAAATACCATGATCCAATTGATTTACCCTTTTCTGCAAAAGGTAGGTGTCATGTGGCAGGTAGGAGATGTGCATCCCGCGCAGGAACATTTTATCTCTTATCTTATCCGACAAAAATTGATTGCCGCCATCGATCAATTGTACAAACCCAAAACGGCAACCGATCCTAAAGTCATCCTCTTTTTGCCGGAAGGAGAACTGCATGAACTGGGTCTCTTATTTTACTCTTACCTCTTACAGGAAATGAACTACCACGTCATCTATCTTGGACAATCTGTTCCGCCGGAAGACCTGGTGAACGTGGCAAAAAAATACAACTGTCAACTTTTTGTAACCTCTGTCATTAACCCGGTAGCCATCGGCTCTTTTTCTGAAACCCTTTCTTTACTGCACACCACTCTGGGTACAGGTATTCAACTTTATGTAGCCGGCTCTCAACTGGATCATATCGCTTCCCCTTCCATACACAAAATCCCTAACATTCAAGAGTTTATCCTAGCTTTTAATCGTTCTGTTTAATCTTATTTTAAAAATGATAAAACAAAAGGACTGTAATCGTTGACTTTTTGTGCCTTTTATCTCATTTTGTTTAATAAATATAATATTTTGTTAAACAAAATAATGATGACAGCACTAGAATTCGGTTACCTCCTTCAGCAATACGAGCAAAAACTTAAGCTTTATGCCTTAAAACTGACCAGCAATCTGGACGATGCACAGGATTTGGTGCAGGAAACTATGCTGAAAGCATTGAAGTACAGAAGCAAATTTTCCGAGGGAACCAACTTTGGCGCCTGGATGCATACCATCATGAAGAACACGTTCATCAATCAATACAGACGAACCAGAAAAAGATTGGTCACTACTGATGGCACTGAAAACCAAGTATACCTCAACAACAGCCGTTATACTTCCGACTATCCTTCGGACCATTTGACCATGCATAAAGAAATCAACGCAACGGTAGAGCAGCTGGATTACAAATACAAAGAACCTTTTCAATTGCATTTCGCAGGCTATAAGTACCAGGAAATTGCAGAGCGTTTATCTCTTCCGGTAGGGACGGTGAAAAGTAGAATCTTTACTGCCAGAAATTTATTGAGCGTGCAATTGAGTGCTTACGCCATCTAAAAATTTGCGATCGTTGACTGAATTGGTGACATTGAGGAATGGAACAAGTAATACTCGTTGACGAGTCGGATCTGGAAAAAGGCATAGAAGAAAAAATGACAGCACACCGTCAAGGCCTGTTGCATAGAGCCTTCTCGGTTTTTGTCTTTAACGATGCCGGACAACTGCTCCTCCAACAACGGGCTGCAACCAAGTACCATTCTCCTTTACTTTGGACCAACACCTGTTGCTCTCATCCCAGACCAGGCGAAGAAACACTGGACGCCGCGCATAGAAGATGCAAAGAAGAGATGGGTATTGAGCCCGCATTACTGCATGCCTTCTCTTTCATTTATAAAGTAACACTCGACCAAGGCTTAACAGAACATGAGTATGATCATGTTTACATCGGCGTCACCAATGAAACACCTCTGCTCAATCCTGAAGAAGTGGCAGCCTTCAAATGGGTGGATTTAAAAGAGGTACAGGAGGATGTTAAAAAACATCCCGCACGCTATACCGTTTGGTTTGCCATTTGCCTGGATCAGGTGATTGAACACTATAAAAAAAATGAACACTGATCTCTCTATCTTCTGGCATCGACGCGACTTGCGTATCCAGGACAACGCGGGCCTGTTCCATGCACTGCACTCGCCTCATCCGGTACAACCTCTTTTTATTTTTGACACCGTTATACTAGATAAGCTAGAAGATAAATCTGACGCTCGTTTAACCTTCATCTATCAATACATTGAACAGCTCAAAGCGGCGTATGAAAAGCAAGGTGCTTCATTGTTAGTGGAAATAGGAAATCCATTAGAAGTTTTTGAAAAACTGATTAAAAAACACAAGATCCAGTCCGTCTATACCAACAACGATTACGAACCTTATGCCTTGCAGCGCGACAAGGCTGTGCACGATCTTTTACATAAGCACTCGATCGAGTTCCATTCCTATAAAGACCATGTGGTGTTTGAAAAACACGAGGTCATAAAAAAAGACGGAACTCCTTATACCATTTATACGCCCTACATGCGGGCCTGGAAAGCGAAGTATGCAGAACATCAAACGAATGCTTTCCCTTCTGAAAAAAGATTGAACCGTTTGTTGAAACAAGATCCATTGCTGCTTCCTTCGTTAAAGAAAATAGGATTTACCGAATCTTGTATTCCTTTACCTCCAGCAGAAATTCCTATTGGCTTAATCAAGGAATACGATAAGACCCGCGACTATCCTGCTGTTCACGGCACGTCTCACTTAGGCATTCACTTCCGTTTCGGCACCGTCAGCATCCGCCAGAAAATGAAACATGCCATGCAGCTCAATGGCATATTCTTCAACGAATTGATCTGGCGCGAATTTTACCAGATGATCATTTTTCATTTTCCTCATTCAGCTAAAAATTCATTCAAAACAAAATACGATACCATCGTTTGGCAAAACGATGAAAAATTATTTGATAAATGGTGCAAAGGAGAAACCGGTTACCCCATTGTAGATGCAGGCATGAGAGAATTGAATGCCACCGGCTTCATGCACAACCGTGTGCGCATGATTGTGGCCAGTTTTCTTAGCAAACATTTGCTCATCGACTGGCGCTGGGGAGAAACTTACTTTGCGGAAAAATTATTAGATTACGAACTTGCTTCCAACGTCGGCGGCTGGCAGTGGGCCGCTGGTTGTGGTTGCGATGCGGCGCCTTATTTCCGCGTCTTCAATCCTTTACTGCAAGCCGATCGGTTTGATCCCAAGAAAGTTTATATAAAAAAATGGGTGCCGGAATTTGGAACACCACAATATGCCAAACCCATCGTCGAACATGTATTCGCCAGAAACCGCGCCATTGCTACTTATAAAAAAGCTTTATCATGAGTGTACATTCTTTTGAAAAAAAATACGTGCTGCAGTGCACGCTTGCTGAGGCCTGGGCTTTCTTCTGCAGCCCGCAAAATCTGAAACTCATTACACCCGATGAAATGGGTTTCGATATTGTAGGAGAAGCCCCTAAAAAAATGTATCCGGGTTTATTGATCCGCTACATCGTGAAACCTTTGTTTAATATTCCCATGACCTGGGTGACTGAAATTACACACGTGCAGGAACCTGCTTTCTTCGTAGACGAACAACGTGTGGGACCTTATAGCATGTGGCATCATCAGCATCATTTCACAGAAACGCCGGAAGGTATTTTGATGCACGACATTGTGACCTACATCCTTCCTTTCGGCTTTCTGGGGGATTTGGGGCATCCTCTTGTAAAGAAGAAACTGAATCGTATATTTGATTACCGCACAGCAAAAATTGAACAGCTGTTCGGCACTAAAAAGTAAAGCCTATGAGTACGGACCACAAAAACCAAAACATTGTCTTCTTCGACGGCGTCTGTGGCTTGTGCAACCGTGCGATTGATTTTTTAATGCGCCAGGACAAACGCAAGGTTTTACTCTTCGCTCCGCTGCAAGGTACTACTGCAGCAGAACTATTACCGCACGGCGAAGCTTCTTCATTGAGCAGCATGGTGTATTATTCCAATGGAAAAATCTCTTACAAAACCAGAGCGATTTTAAACTTACTCTGGGATATGGGCGGCTGGTGGACGTTGACGGGTCTCTTTCGTATCATCCCTCCTTTTATCCGTGACATCTTTTACAACATCATGGCCGCAAGCCGCTACAGCTGGTTTGGAAAGAAAGAGACTTGTCGCATACCGACAGTCGAGGAACGAGCGAGGTTTTTGGATTAAATTTATTGTTCCTGCTATACTCCACTACATCAAGACACCTATTCATTGTCTATGGATCATCAAATTGAACTGATCAGCTTTACGTCTGACATGAAAGAACACATCAAAACACTTAACTACGAGTGGCTGGAAAAATATTTCAAAGTTGAGACGGGAGACGAAGATTCTCTTTCTAATCCCATAGAACAAATCATCAATAAAGGTGGTTTTATTTTTTATGCCAAACTCAACGGAGTGATCGTAGGAACGGTTGCGCTTTTACGCGATACAGATCAAATTTTTCAACTGGGCAAAATGGCCGTAACAGAACACGCGCAAGGTCATGGCATTGGACAACTGCTGCTGGCACATGGCATACACGTGGCGAAAGAAAAGTCCATTCAAAAACTTTACCTTTATTCCAACACACTTCTGGCATCTGCTATTCACTTGTATAAAAAATTCGGATTTATTGAAGTGCCTTTAGAAAGTGGCTTGTATGAAAGAGCGAATATAAAAATGGAGAAAATTCTATAGTATCAATAATAGACTTGCACAATAGTTGTACTAACTAAAGAGACCAATCCATATACCATGAAAAACAACATTGATTTCATCAATCCAGACGAATTATTAAAAAATCCAGCATTTTCTCAAATTGCCGTTACCAAAGGAAGTGGGAATACAATCTACATTGGAGGGCAAAATGCCATCACCAAGGACCTGGAAATAATAGGCAAAGGCGACATTGCTGCGCAAACAGAATTTATTTTAACGAACATCGAAATCGCTTTAAAAGCCTGTCATGCGACTGTGGATGATTTATTCAAACTGAACATTTACATTGTACAAGGCCAGGAGGTGAAGCAGGGTTTTGCAGGTGCTCAAAACTTTTTAAAGAAATTAAAACATTCACCGGTGATTACTGGAATTATTGTGGCAGGTTTAGCGAATCCGGATTATTTGGTGGAGATTGAAGCGATGGCTTTTAAAAGTGAAGGATAAAAAGAAGATATATTATGATTAGAAATGCTATTGTTGTAATTACTCTAATATTTTTTCAAAGCAAGTTGTTTGCTCAAAAAACAACGTCTTATGAGATTCTTTTTACTTTTACTTACATTTATGACAGGGATAGCGTCAAGATTTATATTGATAACGTACCAGTATACAAAGACATATTGACTTCAGATGCATCTACTGCAACAGCCTCCTCCTTCGGTTATACTTTAGATTCTGGCATACATAAATTCTGTATTTTAATGAATGGCAAAGAAACTTTATTTTATTTAGATGTGGATAAATTACCCTCCTTCAGATGGGTAGAAATAACAAAGGACACTAACGGCATTTTATCATTAGTGATACCAAAAAAAATGATTTTGAAAGATTAAACTGACACTAGCAACAGCTAAAATAAAACTCTATCCAACAACAACCAGCGATTCATAAATTTCGCTTACATCCCGAACAATTCCTGTCTTATCTTCTTTTTGAAGTGATCAGCCCCTATTTTGTAAGGACATATCTGGGACCGACCCTTCATTTTTTAGGCGTTACAACCTGTTTACATTTGTCCTACCGTTTGTCTTATTGATAGGAAGGGAATTAAGCGACAACTTGTAGTCGCCATTACCTATCAACCCATCATGAGAAGTATTCTTATCTGTATCCTATTCCTGGGGAGTTTATACATCCTGACTAGCGGAAATTCATTTGCTCAAACTGTTTTTACCCGTTACAACCAGGCCGGTTATGAAAGCTGCCGTCCGTTTAAACGATTGATCATAAATTCCAATACCAGCATTGCAGGCAGAGCCTGGGACATCAAAAACAGCGGAGGCACTACGGTGTTATCCGGCACCTTGGGAACCAGTCTGACAACGGCGCAAAACGACTGGACGTCGAAAGCTTATAACTATGCCGTGGATTTTTCATCGCTGAGCACTGTTGGCAATTATACGTTTGTCATGACAGGCGCTACCACCATTACCCTAAAAATCAACGATAATCCTTACGAATATTTTCTGGATCGTGCGATCCGGTATTTTAAAGTACACAGAAGCGGCACTACGGATTGTCTTGACCACTCCATTTCGCATACCGGTGATGCTTCCTGCGATGTCTACCACAGAGCAGGCACCAACAACGATGAATCCGGCTGGTCTCATGCTGCAGTGGCAGACATTGATATGCAAGGCGGTTGGTACGATGCAGGAGACTATTTGAAGTTTACAGAAACCATTGCCTACTCTGCCTACAATTTATTGCGCGCCTACGAAATCAATCCCGGCATTTTTCAGAAAAAGAATTACTCCATCACCTCTTACGTGGACATCATTGATGAAGCGCACTTCGGTTTGGAGTACCTCATGAAAACCATGCCTGCCGGTCGCACCGGAGAATTTGTCATTCAGGTGGGCAACGCAGACGATCACAACGAAGGCGACAGGCTTCCTGAAAACGATGCACTCAACACACACAGACCTTGCTACTCAGCTTTGTCCAGAACACAGATGGGATTGACGGTAGCAGCCCTGGCACTGGGCGCCGTTACATTCAATGCATTAGGCAACACAACGGACGGCACCCGTTATCAAAATCAAGCGATCCTGATCTTCACAAGAGCGGAAGCTGCCTTTGTAGCCAATGCCTGGTGGGAAGCCGACGGAGAGGTTTTCTATGCAGACGTGAGCCACAATGAGAACATGGCTTTGGCCGCTTACGAATTATGGAAGCTCACAGGCACAGCAACCTACTTAACCAAAGCCATAAATTACGCCAACACACAAGGTGCCGGCGGATGGGCTTCCTGGGGCGATACGGAAATGTTTAACAACTGGAGACTCTACAGTCAAAACGCAACCTGCGCCAATAACTTAAAATCAGATTTAACTTCTTTCAAAACCAATGCCGCCAGAGCAGGAAACATCTGGAGACTGCCGCACGAATTTACATGGGGTAGTTTATATTCCGAAATAGAAGTAGCCAATGCCGCTGCACTTTACTACCTGCAAAACAATCCCGCGGATAATCAATACAACAACATGTATTGGGATGTGATGGATTATACCTTCGGTCAAAACAATTGGGGTATGGCGATGATCTGTGAACCGGCAGCGACCTTGCCTGCTGCCATCACGGTCAGCTACTCGCAGTACTATAAACTCCAACCCGGCAAGTGGCCGATCGGAGAAATTGTACAAGGACCTTGTGATAAAGGGACACACGATGACCTGGCCTTCGGGTATTCTCCTACCTGGGAAGATCAATTCAATCCTACGGCCAGCATAGGTTCCGGTGTATTTTTTCACCGAAACACAGATTACGCGACCATTGAAACGGCCATTGATGGTATTTCCGATGCCATCCTGATGTTTGCGTTGGCGCAAAGAATGACATCTGCCTGTTCGCCACTGGCCGTGCAGTTTCTAGGAATTTCTTTAGAAGAAAAAAACGACGCCGTAAGTATTGAATGGTCCACTGCCACCGAAACAAATAATGCAACGTTTGAAGTAGAACGTTCGCTGGATGGTGAACATTTTATCACCATTGCTTCTCAGACTGGTGCTGGTACCAGCATCGCCATGCATCGTTATGCTTATACCGATCAACAGGTAAGTAAAGGTCAAACGTATTATTACAGAATTAAACAAATAGACCGCGATGGACAATATAGTTATTCAAAAATTCAAACGATCTCCATTTTAGCCTCTGGAAATATCTTTGCCTTTCCTAATCCGTTTGAAGAAAGTATCATGATACGATTTCCACCCCAAGATATTGGAGCGTCACTAGTAATTACTGATTTTCTTGGGAAAGAACTGGCTCATTATACTATTCAGAATATTTCTTTAGAAATAGGAAGTGAATTACCGAAAGGAATTTACCTGATGACTGTTACAGGCAGCAAGCAATCTCAGGTGTTGAAATTGATTAAAGAATAAGGGGATGATCAATGTTAATACGTTGAATATTTTTACTACTCCATTAACTACCTAAAATCTTTCGTCCCGCTGGGACTTGGATGATTTATTAATCTTTTTTCTGCTATAGGGCTTTTGTCCCTCCGGGACATTAAGGTGTCTCGTATTTTTTTGAGTTATTTATTCTTCCTTTTTATTATGATCTATAATTCTTTAATGCGAAAGTCCGGTAGGAACAAAAGCATTATAGACATTAGAATTATGCCTACAGATAGTCCCGGAGGGACGAAAGATTTATTTCAACCGCACAGCCTTAACAACAAAGCTCTCTCCGTTACCACCCTTAAAAATAATCAAATAACGATTCCCTCTTTCCACCAATTTGAATTGCTTCTTTACTTGTTCGGGTGTAACGGTCGCATTACGGGTGAGTACGTGGAAATCTTTTTCCTTTTCAATCAGTGTAGCAACATTACTTTTGCTGTATGGCTTTACTGATTCTATCTTAAATATTTTCCCGGGGAAATCATCCTGTGATTTGTCCGATGTATAAAGGTGTGTATGCGCTTGAATTTTTTTAAGTTGATAATCAATCGCAATTTTTTTAAATGCACCGGCTTTTAATAAAGCAACATCGGGTTCGTATAAATAATTTAACGGATCACTGAATAACGGTGAAGCAGACTGCTCTTCCGATGCAAAAAAAATGTATTGCTTTTCTTCTTTGTTTTGTAAGAGTAC
>Ga0247808_10001093_pt1 | contig 13066 bp, 13 predicted proteins | sample UWRJL089202R1_FD_179914 | JGI IMG/M metagenome (GOLD analysis project Ga0247808, IMG submission 179914) | Plant litter microbial communities from Arlington Agricultural Research Station in Wisconsin, United States - UWRJ-L089-202R-1 | ecosystem: Environmental > Terrestrial > Plant litter >... | reverse complement strand
GCTGCCATAGTGTACATACGAGCCTCGTCTGAATAACGAATAAGCATTGGAGAAAGCGCCAAGAACAATAACGAAACCAAAGCCACCTTACGGCCAAACAAACGCCGCGCCAACAAGAACATCACAACAATAGTCGCAGCCGCAAAGAAAATACTCATCGTCCGCAGCCCAAACTCGCCCGTACCGAACAACCAGCTCCAAGCCTTTAACGCCCAGTAGTAAAGTGGCGGATGCACATCACTTGAAGTGTAATGAGCAATATCAGCAAAGCTAAACTGAATAAGATACGAACTAAACGCCTCATCGAACCAAATCGCAGCATTGGTAACGTTAAATAAAGTTATAGTAATAAATGTAGCCAAAGCCACTGCCAAAAATGCGAAATCGATTTTTTTATGTGACTTTATGAACGCGGTAGGTTTTGTAAGAAAATTAGTCATAAGTTGTACTTTCCATCATACCGTGACAGCGGATTTGTCGCAATCATTCACCAATCACCCTCTGACCACTAGAAATTATTTTCTAGATATCGTATAATACCCTAGTTGAACAACACACTTCGGGGTGTGGCGCAGTTGATAGCGCGCTCGGTTTGGGACCGAGAGGTCGAAGGTTTGAGTCCTTTCACCCCGACCAAAGAAAATGACCATCGCAAGATGGTCTTTTTCTTTGGTTAGCGCTAGGGCCGAAAACCTTCGACTTTTTGTGGAACACAAAATCAGTCGAAGGTTTGGCGATGGAGCGAAGCACAAAATGTGTTTACATATTTTTGTGAGCGAACAGAGGAGCAGCTTGCTGCGATGTCCTTTCACCCTAATTGCCAAATCAACAAATTCATGTTAAAGTAACCTTAATCATCCACTTTTCCGGTGCAGAAGCCTGCGCTCATTCGAGCCTAGCCTCCTGCACCGTGCAGGCTCTCGAGTAATCGAGCAAGCCCAGAAAACGGGTGAAGCACATGACACATGATTCAAGCACGACCAATGCGGACATCGCTCTCCGATCGCCAGAGATGATTATTCGCGAACGCATACAGTTCGAAGAGGCGTATGACGAAGCGCTAAAAGAGGCGGCGCACCGCGAGCGTATGGTTCGCGATGCCAAATCCAACCTGGAATACAAGCAGCTACGGGTCGAAATCGCCGCCGAGATCGACAAGATTCCGGAACGACTTCACCGAAGCAGCTACCAGAATGGTGAGTTGGTGGACGTACTTTCGAGGGTGATTGTACACCGTCGTCGCCGGTTCCTTCTGAAGACAGAAGAGTACATCACCGTGGAAACGGAACAGAAAGCGCTTTGGCACCTGAGTACGCCTTATGGGCAACTCTGGATTTCTGCCGACGGAACACTTTTCAAGCGGAAGTACATTGAGGATGATCGAAATCCAGATCATAATCGACTCGATGAACGTTACGAATACGTCAGCGCGCTCATCCCGGTTCTCTTCGACGATCTATTCCCCTTCGAAAAACCGAAGAATGATCAGGTCGTCTATTACCGCCGGCTGCTTGAAGATTTGCGAGGCTTAGGTATCCAAGCACCTTAGCCCACACTCAGGGGCGGATCTCCGGTATAATACCGAGAGACTCCGCCCCGGGTTGTGGGCTTTTTTTATTTCCAATTCTATCCTTATACGCTTTCATGCTTTAATGTATAAAAGAACACTAAGGAGAATCTATGGCAACTGACAATCAACTCAAAGTTATCCGTGACCAACTTAAATCTTACAAACAAAGGTACCTACGCAAAGACTTCGCTAACCGCAACGAAGCCGACACTCGCATAATGACAAATAGCTTCTTAACCGAAATACTCGGCTACCAAGAACTCGAAGAAATAAAAACGGAATATCGTATCAAATCTGAGTATGCAGATTATGTTATTCAACTTAAACGTAAGAAACATTTTGTCGTAGAAGTTAAGTCAATTGAATTAGATATCAACGAGAAACACCTTCGCCAAAGTCTTGGTTATGCAGCCAACGAAGGAATTGACTGGATCCTCCTCCTTAACGGTCGCGAAATACAGCTTTATCGAGTAAACTTTTCAAAACCGATTACTACAACTTTGATTTTTAAATTAGATTTAATGAACCCCGAGGATTTAAAGAAAGCTCCTGAGTTGCTTTGGAATCTAACTAAAAAAGCTGTTGAAAAAAATGAGCTCGAAGTTTTTTGGAAACGAACTACAGCGCTTAATCCTGAAAACTTATCTAAAATTTTATACTCAGAAGAAATTGTTAAGCGACTAAGGAACGACTTGAAAGAGCAGACCGGTATCTATTTCCAGATTGAAGATGTTGCAGCGTCGCTTCGTAAAATCATTGCGGATAAGATTGAATTTCCAAAGCCGAAGTTACGAACTAAAAAGAAGATAATTAAAAAAGAAACAGAAGCTTTGATTACTAATATTGAAGTGTAGGCCGTGACTATCGTTTGGCGATGATTGGCGCTTGATGCAAAAAAGTATTCTGCTCAATAACCTCAATTATCGCCTTTACTACTTCTTCCCGCCCCACAAAAACCTTCGTCGGCCCATGCAACCTCAAAGTAAACGGCCTAGCCTCCACATTCTGCAACTTCAAAACCCGAATAGTAGTCCAATCCAAACCACTCGCCTTCAAAACCTCCTGATGCTCAATCCCATCCCTCACTCGCGTCGGGTCCATAATCCCCACACCCATATTCAAAAACCTATCAATCAAAGTAATCTTGTCACCCGGGAAACGAACCCCAGTCCCTGTCACATCAACATACCGCTTAATCCCCAGCTCCGTCATCACCGCAACAATAGCCCTCGTCGCCACCGTCTGCACATCCGGCGCCGAGCCTTTCACATGCCCAATCGCACTCACCACAACCTCAACACCCTGCAATAATAATTTCAAATCTTCAGGCTTGGTGGCATCACAAGCAACAATCTCTAGTAACGGGTGTGGCGCTAAAGTATTCTCGCCCCTCACCCCGCCACGGACGCTGTGGCCGGCTTTTAAAGCAGCCTCAACAAAAGCCTTACCTAATCGCCCATTAGCTGCAATAACCGCTATACGCATTTAATCGTCATTCCAAGCAGCCGCATCATACAGCCACCTTACTTCACCGCCATTACCCTCGACTGCATCAGAAGCAATCGAAATAGGCAGTAGTCGTTTCAGACGCGCCGCCTTCAAAGCATTCTGTTTCGAAGCACCAACGGCAAATATAACTAACTCATCAACATACTCCAATGCCGTCAACGATAACGAAATACGCTCACTTGGTGGTTTTGGCGAATCATACACCGGAATCACCCACCGGTCGGTCAATTGAGTAAAGCCAACATTATTCGGAAACAACGAGAGCGTATGCCCGTCTTCACCAACACCCAACCACACCAAATCAAATTCTTCAAATTCCTCAGCGGCAATTTTAGCAGCATAATCATCGGCAGCCGCTAGTGTATTAATTGTCGTTAACGGTACAATCCGCTTTACCTTAGATAGTTCAGCACTCTTTTCAAACACCGCCATAATCGAACCGAAGTTGGAATCTTTGTGATCGAGTGGTACCATTCGCTCGTCACCAATAAGTACCGTCACCTTGCTCCAATCCAACGCATCGGAAAAGTCTTTCACAAGTTTCTTATACGCAAGCATTGGTGAAGTGCCGCCAGCTAAAACCCAGCTGGCACTCCCCTTCGCTTCAATCGCAAGTTGCAATATTTCAACAGCATTCTCAGCCGCCGCTTGCGCCACATCATCGGGCGTTTTATAGTTTCGGATTTCAGTCATAGACGCAGTGCCTACTTCCCGTCTCCGTTTTCGTCACCTTCAATAGAAACATGTGGCAATCGCTTATCAAGCCACTTTGGAATCCACCAAGCGCTTTTACCAAGCAAAGTCATAACCGCAGGAACAATTGTCATACGGACAATAAACGCATCAACCAAAATACCAACAGCTAACGCGAAACCAATCGCTTGAATAGTAGCGTCGTGGTTAAAGATAAACCCGGCGAACACACTCACCATAATCACAGCCGCCGCTGTTACCACCTTGGCACCTAATCGGAAACCACGAGCCACTGAACGTTTAGCGTCTTTGGTTTTTCTAAACTCTTCGTGCATTCCAGATACCAGGAAGAATTCATAGTCCATCGCTAGGCCAAACAATACACCCGTCGCAATAATTGGAATAAAGCTGACAATCGGGCCAGGTGCTTCGGCAATACCGAACCAACCCCATTGGAAGACAGCCACTAAAGCACCAAACATCGCCAGCACCGAAAGCAAGAAACCAAGTGTTGCTTTAAGTGGAACAAGGATTGAACGGAAAGCGATAATAAGCAGAATTATCGACAAACCAACTACTACAGTCAAATACACTGGAAGCGCATTTGAAAGTTTTTCATTGATGTCTTTTTGCAATGCCGTTGAACCAGTTACTTGAAACTTTTTCCGCTGTAGCTTTGTCGCGCAGTGTTTCAATTAAATCGTTTGTCTTTACGTCAACCGGAGCAGTTTTAGGGATCACCTGAATAATACCAGCCGTACCATCTTCAGTTGCCGTCGCCGCTAAAGCTTGTTGTACGTCATCTAAACCAGTAATTTCATTTGCAACTTTCATAAGCTGCATTTGCTTAGAATACTGTTCGGTCAATGCGCTCAACTGAGCCATGGCAGCTTGCTGTGCAGCTGGTGTTGTCGGCACAGGTTGGCCAGCACTTTGTTGCATAATAAACTGTTGAGCCGCCATGCGGTCTTGGTCGGTTACAGTTGGCAAGCCTTGTACAAGCACAGTTAGTGGTGCGTTAAAGCCAACACCAAAACCTTCAGTCAGCAAGTCATACGCCTTACGCTCAGTCGATTCAGAGGCGGCATATTGGTCAGTTGGTAAACCAAGCTTCAAATCTTGGGCAGGCAACATAATAGGAACAACGATTAATAAACCAACCAGTAAAAATAAAATTGGTCGCTTAATAATTTGCTCGCTCCACTTATACCAAAGGGTGTTGTGGGCCACGTGCTCGATTTTCTCGACGCCGTGCTTTTGAGCTTTTTCAACTTGCGCCCGTTGCTTGCGGCTAAAGATTTTTGGACCAACTAATCGCAGCAATGCTGGCAAAGCAGAAATAGCTACTAAGGCTGCAATCGCAATACTACCCGCACCAGATAGTCCCATAGTTGTCATGAATGGAATATTCACAACCGTCAAAGCAGATAGTGCAATGATAACGGTAATCGCCGCAAAGACAACCGCATTACCGGCAGTCCCAAGTGCTCGGTTTAGAGCGTCTTTGTAACTGTATCCAAGTAACAATAGTGATCGGTATTTGTTTGTAATAAATAAGGCGTAATCAATACCAACCGCTAGCCCGAGCATCACTGCTAGTACTGGTGTGGTTGCACCAATTTCAATAACTTCACTTAGTGAAAATAGTGCAGTCATGCTGACACCAATTCCAATTAATGCGGTCAGCAGTGGCATACCGGCGGCAATTAATGAACCTAAAGTAATCAGTAGAACTACTAGGGCGATTCCCACACCAACAATCTCACCAGCGCCCACAATTTCACCAGGTGTTTTGTTAATAAGGTCGCCGGCTATTTCTACTTGAAGGTTGTCGTTATTAGCAGCCGCAATCTTTTCATCAATTGCTTCTGTAGTACTGGCGTCAATAGAACCAACCGTTCCTTCTAGCTGCACCTGAGCATACGCAATAGTGCCTGATTCAGAAACAAACGTTGGGCTAAGGAATGGGCTGACTACTTGGCCAATCCCCTTTACTTCGCCAACTTCAGCCAAGAGTTTATCAATAGTTTCTTTTTGACTAACAATCGTTTCACCGTCTTTAGCGTTAAAGACAATTCGTCCCGTACCGCCGCCAGCTGCTGGGAACAAATCACCAACATGGTCGATGGCTTGTTGCGCCGGTGTGCCTGGAATTGAAATAGAGTTAGTTGGGGCTTTAAAAAAGAAAGCTGTCGTAGTCACCAAGGCTGCTAAAATCAACAACCAAACCGCAAGTACGCGCCATGGATGTTTATACGCAGTACGCGCCAGTAAGTGTAAAAATTGTCCCATCAAAAACTCCTTATTTTGCAAATTCGATTGCGCGAGTTTCGCGAATCACGTTAACTTTAATTGTACCTGGAAACTGCATCGTACTCTCAATTTTATTAGCAATATCACGCGCTAATTTAAGTGCACTTAAATCATCAACATTTTCAGGGCGAACAATTACCCGCACTTCACGCCCAGCGCTAATTGCGAATGACTTCTCAATACCAGGGAAGCCGTTGGCAATGTTTTCAAGGTCGCGCATACGTTCAGCAAAGTTCTCAGCACTAATATTACGAGCACCAGGGCGAGCAGCAGATAATGCATCACAGACACGAACAATCAATGCTTCGACAGTCGTTGCTTCAACATCATCGTGGTGTGCTTCAATGGCGTGCACAATTGCATCGCTCATTCCATACTTACGAGCTAGTTCAGCCCCGATGTGGTGGTGCTTACCTTCAATTTTGTGCGTTACTGCCTTGCCCACGTCGTGCAGCAAGGTAGCAATTTTAGTAGTACGAACGTCACCGCCAATTTCTTCAGCAATCAAACCAGCCATGTGGGCCATTTCGGTACTATGCATCAAAACGTTTTGGCCGTAACTGGTACGGAACTTCAATTCACCAAGCAGTTGAATCATTTCTTTTGGAATACCAACCACACCAACTTCACGGGCGGCGTCTTCACCGGCGCGAATAACTTCTTTTTCAATTTCTTTTTCAGCTTTTGCAACAACTTCTTCAATACGTCCCGGGTGGATACGGCCGTCTTTCATAAGCATCTCTAATGTTAATCGAGCAATTTGGCGACGGAGCGGATCGAAGCTTGAAAGGATAACCATACCAGGGGTGTCATCAACCATAATGTCCACACCTGTTGCTCGTTGCAAGGCTTGAATATTACGGCCTTCTTTACCAATAATGCGACCCTTCATTTCATCATCTGTCAGCTTAAGTGCAGTCACGGTACGCTCCGCAGTTACTTCACTACTCATTCGCTCCATAGCCGAAACCAAAATAAGTTGCGCCTGCTCTTCGGCAGTTTCCTTGGCGTCGTTTTGCAATTTAGAAATAAGGCCAGTTAAATCTTGTTTTATGTCACGTTCGGTCATTTCCATCAGCTTTTCAGCCGCTTCTTTTTTCTTCAAGCCAGCAATTTTTTCAAGCTTATCTTGTTGGCGAGTGCGGATGTCACGGATTTCATTTTTAAGTGAATCAACTTCATCTTCTTGGCTACGCAAGCCTTCAGCACGCCTATCAAGTTCGTCTAATTTGTTGTCGAGGTTAGTTTCACGTTCACCCAAGCGAGTTTCAGTTTTTTCCCAACTTTTTCGACGGTCGGATTCTTCCTTTTTGGTATCTTCAGCTATACGCAGTGCGTCTTCTTGAGCTTTTAAAACAATAGCACTGGCTTTTGTCTTGGCTTCAGTAATTGTTTGGTCGGCTTTTAACTTACCGCCAACCTTTTTCTGCTTATCATAAACAACAGTTCCGCCCACACCAGCAAGAATCCCGATAATTGCGGCGATTAATCCTTCTATCATATGTATCCCTCCTCAAACGCACCTGGCCAAGTGTTCGTCTTGGCAAAAAAAGTATCACAAGCGCGCTGAATATTTTCAAAATTTAATGCAAAAGTCCCAAAAAAAGTAATAATGGACTGCATATATTGTAGCCCTCAAAGACACGCCAGCGCAAGGCTAAAACACAACGCTTAACGTATAGACGTAAAAACTATTTACGTGGCTGGGTAATATTCGCTTCGCCGCCATATTCAGGCAAAACAATTTTGTCCGATTCACCAGAATGTAAGCGCCCAATGGCGGTTTCCTGCCAAGCATCGCCGGTTTCACCAACAATTGGAATGCCTTCAGAGTAAGCTACAGTGTTCAAAACGGTAATACCAATTCGTAAACCAGTAAAACTGCCAGGGCCTTTAAAAGCAGCTAGCCCGGTTAAATCTTTCCAGGTTTTGCCTTGGCCTTCAAGCTGGGTTTGAATATATTCAAGCAAGCCTTTAGCTAGGTCGCGATGAGCTTCCCAAGTTGCATCGTAGCGCCAGTCACCGTCCACTAAAGAAAGTCGGCATTCAGGGGTTGAGGTATCGAGTAGTAAAATCATAAATTCTCTCCTAGAGTATCAGGTAGCGTAATTGAACGAACATTCTCGGATGGCGATTCAAGCTGAATCGTGTAACGGTTTTCCGGCAAAATTCCTTCAATAATATCGGCCCATTCAATAACGGTAATTGTTTTTTCGTCGCGAATCATTTCAGCAACTTCGTTAGCCATAATACCCGGCTCGGTTAAACGGTAAAAATCGTAATGCACCAGCTGTAAAGTATCGCGAGCATCGTAAAGGCGGCTAATGGTATAACTGGGGCTTTGGATATCATCTTCGATTCCCAACCCTTTCGCCAGGCCCTTCACAAATGTTGTTTTGCCAGCCCCAACGTCGCCGACTAACTCGAAAACTTCACCGCCTTTTAAAAGGCTGCCGATGCTTGCAGCCAAGTCTTTTGTTTCTTGTTCACCGTTCACCTCTATAATCATATCTGTTAAAGTATATCATTTTTTGCCTAGTACTTTTAGACCCGTTCCTTTATAGTAGAGCGTAACCATTATGCGTATTTCCGACACAATCCTGGAAACGCTGCTTGGGCGGGCAAAACTTGTAACACCTGAGCAGTTAGCTACCTTTAAAGATGAGGCGGCTCGTTCGAAGCGTCCCTTGTATCAAATCATTATTGAGCAAAAAGTCGCTGACGAAAAAACGCTTGTTCAAGCCTTCTCTGCCTATGCGGACGTTCCCTTCGTTGAACTAAGCCCTCAAACTGTTGAACCGGCGGTATTAAAACTCATTCCCGAACGAGTCGCACGCCAGTACATGGCCGTTCTATTTAAGGTTGATGAAGAAGGTGTATACCACCTTGCCATGGAAGACCCTGACGACGTACAAGCGGTTAACTTCTTGCAAAAAGAAATTAGTACAAATTCTCGAATTTATATTGCTACCAAAGACAATATTATGGCCGTGCTCGAAATGTACCGCGACGACGTCGACAAAGAGCTTAACGCCGTTATTGAAGTCCAGCGTGAAGCCGACCAACCAAAAGCTGGCGATTCTGCTACTGAACAAGACATTTCTGAAGATTCTCCAATTGCCCAAACTATCAACCTACTGCTCGAATACGCTATTCGCTCTCACGCCAGTGACGTTCACATCGAACCGCGGGAAGATTTCGTGCAGGTTCGCTACCGAATTGACGGTATATTAAAGGAAGTAAACCGGTTGCCTCGAAACGTGCTCGGGTCATTGGTCAGCCGCGTGAAAATTCTTGCTAACCTAAAAATTGACGAAAAACGCGTTCCTCAAGATGGCCGTTTTAAGATTATCGTCAGCGGTCGCCAATATGCACTACGTGTCAGCACCTTGCCAATTATTGACGGCGAAAAGATTGTTATGCGTATCTTGGACGAATCAAACCAGGCCGTCACCCTAACTGAACTAGGCTATTGGGGGCAAGCCCTCACCGATATCACTCGTGAAATTACCGAACCAAACGGTATTGTTTTGATGACGGGCCCAACTGGTAGTGGTAAGTCGACCAGTTTGTTTAGTATCCTCACTACCCTTAACAAACCTAACGTAAACATCTCAACCATCGAAGACCCGGTTGAATATAAAATTATCGGCGTTAACCAAACTCAAACCAATAGTAAGGCTGGTATGACTTTCGCCAGCGGCCTCCGTGCCCTCTTGCGTCAAGACCCGAATATTATCATGGTTGGAGAGGTCCGTGATGGCGAAACTGCCAACCTGGCAATCCAGGCGGCACTTACTGGGCACATGGTATTTAGTACGCTTCACACGAATAACGCTGCTACTACCCTACCGCGTTTGCTCGAAATGCAGATCGAACCATTCCTTATCGCCAGTACTATCCGTGCCGTTGTCGGGCAACGCCTCGTGCGTCGACTTCACAAGGGTTCGCGCCAAAGCTACGTCCCTACCGAAGAAGAAAAAGCTGAAATCGTTAAACTATTCCACCTTCCGGAAGGTCAAGACTTCAAACACATTCACGAACTTGAAAAGCAAGCTATGGCAGCTGGCCTAGGCGGCGATTCACCACTCAGTACCGACGAAAACGGTATTAAGACCTTGTGGCGAGCCGATGCCAACTTCAACGAAGAATCAGTTCAAGAAGGCTACCGTGGTCGAGTTGGTATTTACGAAGTACTATTCAACTCTGACCCTGTTCAGAAGCTCATTTTAAACCGAGCTACCAGTGACCAAATTCAAGATCAAGCTATTTCAGAGGGAATGATTACTATGCAAATTGATGGACTTATTAAAGCGCTCCGCGGCGAAACAACCGTCGAAGAAGTCCTAAGGGTGAGCCGAGATTAATATGCCACGATTTACTTATATAGCTTCTGACGAACAAAACAACATTGTAAAGGGTAATACCGAACTAGCCGATCGAACGAGTGTTATTAATGCTCTCGCAAAACAAAAACTTCGTCCAATTAGTATTCGCCAGCTTAAGGGTAAAAAGTCAGGTATCGACTTTAACCATCTATTTGAGCCGACCAAAGTTAAGCAAGACCAACTGGTAAGCTTCACCCGTCAGCTCAGCGCCATGGTAGGCGCCGGTGTGCCTCTTTTACGATCACTAAGTTCACTTGAAAAACACTCCGAAGACGCTGCTTTAAAGAAAATTCTCGGCACGGTTGTTAAGGACGTTGAAGGCGGCATGATGCTTGGAGAAGCACTAGGCAAGCACCCTACTACTTTCAATGACATCTACGTTAACATGGTACGAGCCGGTGAATCGGCAGGTATTTTGGATGACATTTTAAAACGTCTCGCAGCCCAGCTTGAAAAAAGTGCCGCCATTCGCAAAAAAATCAAAAGCGCCATGGCCTACCCAATGGTACTGGTGTTTATTACCGTTCTAGCCTTTTTCGGATTGATGCTCTTTGTGATTCCACAAATTGGCAAAATTTTAATTGACCTTGGTGGTGCTGATGCTAAGTTACCTGGCATTACCCTGTTCATGCTTGGAATCAGCGGGTTCATTACTAAATTTTGGTACATTCTGTTTCCTGGAATTGCTGCACTTATTTTCTTCCTGTCGCGCTACGTCAAAACCAAAAAAGGTCGTCGGCAGTTTCACTCGTTACTTTTAAAACTTCCCGCCATTAACGTTATTATCAAAAAAATCTCTATCGCGCGATTCGCTCGTACCTTCTCGGCCCTAATGGGTGCCGGTGTGGCCGTCCTAGAGTCTCTCGACGTCACCTCACGTGCTGTTGGTAACGTTCTGTACGAAGAAGCTATTAAAAGCGCCGCCATCGAAGTAAAGAACGGTAAATCATTGTCATCGGTTGTCGAGGGTAATGAACTATTCCCACCAATCGTCAGCCAAATGCTCGGCGTCGGTGAAGAAACAGGCCAAACCGATACGGTACTTATTAAAGTTGCTGACTTTTACGAAGAAGAGGTTGACCTGGCTATTCAAGGTATCAGCTCGATCATCGAGCCTGTCATGATCGTTGTCATGGGCGGCATGGTTGGTATGATTGCAGCCAGCGTTATGCTTCCTATTTCCCAGCTTTCGTCAAACATCGAGTAGCGGTATTATTTTGCATACTGCTCATGCTATAATACAGAGGTAAATTTCATTTGTGGGCATATGTCAAAATTCTTCTATCAAGATAAACCAATCATCGGTCTAGATATCAGTAGTACTGGTATCAAAATTATGTCTGTCGACTCAAAACGATGGCTTGTTAACGGCTATGGTTCGCTCGATCTTGACCCTGCAAAAATAAAGGCTTCAATGGAAAATGAAAATGAAACCTACCTTACTGACAACATTAAGTTGCTCAAACAAGAAAAAAATATCGGGGCACTTACGAGTAACCGAGTAGTTATTGCTATTCCAACTGCTCGAAGCTATGTTCGTACTTTTACGCTTCCCTCTTCTGCTGAAAAAAACCTCGATGAGGCAGTTATTCTTGAAGCCGAGCAGTACATCCCAATTCCAGCATCTACCCTTTTTATTGATTACGAAATTATTGAACGTGGCAAAAAATCTATCACCATCCTCATGAGTGCTGTTTCACGGATCGTGCTTGATAACATTACCCGTAGCGTCGAAGCTGCTGGTTTACAACCCGTGCTTATCGAACCAAGCATTACCTCCGTCGGGCGTGTACTGACGGCCACTGAAGATGGCTCACTACCGACAGTTATTGTCGACATCGGCCCAACTAGCACCGATATCGCCATCCTCGACCGTGGCTCTATTCGGGTCACCGGCGGCATAGCCGTTGGTGGAAATACCTTTACGCTTGATATCGCTAAAAAATTAAATGTCGCACTAGAGAACGCTCACCAGCTAAAGGTCCTTAACGGTTTAAGCCCTGGGCCTCGCCAGCAAAAAATTAAAGAAGCGTTAGCCCCTAACCTCGAGCGCATCTTGGCTGAAACAAAAAAAGTAATCAGGTATTACAACGAGCGAATCAGCAATGACCGCAAACTCCAGCAGCTACTTGTAGTTGGCGGCGGAAGCAACGTTCCGGGCATCGGTGAATACTTTACCGAAAACCTCCTCATGGCGGCGCGTGTCGCGAGCCCTTGGCAAAAACTAGATTTTGACAAACTCCAGGAGCCGCCTAAGCAATTTAAATCACGCTACATTACCGTTGCAGGTGCTGCAATTCTATCGCCGGGGAATATTTGGAAATGATAAATTTACTACCTATCGATAAAAAAGCCGAAATACGTGCAGCTCGCACCAACTTTATTTTAGTGCGTTACATAATTATTCTTATGATCGCGATAGCCTTCGTACTCGGTTCGATGTATGTCACCTACACTGTTTTAGGGTTTACAAAAGATAGCTCCGAAAAAACAATTGCCGCAAATGATGTCCGAGCCGGCGTGTATAGTTCTACTCAGCTGCAAGTCGACACCCTAAGCACCAGCCTTTCTGAAACAAAGGTACTGCTTGATA
>Ga0247808_10001092_pt1 | contig 13073 bp, 11 predicted proteins | sample UWRJL089202R1_FD_179914 | JGI IMG/M metagenome (GOLD analysis project Ga0247808, IMG submission 179914) | Plant litter microbial communities from Arlington Agricultural Research Station in Wisconsin, United States - UWRJ-L089-202R-1 | ecosystem: Environmental > Terrestrial > Plant litter >... | reverse complement strand
GGGACGGATGGCAGGCGTAAGCATAGTCCAGGAAACCGGCATTGCCGGCGGCGGCTTCCAGATAAATGTCCGTGGGGTAAACAGCCTACGCAGTGGGGCCAATACGCCGCTCTATATCATTGATGGAGTTCCCTACTCGTCAGATCCCATCAGTGACCGCCAAACCTCATCATCCATTCCCGGAGACGGCAATCCACTGGCAAGCCTAAATCCCAATGACATCGAAAGCATCGAAGTCCTCAAAGATGCCGATGCTACAGCCATCTACGGCTCACGGGGGGCAAATGGTGTGGTGCTGATCAGCACTAAAAAAGGAAAATCAGGAAAAACAACGCTGACCATCGACACCAACCATTCCTACGGTTCAGTGACAAAGATGATGGAAATGATGGATACTGAACAGTACTTGAACATGCGCCGCAGTGCGTTTGCCAACGATGGCGTGACAACCTATCCTGCAAATGCGTTCGACATAAACGGAACGTGGGACCAGGAGCGATACACCGATTGGCAAAAAGTACTCCTTGGCGGCACTGCAGCAACAACCTTCCTGCAGGCGTCAATCAGTGGCGGGACCGAACAATCAAGCTACCTGTTCAGCGGCAACTACCGCACAGAAAGCAGTGTCTTCCCGGGTGACTTTCTCTACAAAAAAGGCGGCGCAAGGGTTAACTTCAACCATCACTCAAAAGACAACCGCTTTCAATTCAACTTCTCTGCAAGCTACATGGCACAGGACAATAACCTTCCTTGGACAGATTATGCAACACTGGCCCGACAACTGGCCCCAAATGCTCCCGCCCTATACGACGACCAGGGCAACCTGAATTGGGAAAACAGCACCTGGGAAAACCCACTTGCAAATTCTGAAAGCAGAAGCCTAACCAACACAACCGACCTCATCACAAATGCGGTACTTGCCTTCAAACTGACAGACAACCTCACAATCAAATCAAATTTAGGATTCACGGACCTAAAAAATAACGACAGCCGTTCATTGCCCTCAACAATGTACAATCCTGCATTTAATCTCACAAGCCAACAATCCTCCATTTATTGGAACGATTTCACAAGAAGCTCCTGGATAGTGGAACCACAATTGAACTGGATTAAAAAAACAGGAAAATCATCGTTCAATGTATTGCTGGGTGCCACCTACCAAAATCAAACAAGTGAAAAAGCAGCAACATTGTCTGCAGGGTTCTCAAGCAACAGCCTGCTCTACAATCAAGCCGCCGCCGCACAGACGGTAGTGTATAACAATGATATAATAGCATACAGGTACCAGGCCTTTTTTGGCCGCCTCAATTACGATTTCGATAACCGGTACATACTCAACATAACGGGAAGAAGGGATGGCTCAAGCCGCTTTGGTCCGGGGAATCAATTTTCAACATTTGGTGCGGCAGGAGCCGCATGGCTGTTTGGCAACGAATCGTTTATTCAAAATAATATTCCCTTCCTGAGCTTCGGAAAGCTTCGTACAAGCTACGGAACTACAGGCAGCGATCAAATTGGCGACTATCAGTTCCTGGACACCTATTCAAATTCCAGCTTCCAATATGCAGGTGCAATCGGGCTCCAGCCTGCCCGCCTATACAACCCCAACTTTAGCTGGGAAACCAATAAAAAATGGGAAGCCTCACTTGAATTGGGTTTCCTCAACGATCGAATCTTCATCACTGCATCCCATTACAAGAACCGGTCATCCAATCAGCTGGTTGGCCTGCCACTTCCCGGAACAACAGGATTTGCCTCCATCCAGGAAAATCTGAATGCCGAAGTGGAAAATTTTGGCTGGGAAGCTACCTTGCGGCTGCTGCCTATAAAAACCACAAGCTTTTCCTGGACAACGGACCTTAACATTACAAAAGCGGGAAACAAATTGGTATCATTTCCCGGACTGGAAAATTCAAGCTATCGGACGCAATATGCAGTAGGCCAACCGACAACCATAAGAAAACTTTTCAATTTTACAGGTGTCGATCCGCAGACGGGACTGTACCAGTTTGAAGATGTAAATGGCGATGGCATCATTTCCTTTGAATACGACCGCGAGACCGTCCGGGATTTCAACCCTGATTTCTATGGGGGCCTGCACAATGTCCTTACCTACAAGGGACTTCAACTTGATTTTTTAGTGCAATTCGTAAAACAAGAAAATTTCAATTTTGCAAATACACAACGTGCCGCCGGACACTTTGCCAATAAACCTGTCGAATACCTCAACAGTTGGGCCCAGGTGGGTGACAATGCCCCCTATCAATTGTATGCCACAAACACAAATCAGGCGGCATCCCAACGGAGTGAGTTTTTCAGCCTAAGCAATGGAGCAGTAAGTGATGCTTCCTACATAAGGCTGAAAAATATAGCAGTGACCTACGACCTACCTAAAAAAATCCTGAAAGATGTAGGCTGCCGTCTATCGCTGCAGGCGCAAAACCTTTTTACCATTACGTCCTACAAGGGAGCAGATCCTGAATTTACACTCGGTGGAACATTACCCCCACTCCGCATCTATTCAATCGGACTCCAACTGACATTCTAATCAAAACAACAACAAAGATGAAAAATCAATCCATAATTAAAAAAAGCGTATTGCTGTTAAGCATACTGGCATTAACCAATACTTTACAGAGCTGCGATGAATTTGTTGAAATCGATCAGCCCAATTCACAATTAACCACACAGGCAGTCTTCGAAAATGCAACAACAGCCACAGCGGCCGTAACCGATATCTATGCCCAAATGAGAGAAAACGGAGTGCTGACGGGCAGAATAAACGGACTTTCCTGCCTGCTGGGCACCTATTCAGATGAACTCATTTCCTATCAGAATGGCATCTATACCAGTGAACCGTTCTACACCAATTCATTGTCTCCTTCAATGACCTACATCAGTACCATCTGGGATAGGTCCTATACCCAGATATACGCAGCAAACGCAGTGCTGGAGGGATTGGGCAATTCAAATACCATACCCGAAAACACCAAGAATCAATTACAAGGTGAGGCACTGTTCATCCGTGCCCTGGTCCATTTTTATCTCGTCAACCTTTTTGGCGATGTCCCTTATATAACGACAACAGATTATATGCAAAACAGTATTGCAACAAGGATGGCAAAAGAATCAATCCTACAAAATACCATAAGCGATCTGGAAACAGCATCCGGCCTGGTCAATGCAGCGTACCTTCAAGCGGACAGAATCCGTCCAAACCGTTCAACGATCCAAGCTTTATTGGCAAGGGTCTACCTCTATAATGGCGACTATCCCGAAGCGGCCAATACAGCTTCGGCGGTACTAAACGAAACTTCGCTCTACAGCATGGTAGACAACCTCGACCACGTTTTCCTAAAGAGCAGCACATCAACAATTTGGCAACTATCTCCGGGACCAAATGGTCCAAACACGCACGAAGGTTCAACGTTCATATTCACGGCAGGCCCTCCCACCCGGGTATCGTTATCCGAAGAAATAATCAGCCAGTTTGAAGCAAACGATCTACGAAAGACACATTGGGTAAAATCAGTGGCAAACGGCAACAGTGTATGGTACCACCCCTTTAAATACAAGCAAAATAATCTAACGGCAACGAGCCAGGAAAATTCAATTATCTTCAGATTAGAAGAACAGATTTTAATCCGGGCAGAAGCACGGGCAAGACAGGGAGAGACCATCAGTGCAATTGAAGATGTAAACTTAATCCGAACCCGAGCAGGATTACCCCATACCACTGCTGTTTCCCAAAGTGAAGTGATTGAAGCCATTGAGCAGGAACGTCAAGTGGAGTTTTTTACAGAGCTGGGGCATCGATTTTTCGATCTCAAAAGATGGAACCAACTCAACCAGGCACTGGCAGCCAAACCGGGATGGAACGACACGGATGCATCATGGCCATTACCGCTCGCAGAAATGAATGCAAATCCATTTTTAACACCCCAAAATCCCGGCTACTAAAATGAACCATCTTCCATTTCAACAAAAATTGGTTCCTACTGAGCCCAGATACACTATAATGACCTTGATGTTCATCCTTTTAGGCATAGGAACACATGCCCAGGAACACAGCAAGCAGCACATAAAAGCGGGTGACTTTCAAAAGTGGGGCAGATTGACAAATCAGGCTATTTCCGAAAAAGGAAATTGGACAAGCTACTCGATGCACTATAGCGAAGCACCGGATACTCTCTTTGTAGGAAGTGCAGACAAAAAAAAGAACTATCAATTTGCCAATGCAAACAGGGGTGAGTTCCTAGGCGAGAAGTCGTTTATCCATTTGGATCAAGACAAGACACTCCATTGGATTGATTTAAATTCAGGGGAACATAAGACCATCAAAAACATCAAGTCGTATGATGTTTCCAACAGCCATCATATCATAACAATGGAACAGCGGGACGACAAGAACTATTTATGTATAAGGGACTACAGGGCAAATAGCCTAGAGGATATAGAGGGTGTAGTTGAATACAAATTAAACAATTCGAGAGATGCCCTAGTATGCTACGGAGAAGAGGAACAAGTGAAAAATATGACCCTGATTAAATTGGGGCCAACTATCCTAAAATCAAAAATTAGGGAAGAAAGGCAGGTGGATTTTTCAAATATGGTTTGGAGCGAAAGTGATCAATCAATCGCCTTTTTGGCAGCATACGAAGAGGATGGCAATAACCGCAAACTCTATCATTATTCACTTGAGCGAGACAAATGGAACGAACTGGATCCAAAACAGATACGTCATTTTCCAAAAGGATACCAACTTAGCGCAAGACACAATAATATAACCATTTCGCCAGACGATGAACGGGTGATCTTTGGAATGCTTAAAAATCTAAGCCCTCAGGGGAAAAATAACCAGGTGCAGATTTGGAAGGCAAATGACGCTGTAATCCATTCTGAAAAAAAACAGCTGGGTGAATTAGATGCTAGTTTTCAATTGGCAGTATGGTGGCCACAAACTGGAAAGTTTTCTCAAATTACAGCCGAAAATAAACCGTATTGCATCCTTAATAATTCCAAGGACTACGCACTGACCTACAACTATACAGATATCCCACATCAGTACACAATGAATAGAAATGTTAATTATTATGTCAAAAACCTGGAAACTGGTGAAGAAGATGTATTGGTAAACAATCAACCTACTGGCTTACGCACTTCGAGTATGTCTCCAAAAGGCAGGTACTTTGCCTATTTTAACGATAGTGTATGGTGGGTTTATGATTTTATCAAAAAGAAGAAAATGGCCTTGGCACCTGCCCTTGATTTCTCACATCACGAATATACTGCTGAAAAAAGTACTTTTGGAGTGGCAGGCTGGTGTGAAAATGAAGAAAATATTGTACTTTATGATCAATATGATGTATGGAAAATTCCCTTAAATGGAGCCAATCCGGTAAGATTGACAAAGGGCCGTGAAAAAAAAATAGCCTTCAGGGTTGTCCATGATGCTAAAAAGAAATATTTCCTAGCGGCTGGAAACAATGACCCGATCATAAACATCAAGCAAGAAATCTTACTCTCCGCTGCAGCTGAAAACGAAACCGGCTATCTTGTCCTTAAACCAAACGGAAAGGTAGTGGAGGTCAGTTTTGATAAGTCGTTGCATTCAAACCTATCAAAAGCTTCAAAGGCCAATAAGATAATCTTCCAGAAGCAAAACCATGAAATCCCACCTAGGCTGATGTCGGCCAATACTGATTCCAACCGACCCTCCATAATCTATCAAAGCAACAAGCATCATTTTGATTATCAATGGTACAAGCAAGAAATCATTGACTATACAAATTCAGAAAATGAGCTATTGAAGGGCATTCTATACTACCCAAATGACTATAGGGCAACGAAGCAATATCCCATGATCGTTTTTATCTATGAAGAGCAATATGATCAGCGAAATAAATTTATAAATCCATCTAAATACAACATGACAGGCTTCAACGTCTCATCCTTAACATCACAAGGATATTTTGTACTCATGCCGGACATAAAATACAAAATAGGAAGTCCGGGCCTGTCGGCTTCAGATTGTGTGATAGCGGCCGCCAACAAAGTCATAAATTCAGGCCTAGTAAACAAAAATAAAATAGCTTTGATGGGTCAATCGTTTGGAGGATATGAAACCAATTTCATCCTCACGCAGACAAATTTATTCAAAACAGCTGTTTCAGGTGTTTCAATTTATGATCTAAGCAGCATGTACCTATCATTAAGCAGAAGTTCAGGAAAGCCGGAAATGTGGCGGTTTGAATCACAACAGTGGCGAATGGGTAAATCCTTATTCGAAGATAGAAAAAGATATGAGATGAATTCACCTTCTAATTTTGTCGAAAAAATTACTGCCCCTTTGCTGCTATGGTGCGGTGAAGAGGATAAGCAAATCAATCCGGACCAATCGATTGCCTTGTACCTTGCATTAAAAAGAGCAGAAAAGGAATGTATTCTGCTGCTGTATCCAAACGAATCACATTCAATAACCTCTAAGGTGAATCAACTGGATCTTCACGAAAGAATAAACGATTGGTTTGCCTATCACTTAAAAAATGAACCACCGGCAGCGTGGATTGTAAATGAAAGCAACTAAAAAAAAGCAGGCAATACGAAAATAGTATTGCCTGCTAAATCCGAGCCTATTTAAAAACAAATCAAGGCTCGTGGGTCAGTAGTTCGGTACAATCCGAAAATTCAGATAACTTGCCATACATCTGATTGTTGGCAACGTCTACACACACAGCTTCACTAATGTTATTACATTCTACACCTTCTACACAATTAAATGGTGCAATCCTATTCCATCCTTGAACGGTCGTAGAATTATCCCGTTTAACTGAATTACCAGTGCCAACTGCACCTGCAGAAGCAAGCAAAAAGGCTGCAACAGGCATCCATACTTTAAATGATACATTTTTCATAATGACTAAAATTTAATAATAATTAATTTGATCTACTCTTTTCTACAGGTTTTCGATCTCATCCCTGCAACTGGCCGGTTGTGCTTATTTTCTTTTAAATTGATTAACCAATTCTGGACTAAAACGGTACGATACGAGTTTCGAGCCCACAATAGCAAACAAGTGCGTATCGGTAACCAGGATATCGTCAATTTTATCGCCGTCAACCTTATAAACATAGAAACTCATTGCATACGATTTTGATAAAACATCGTAGACATCTATCACATGTGCATTGCTCCACATCCTTTTTTCTTCGTATCGGCTAGGTAAAGTCGAATTTACAAATAACAAATTATGATGGATGGTGCTTAATCGATTAACCAGCAATGGAGGGGCTGAAAATTTTCGCTCATTTTTTGATCTTACATACTCAATTTTAATGGCAGCCTGCGTTGTGGTATCGATGGTATTCCCTCGATCAATTAAATTGAGCCGCCTGTCTGCTATTACATACTGATTTCTATAATAGTATACATAAACAAACCTTTCAAGTGAAGGGCTATAATTCAGTATCCCGTCAGTGTCAAACAATCCGTCGATTTGTTTTTCAAGCAGCTGTGGCGCAGTTTGTACTTTTCCATTGGCAATATCTAACGTCGCCAATACATTTTCACGCGATTGATTAAGGGTTCTCATAATCAAAGTGGTCGAATCGACAACTTTGGCCTTGGTAAAGCCAGGAATCTTTTCAGTTTGCAAAATAGCCTGCAGCTGGTCTAGCCTACCTTTAAAAATACAGGGCACCTTGCCATCATAAACAAAAAAATAAGGAGGATCTACCACCAGCTTTACATTCAAAAATTTAAATAAAGTATCACTAATTTGAAAATGATAGGTTGTTCTCTTACCCGATGAGGTTCCTAATTCTGTAATCAAGGCGGGAGCTGTAGTATTTCCAAAATACAGAGCACTATCACTTTTTCCAGCAAAATAATAACTATTGGCATCCAACTCCACAACCTGCTCCCGCTTTGCCGGAAATGGCGGAAATCGTCTAACGAAATTATTGCGTTTATAAATTATTTCTTCCGATTCCAGAAACAGCCCAACCATCAAAACCACACTAAAAGTGAATACCGCAACCACCCTTGTCACCAAGTAAACCCTATCCTCAATCAACAGTGATAAGGCAAGCAAAGCCAATAAGCAGAAACCAATATTAAAATAAAAGTGTTCAGTCCAGTTCATTTTCTCCAAAATACCCCCGCAAGAACAGGGTACATAAGAACTATAATTTAAAATAAGATGGATATAAATACTAAACATTACCATCAAACCAAAAGCACAAAGCAAACCTCCTTTTCTAAATCTTGACCAACTCAATACTGCTGCAATTATCAACTCAATAGCTGGAATTCCCCAAGCTAAGTATCCCGCAAAGGCACCCAGCAATGGAGATTGACCCAACTGCACTTGAAAATTCTCAAAGTCCAATAGCTTACTCACCGCTGCATAAACAAATAGCAACACATACAAGCAGCACACAGTCAAAACAACACTATTTTTTATTCTTTCCAATTGCATAATAACAAGTTTTCAATAGTGAAATAGTAATCCTTAGAAATCCGACTAATCCGTGGCTGAAAAAATCAAGCCCTCTAAATTATGATTGTAAAATTCCAAAATAAATATCCATAACACTATGCAAATCAAGCATTTCGCTATCCAATTCCAAAAACATTCCAAAATATTCCAACAGACAGGCAACAGGGGACGGACAGCTCACCCCCTCGCCACCCCGCTGGGCGGGAACCCATACTTCTTTCGAAAAGCCTTGTAGAAATTCAGATACTCCCCAAAACCGCACTGGAAGGCGATCTCCTTCAGGGGCAGATCGGTCTGCGAAATGAGCAGGTACGCCTTCTTCAGCCGTTCATCCTGATAAAACTGGTACACGCTGGTACGGTAGTGCACACGGAATCCATTGCGTATCCTGTGCTCCTCGCTGCCGAACAGCAGGGCCAGCGACTTCAAGGAAGGCAGCGGGGCATCCAGATGCTCCAGGATATAGGCATGGATGTTCCCAATGACCGCCGCTTCAGCCTTAGCCCGTTCTGTTGCGGCAGCAGGAACCGGTTTCAAAAAAGGGGCGTCCTTCAAGACCACTTCAGCCAATAATGCGAACACAAACGGATGAACAAGACTACTGCTAATCGAACAGAATAACGGCAACTTAAATCCATGAAGAGTCAAAAACAGTAATTCTGTGGAAGCAAAAGAGGAGGCATCAATCCGTGCCTGTTTGAGCAATCCGCTCCAGGCCAACCTGGAAGAAGGATCCAACAGGGTTTCAAATGGCAGGCCCTGGATCGCTTCCGCGGCATACTTCAGCCGGTCGACCACCTGAGCATTAAAATCGACTATCTGGTGATGGGCATCCAATACAAATACAAATTGGGACAGGTGCTGGAAACCTGCATAAGGCGGCACCATCCCCTGCTCCACAACCAGCGAGCGGATCCGCGCACCGTGTTCTGATAAGGACAGCATAATGGCATCGCATTCATCATCCATGGTGCCCACTTCCAAGGCAGCAGTCTTCCTGCCGGTTGCCAGGTCGAACAGCAGCCGGTAGATGGCCCTGAGTTTTTCCTCTTGATTTGAACTTGACATGCGATTGAATTTGATGGGTTCTGTAACGCCCGCGGCAGTAGAAAGTGAAACAAACCTATCAAATTATACCCATCCAAACTAAAACTTAGGTGTTGGATTCTGGAATCCAACACCTAAGTTTTACGAAAGATGCAAAAAAAAATGGGGGGCAGAAAAAGAGACCTTTCCGCTGGATACAGGGCTTCATAGAGAAAACGGAACCGTCATGGAGAGTGGAAAAACGCCAAATCAAAAAAAGGCCAAGATGACACCGTCCGAGAATGAAAACACTATGCATTTGTCAACCATCAACTATGCAATTACAGCATTCCACACCCGAACAATTACACCGGACAAAACCCAGCCTGGTTGTACCAACACCATAGGCGGCTGAAAATGAATAAGGTTCGATTGAAGGAAAACAAATCCCCACTCTTTCAATGGTTCAATCCTGCAATCCTTCAATCTCCCAATCTTGCAGGGCAGTTCCGTCCTTTGTTTTTTGGAATTTGTTTTTTGGGATTTGCTTTTTGGGATTTGTTTTTTGGAATTTGTTTTTTGGGATTTGCTTTTTGGGATTTGTTTTTTGGGATTTGCTTCTTGGGATTTGTTTTTTGGGATTTGCTTTTTGGGATTTGCTTTTTGGGATTTGCTTTTTGGAATCTTCAATCCAAAAAAAAAGCCTCCGATATCACTATGCAGAGGCTTTCCTATTGTAGTACTGCCGTACCAAGCGGCACTATTTCCTTCATCCTTCCCGGTACGACAGCGCCCCCGAAGGACAGGCATCGATCTGAAGCTTTAACGCCTCAACCGTAGCATGATCACAGTTGACCCAAGGTGTGGCCTTTGGCTGATAGACCTTTGGCAGCATCTTTACACACACACCCGCATGGATGCACTTCTTGGGCTCCCATACTACGGTAAAGTGTCCGTCTTTTTGGTATTCTTTTATGAGTTCCATACTAGTTTAGATTACGATTTCAATACATCCTGTATAGCGTCCAGTTTTTTGAACTGGGCGGCCGCAAACGGACAAAGCGGGATGATCTTGATGTTTTTCTCCCGGGCCATGTCCACGATCTTGTAAAGCAACTGCTGACCTATTTGCTGGCCCTTGAAGGCTGGGTCCACTTCGGTATGGTCAATGATGATCAGGTGTTCTCCGGCAATGGAATAGGTCATCGCTCCTGTGCGTTTTCCATCCTGCTGTGCCATTGCAAAACCTTTGGCGTCCTGTTCTTTCAATACTATTTCCATGGTGTTATTGTTTTAGTTGTATTTGTTAAAAGAGTAAACATTAGACCGATTGCTGCAGCAGCGGCATCACCTTCGTACCGATCAGTGCTATGGACTGCAGCAGTTGCCCGTGCGTCAATCCTGCATTATCCATCTGAAAGGTAAAGCGGTCAATACCGCCAAGGGCCTTGCTGTGCCGCAACAGTTTTTCAGCCACTTGCTCAGGACCACCCAACACAAGCACACCCCTGGGAGCCACCAGCGAATTAAACTGTGCATCCGTAACCGGCGGCCATCCCCTTTCCTTCCCTAATTTTGTCCAAAGGGCCTTGTAGCCCGGATAATAATCGGCGATGGCTTGCTCATTTGTTGCCGCAACATACCCAGGCGAGTGCAAGCCTACCTTGAGTTGGTCTGCTGAAAAACCGGCCTTGCTGCCTGCTTCACGGTAGAGGTCGATCAAAGGTCGGAAACGTTCTGTTTCGCCACCAATGACCGCCACCATCAAAGGCAAGCCCAGCAAACCTGCACGTACAAAAGATTCTGGCGTACCACCCACGCCAAGCCAAACGGGTAATTTTTCCTGTACCGCTCTTGGATAGACAGGCTGGTTGTCCAGCTCTGGCCTGAACCTGCCCGACCACGACACATATTCGTTGTCCCGTATCTGGAGCAGCAGGTCCAGCTTTTCCTTGAAAAGTGCATCATAATCCTTCAGGTCAAATCCAAAAAGCGGATAGGCCTCGATCGCAGAACCACGGCCGACAACCAGTTCGGCACGGCCTTTGGAAATGAGGTCGAGGGTGGCAAAACTCTGATACACCCGCACAGGATCGGCCGTGCTCAATACGGTTACGGCACTGTTGAGCCGGATGCGTTTGGTCCTGGCGGCCGCGGCGGCAAGGATGACGGCGGGAGCGGAATCAAGAAATTCCTTCTTATGGTGCTCGCCAATTCCATAGACATCAAGTCCAGCTTCATCGGCGGCTGCAATACGCTCCAGCAGCTGTTCCATCGCGTCTAAACTGCTGAGGGCGGTAGTGCCATACATGGCAGATGCAAAACTATCTATTCCAATTTCCATTGCAGTATATTTTAATCGGTTGGTATTGATTTATAAAGTGTGTACGTTCAAGGTAAAGATAAGAAAAGTTCTGGAGCCGTACTACTGCCGTTGCTTGGTACTATTCAGCTCACTTTGAGTGATTACCCTATTTTTTTTAGCGTGCCTTTCATCGTATAAAAGCTTCCGTCCGGCAAGGTGGCGTTGCTGTACACCATTTCATTTTCATGGTCTTCAACATGGGTGACCGTAGCACCCGAAATTTCTTTCCAGGCAACCATATACACATTGGGGCGTATTAAAGCAATGGTCGTTTCAACCCGTTCAACGTGGCCGATATTGGTCAGCGAACCGCCTTCTAAAATTGTAAATTCCATGGAATCATCGGATACAAAGAAAAGCTTCACCTTTAAAAAGTCGGTGACCATCTCGTAGGTATTTCCCGTTAGCGTATTTTTCATATGCTTGATGATAGGATTAAAAGGAGGTCATGCTGTTACCGTTGGCGGATTGTGAAGCCGGAACTTCTTCCTGCACCACATCCCAGTGTTCGGCAATCTTTCCATTTTCCAATCTGAAAATATCTACGATAATGACAGGTGCGGGTCCCCACCCAATAACCTGACTATGGGTAATAACGAGAGGGCCTTGCTCCACAATAATTCCCGGCTTCCAACTAAAGCTTTTGTCCACCACATCCAGTATAGTCCGAAGTCCTTCATGACCATTAAGCATGGAGGGGTTATGCTGCAGGTAAGCTTCCTGCCAGTAGCGTTCGATTGCAGTAGTGTCTCTTTGGTGAAACAATTCGTGCATCGCATTCAAGACGATTTCTTTGTTGGTCATTTTTAATTTGGTTTAATTATTTGTCAATTGCTTTGAAGTGCCTAGCGATCAAGGAAAACGTAGAGCGACTTGATCTTGCCCTCTTCAAAAAAGGCAATGTCCATCCCGGTTGCAACAGGTGGCTGTCCTTTGGGTCCTGCACCCCACATAAGCCTGCCCATGTCATTGTTGATGATTACGGGTTGAAGCTGGGTAAACACAAAATCCGGTGGCAGGAGTTTCAGAGTGGCCGTTACGCTTTTGTTGATTGTGTCCAGTCCTGTTACCTTGTCCCCTACATGATACAGATTTGCCTCTGTAGTGTATATTTTCTCGATCGTCTCTAACCTGATAACGGTGCTTCTTTCATTCCACACTTGGTTCAGGTTATCTTCCAT
>Ga0247808_10001091_pt1 | contig 13077 bp, 14 predicted proteins | sample UWRJL089202R1_FD_179914 | JGI IMG/M metagenome (GOLD analysis project Ga0247808, IMG submission 179914) | Plant litter microbial communities from Arlington Agricultural Research Station in Wisconsin, United States - UWRJ-L089-202R-1 | ecosystem: Environmental > Terrestrial > Plant litter >... | reverse complement strand
GAGCATACCTGTCCTTCTCCGAAGGGGCAATGTTTTTGCCCTTAGGAAAGCCTTGTGCCCTGTCTCCCCACCAGTGCTTAGTAAATTTACGCTGTTGCGTTTAAAAAAATCGTTAAATTTGCGGCATAATGAGTAGAAACAGAAAAGCCGGAACGGTAACGATCCTTCCTAACTTAAGTATTATTGATATTGCCGAGGAAGGCAAAGGCGTTGCCAAATCTGACGAACTTGTCGTTTTTGTGGAAAAGGCAGTTCCGGGTGATGTGGTGGATGGCCGCATTGTAAAGAAGAAAAAGAATTTTGCAGAAGCTGTAATTGAAACGCTGCACTCGGGCTCAGACCTGCGGACGGATCCTTTTTGTCAGCATTTCGGTACCTGTGGAGGATGTAAATGGCAGCATATGCAGTATGATGCACAATTGACATTCAAGCAAAAGAATGTGGAAGCGGCACTGCAGCGACTGGCAAAAATTGATACCTCATCTATGGAACCTATCCTGGGTTCGGCTGAAAATAAATATTATAGAAATAAGCTGGAATATACCTTTTCCAATAAACGCTGGTTGAACCAGCAGGATATGGGTGATACTGCCGACCTGGAAATGAATGCGCTGGGTTTCCACGTCCCTTTACGCTTTGATAAGATCCTGGATATACAGCATTGCTACCTTCAGGCGGAACCTTCCAATACCCTGAGGAATCAGGTGCGTAATTATGCCTTGAGAAAAGGACTTACTTTTTATGACCTGAGAAATCATGAGGGTAACCTGCGTAACCTGATCATCCGTACCTCTTCAACAGGAGAGGTTATGGTGGTCGTTGTGTTCGCCTACATTGAACAGGAACAGATCGATGAAATGATGGCTTATCTGCAAACGGAATTCCCTGAGGTAACCTCACTGCAATACATCGTCAACCAAAAGAAAAACGATACGATTTTTGATCAGGACATCGTGACCTGGTCAGGAAGAGACTACATCTTTGAAGAGATGAACGGACTGCGCTTTAAGATCGGTGCCAAATCCTTTTATCAGACCAATTCCCTGCAGGCGCATGAATTGTACAAAATAACGAAGGAATTTGCCGGCTTTACGGGTGATGAGCTGGTTTATGATTTGTATACCGGTGCCGGAACAATTGCAAATTTTGTGGCAGCAAGTGTTAAACAGGTGGTCGGTATAGAATATGTACCTACGGCTATTGAGGATGCTAAATTTAACGCAGAGCTCAATGGTATCACAAACACCTTGTTTTACGCGGGTGATATGAAGGATATCCTGACGGGAACTTTCATCGCCGAACATGGTAAACCGGATGTGGTTATTACAGACCCTCCACGTGCCGGCATGCATGCTGATGTGGTAGCGCGACTGCTTGAAATGGAAGCTGAGAAAATTGTTTACGTGAGCTGCAATGCCGCTACCCAGGCCAGAGATCTGGCCTTACTGAAAGAAAAATATGATGTGGTACGCATCAAGCCTGTTGATATGTTCCCGCATACACAGCACGTGGAAAATGTGGTACTGCTGAAATTACATGTTGATTAAGCTGAAATGGATATAGAAGAATTATTGCCTCAGGAACCTGAGGGTGAAAAAAAAGAAACCAAACAAAGCCCGCTGGTGAGTCTGGAAAAGGATCTGGAACTGTATGCCGATTCTATCAGGGAGGTGGGTATAGAGATTATGGTAGAAGGTATTTCTGCACACCCGATCTTTGTTGCACACCAGCATACTGTGAGTATTGGGGAGTTGATCCTGAACCGCGAAGAGCTGAATACAAACTGGACAATTCAGGCTTCGACCCTGGAAGAGTTTGTGGAAAAAGGGATTATCAATCCTGAAAAAAAGGCGATATTCCTGAAAAGCTATAAGAAGCCTGAAGATTTCATGTGTGTCTTTGTCATCGTTCCTGAGGGAGCCAATTTCATTTACTACCCCTACAAAGCCAGAAAATAAGCTGTAAATAATCCCTGTCAGGACATCCATCACTGACAGGGATACAACTAAAAACTAAAGTAATTTAACCTACTTTATTCTCTTTACATCTCCGCTTTTGGAAGAGGAGGTCTTTTTATAAGAGGCATCGCCTTTATAATACACATCTGCGCCGCCGCTTGCACCGGCTTCAAGTGCCTTATTAACATATACACTGGCATCTGAACCACCACTGGCGGTTACTTTTGCATAATCTACAGGGAAACCTAACGCGTCTACATCCGAGCCTCCACTGGTAGCAAGGGTCATGTTCGCCGCGCTCCCAGTCAAATTGATATCAGCTCCTCCACTGGAACGAATCACGATATCAGTACAGACCAGGTTCAATTTAATGTCTGAACCACCTGATGCACGGATAGACATCTGGCTTGTTTTGATGGTATTCTGTGAATACACATCTGACCCCCCGCTGGCAGAAAGGTCTGTCAAGGTCTTAAGGGTAACATAGGCCTTTACATTCTTTTTGCTGAAGATAGAACTCCATCTGAATCCCTCTTTATAGTGGATAGAGATTTTACTGCCCGATTTTTCTATGACAACATTCTCAATCAGCTCGTCATCGCCAACCAGTTTAATACTTTCCGTACCGGTCTGGCTGATATACAAATCTATTCCGCTCGACACGCCGATTCCTGAAAAGTTGTTTATTGCTATATTTTTGGTGCTTTGTGCATAGGTGTTTGCCGTAAACGTTAGTCCTGCAACGAAGCAAAGGATGGATGTGGTTAATGTGGCTGATTTCATTTGATTGGGTTTAAGATTTGATAGTAAGACGTCGCCCATACCCCAAACGTTGCACTAATTCGAAAATATTTATGAGATATTTGATTATGAACCTTAAAATCGTTCTTTTTGCAGTAAACAACAGCAGAATGGCAGACTCCCAATTACTTATTCTCGATCACACTCAAATTCAGCAAAAGATCAACCGAATTGCCTACCAGATCCTGGAAGATAACCTGACTGAAAAGGAAATTATCCTGGCGGGAATCTGGGACAGGGGATATAAACTCGCCCTGCGCCTGCAAAAGGTGCTGATGGAAATCTCGGACCTTAAAGTAACCATGCTGCGTGTCGATCTGGAAAAGCAAAACAGTAAACTTGTCGCCAGTACTGACCTCGACGAAAGTAAATGGAGAAACAAGGTGATTATTCTGGTTGACGATGTATTAAACAGCGGTAAAACATTGGCTTATGGACTTGGCGTATTCCTGAACACCCCACATAAAAAAATTAGAACGGTAGTCCTGGTAGACCGGAGCCATAAAATATTCCCCATTGCAACAGATTTTGTAGGTCTACAGATGGCCACAGTGCTGAAAGAGCATGTTGATGTCATCATGGACGTTGAAGGTGAGGCAGACTGTGTTTATTTGAGTTAAACTTTGTTTTCCAACTGATTTTTTGCATTTTAGAGGGATGCACCTGTCCCGTAAAAGTCCTATTATCCAGCAGTTCTTTTCCTGGTATACCGGATTTTTAATCCGGAGGGATTTTTCTGGCTATACTTACGATGAAATAACCGTTGCAGAAGATGAGGCAATTTTACTCCTTGCCAATCACTTCAGCTGGTGGGATGGCTTTCTGCTTTTTCAGCTCAACAAACTGGTATTTAAAAAGAATTTCCATATCCTTGTTGGGCAGTCCGATTTTGAGAAACGCTGGTTTCTCAAATATCTTGGTGCTTTCTCACCCTCAGCAAAAGGAAAAGACACCCTGGAAACTTTAATTTACGCCGGACATTTGCTTGATGAGCCTACCAATCTCGTGCTACTCTTTCCGCAGGGCCGACTGTATTCTGCACATGTCAGTGCTGTAAACTTTGAGAAAGGAGTGATGCAGGTGATCAATGCCTCACAGAAGAACTTTAAGATTATCTTCGCTGCCACCTTCGCCGATTATTTCAGCAAACGCAAAGCCCTGGTCAAAACAGCACTGCAATGCTGGGAAGGGGAAGAATACATCAGCCTGCAACTGCTGAAAAGTGAATACAACAAACATTATAGTAAAACGTTGAAGGAGCAAATAAAAATCACTGTATGATCATATTTACCTACGTCGTACTTTTCTTCCTCGTCATCCGCTTCTCGGTAACGCTTTTCAACTTTTTATCGAACCCTAAACTCCCGCATTTCAGACAACGTCTGGATGGATTGGTATCTGTTATCATCAGGGTGAAAAATGAAGAAAGCAATCTGCTGAGCCTGTTGCAGGCCATACGTGATCAGGATTATCCTGATCTGGAAATTATCATCAGCCACTCAGGTCTTGACCGCTCAGACCCTGCGCTCTCAGATCCTGCATTGCGGTTCGTAGTTCAGGAGAAGACAGATTTCAGTGCGCTCGCTGATGAGGTAAATGGCGACTATGTGCTTCTGCTGGACTCTAATACCATCATTGAGAAAGGATTCATCTATAGCCTGATCTATCGCGCTGAAGTTTTCAAGCAGTCCATCATGGCGATCATTCCCAATCAGCAGCCTGTTGGGCTCCTGCAGAAACTGGTTCTCCCACTTCAGGATTTTGTCCTTCTGAATATGATACCCCTGCGTATTCTGAAAATGCTAAAGGGAATCACACTCGTCAACATCCGTCAGGACTGCCTTTTTTTTAAAGCTGCAGCCTTTGCGCACTATGGCGCCGTTAATTTACCCGTAGAAGTTCTCCTGGCAAATAAAATGGCGAAAAGCAGATATGGACAAGACCAGGGGCAACTTCTGGCTGCAGCAACAAAAACCTTCACACAAAATATGGCGGGTAACCTGCTCACCGGAATCTGCTATACCTTTCTGGTTGTAGCAGGGCCAGTAATCATTGGTTTTGGGGTGGATGTGTATATCCTGATCCTGCCTGCGGGGCTGATATTCCTGACCCGGGTCATGATCTCTTTTCTGACTGCGCAGAACCCCGTCAGAAATATCATTTTGCATCCCCTGCAGATGCTGATGCTGGCACTGCTATTGTTACGTGCAGTGAGCAGACAATTATTGACAAGACGTCAACATAAGGGCTAAAAATATGAATGCTTTTTATGTAAATTTGTAGCATATACCTAATCAACACTATGGAGTACAATTTATCTGTTACCATTGATAAGTCATCAGGCTTTTGTTTCGGCGTGGTGTACGCTATTGATATGGCTGAAGATATCCTGGATCAGGACGATTATCTGTACTGTTTAGGGGATATTGTACACAATGATGAGGAAGTTAAACGCTTAACGGCAAGAGGTCTCAGAATTATCGATCACGATGAGTTGAAGACCTTGCGTCGTGAAAAAGTGTTAATCCGCGCACATGGCGAGGCACCATCAACTTATCAGCTGGCGCTCGAAAATGAACTGATTCTTATTGATGCCTCATGTCCTGTAGTGCTCAAGCTGCAAAATCGAATCAAGAATTCTTATGATGACAAGGAACATATCCTGATCTTCGGGAAACATGGCCATGCAGAAGTAATCGGACTTCAGGGACAGACGGAAGGTAATGCACTCGTTTTCCAGGATCTTGCAGAATTGGACGGGGTAGAACTGCCCGCTAAGTTTACACTATACAGCCAGACCACTAAGAGCACAGATAAATTTTATGGGATCAAAGACGAGTTCATTGCCAGAGGCTATGATGTCAAAGCCAATGATACCATCTGCAGACAGGTCTCAAACAGATATGGTGACCTGGAGAAATTTGTAGCCAACTATGACAGGATTATCTTTGTTTCGGGCAAAAAATCATCGAACGGAAAAGTGCTGTATGATGTCTGCAAAAAATACAATGACAATTCCTACTTTATTTCAAATGTAGACGAGCTCGATCTGAGCTGGTTTAACGCAAACGACAGGGTGGGTATCTGCGGCGCAACCTCAACACCAATGTGGCTGATGGAGCAGGTAAAACAAAGACTAGAGCAATTTTAAGATATTTATAAAATCATACGGCATTTCCAGTACAGGGATCTGCCCAACTATATTATGGGGAAAAAGGGTGTATTGTTAGTGAATTTAGGAACGCCGGATAGCCCGGAAGTACCTGATGTGCGAAAATATCTGGATCAATTTTTAATGGATGAACGGGTAATCGATATTCCTGCATTTAACAGAACGCTGTTGGTGAAGGGTATCATCGTTCCTTTCAGAAGTCCTAAAACAGCCAAACTGTACAAGGAAATCTGGGATGAAAACGGTTCTCCGCTCTTGTACTACAGTAAAATTCAGGCTGCCATGGTACAGGAGCAACTTGGTGATGATTACCATGTTGAACTTGCCATGCGTTACCAGAGCCCTTCCATACAGTCGGGCCTGGATAATATGAAGGCTGGTCTGGTGGAAAGTATCCAGGTTATTCCCATGTTTCCGCAATATGCCTCAGCCAGTACGGGCTCTGTCATTCAGAAAGTGATGGAGATCGTCGGTAAATGGCAAACCATACCGCCAGTGAGCTTTGTCAATTCTTTTCATGATAACAAACTGCTGATAGAAACTTTTGCAGACAATGCACGCAAATATGATCCTGCATCCTATGATCAGATCCTGTTCAGCTTCCACGGTCTGCCCGAGCGTCAGCTAAAGAAATGTGACCATTCCGGTCATCACTGTTTGCAAAGTGCAGATTGCTGCTCAACGCTTACCGATGTCAATAAATTCTGCTATTCTGCGCAATGTCATGATACGGCAAAGCTTATTGCAGCAGAACTCAATATTCCTGCTGAACAGTATTCCGTGTGCTTCCAGTCCAGACTGGGTAAAGAGCCTTGGGTACAGCCTTACACCAGTGATGTACTTAAAGAACTTGCTGCCAGAGGTAAGAAAAGATTACTGGTATTCTGCCCGGCTTTTGTTGCCGACTGCCTGGAAACACTGTATGAAGTTACAGTAGAGTATGGGGAGGAATTCAAAAAACTTGGTGGCGAAGAAGTCCAGCTTGTTTCCAGTCTCAACGATCATCCAAAGTGGATTGAAGCCATTGTCGGAATGGTTAAAGGCTAGTTCAGATACTTTTTCAGTGCGGTAAAGATTAAATCAGTGGCACCCTTGCTGGCTGCAACATAGGCTGCCCCTGATTGACCTGCTTCATGATTATTCTTTAGACTGTCAAAAGCAGTGTGTAACTCCGCAGCCGTGCTGATGCTTGATGCAGCACCTGTACGCAATAGATCTTTTGCCTCCTGGAATTTCTGATACTTGGGTCCGAAAATCACGGGTATGCCAAATGCGGCCGCTTCCAGGGTATTGTGAATACCAACACCAAATCCACCCCCAATATAAGCAATGTCAGCATACTGATAAAGGGCTGATAGCATGCCCACATGATCTATGATCATTACCTGTGCGGATTTATGATTGGGGCTGAGCTTGCTGAAGCGCGTTGCGGCCGGGAATAGCGATTCAACTTCTGCAATGCGCTTTTCGTCAGTCTCATGCGGTACGATGATGAATTTCCAGTCTGTATAGCGATCGGGTAGTGTGGCAAGTAATTGTTCATCCGCCAGCCAGCTGCTTCCTGCAACGCACACACGCTTACCGGCACAAAATGCCTCAATTAAGGGGAGGGCTTTCGGTGTTGCAGCATTAGCCGCCACCCGGTCCAGACGGGTATCACCTGCAATGCTGACGTTCTTCAAGCCGACCGATGCCAGCAGGCTTTCGCTTTCCTTGTTCTGTACAAAGAAATGAGTGACCTTCTTCAGGATATCCCTATAAAACGCTCCATAAAATTTAAAGTAAATCTGATCGGGTCTGAAAATACCGGAGACAATAAACAGGGGGACTTTGGCCTGTTGTAATGCCTTAAAATAATGATGCCAATATTCGTATTTGGTAAAGACGGCAAGCTCGGGATTGATCGCTTTCACTAAGCGCAGGGCATTGCTATGCGTATCCAGGGGAAGATAAAATACGCCTTCGGCCAGTGCATAGTTCTTTCTGATCTCATATCCCGAAGGTGAAAAAAACGTAATTACGATCTTTTTCGAAGGGTATTCCTGCCTGATCTTTTCCAATACAGAACGCCCCTGCTCAAATTCTCCAAGTGATGCAAAATGAAACCAGACATGCTTTTCTTTTGGATTGATGACGCTACCGATCTGCTCAAAGAGATTTTTTCGCCCATTCACAAAAAGCCTGGCTTTTGGATTAAATAAGGAAAAACACCTGACTATCAGTCTGTAAAAGAATATGCCAAAATTATAAAGCCAAAGCATTTTGTATGTTTATTTATTATCTTAGCCGAAGATACTTTATAAAATCTAAAAGGAAATAGAAATGGTGTACGCCATCACCTCTGATTTTAATAAAATAGATAGAAAGCCTGCCGAATAAACTTATTTTTGAGGTCTATAGCCTGCAGAACATAAATGTCCCGGAGGAATGAAAAATTTAAAGACCTAAACTGGTAGATTAATTAGAATGGAACGTAAAAGAGTATTAATTACCGGTGCTGCCGGATTTTTGGGTTCGCACTTATGCGACAGGTTTATTGCTGAAGGATACCATGTTATTGCTATGGATAACCTGATCACCGGAGACCTTCAGAATATCGAACATCTGTTCAAACTGGAGAACTTTGAGTTCGCTCACCATGATGTGTCCAAATTTGTATATGTACCCGGCAAACTGGATTATATCCTGCATTTTGCATCACCTGCAAGTCCGATTGACTACCTTAAAATTCCTATCCAGACGCTTAAAGTAGGATCATTGGGAACCCATAACCTGCTTGGTCTGGCAAAGGCTAAAGGCGCAAGAATGATCATTGCCTCTACTTCAGAGGTTTATGGCGATCCAAATGTTAATCCACAACCTGAAGAATACTGGGGTAATGTAAATCCGGTAGGACCAAGGGGTGTGTATGATGAAGCTAAACGTTTTCAGGAAGCAATGACGATGGCTTACCATACTTTCCATGGTCTGGAAACCAGAATCGTTAGGATCTTCAATACTTACGGACCAAGAATGCGCCTGAACGACGGACGTGTATTGCCTGCATTTATCGGACAGGCTTTGCGCGGTGAAGACCTTACCGTTTTCGGTGATGGATCGCAAACGCGTTCTTTCTGCTATGTGGATGACCTGGTTGAAGGTATCTACCGTTTGTTGCTGAGCGACTATGCGCAGCCAATGAACATCGGTAACCCTGATGAAATCACCATCAAACAATTTGGAGAAGAGATCATCAAGCTTACCGGAACTACTCAGAAATTGGTATTGAGAGACCTTCCTGTAGATGATCCAAAACAAAGAAGACCGGATATCACCAAGGCAAGGGCTATACTGGGCTGGGAGCCTAAAGTAAGTCGTGCGGAAGGTTTGAAGATCACTTACGAGTATTTCAAGTCTTTGCCACAAGAAGCACTTGTGAATAAAGATCATAAAGACTTTACAACCTATAACAAATAGATGTCGAAAATATTAGTAACCGGCGGAACTGGGTTTATTGGCTCCCACACCGCAGTAGAATTGCATAATGCAGGCTTCGAGGTGATCCTTGTGGATAATTTCGCAAACTCAAGTCCAAAGATTCTGCAGCAGATTGAGCAGATTACGGGTACACCACCGGAGTTCGTTGAGCTGGATCTTTGCGATGAAGCAAAAGTGAAGGCTTTTGTAGCTGAACATACGGATATCACCGGTGTCATTCATTTTGCAGCCTACAAGGCGGTAGGTGAATCTGTACAGGAGCCTTTGAAATACTACAGAAACAATTTTTATTCACTCATCAACCTGCTCAATGCCTTCAACAGCAAGATCAACTTCGTGTTCTCTTCGTCCTGCACGGTATATGGGCAGCCGGATAGCCTTCCGGTAACGGAGGATGCAGCGGTTAAGAAGGCGGAGTCCCCTTATGGAAATACCAAGCAGATTGCTGAAGAAATTTTAACGGAGACCTGTGCGGTAAGTCCGGAACTGTTTGTGACTTCCTTAAGATACTTTAATCCCGTTGGTGCACATGCATCGGCTTTAATCGGCGAACTTCCTATAGGTGTTCCTCAGAACCTCATTCCTTTTATCACGCAGTCTGCTATCGGCAAGCGCGGTGCGATCACTGTACACGGTGATGACTACAACACCGCTGATGGTAGCGCTGTGCGCGATTATATCCATGTGGTAGATCTGGCTAAAGCGCATGTGGCTGCAATCAACAGACTGGAAAGTAAGGCTGCTGAATCTAACTATGAAGTGTTTAACCTGGGAACGGGAAAAGGGTCATCGGTACTGGAAGTGATCCATGCCTTTGAAAGCTCAACAGGAGAAAAGCTTAACTATACCATCGGCCCAAGAAGGGCAGGAGATGTAGAACAGGTATACGGTGATGTGAAAAAATCGGCAGCGCAGCTAGGCTGGAATGCTGAGCTGGATCTGAACGAAATGATGCGCTCGGCCTGGAACTGGGAGAAATATTTAAAAGATAATCCGTTTTAATGTTATTAAGCGCACATCGGGATCTCAAAGCTGCCATTGTTGCTATTCCACCTAAGGAAAAAGACAAACTGCTGCTGCGCCTGATCGCAAAAGACAAGGTGCTCACCGAGCACCTGCATTTTAAACTGCTCGAAGACGAGAGTGACCTGGAGGAACGACAGATCAACCTGCAGCAGGAGATTGAGGATGGTATTGCTGAATTGCTGGCTAACCGCAAATACAATTCAAAGGATACTACTGCGGTGATGCGCAAGCTCAATGGCAGGATCAACCATCATGCAAAGGTGACTAAAGACCTGAAGAGTGAAGTGGAGCTGCGGATCAATCTGCTCAACCTGGTTCCAGTTATTTATAAGGAGTCTGTGTTTTCTGTGCTGAGTAAGTTCAACGATAAACTCATGGTTTATTTCGTGAAGACAACACAGTCGGTCTGGAAAAAATACCAGAAACTGCATGAAGATCTGCAGTTTGACCTGAAAGATCAACTGAATCCCCTGCTTGCAAAAGTGCATCAGGGAAAGCTGGCAAAGGCAGCTGAAGAATTACAAATACCTATTGAAATATAATTAACGCCTTAGAAGCTCGTAAAAACTATACAATGAAAAAGATTTTAATTACCGGAGGAGCCGGATTTATTGGATCTCATGTCGTAAGAAGATTTGTGACCCGTTACCCGGATTATATGATCGTAAATCTGGACAAACTGACTTATGCCGGTAATCTGGCTAACTTAAAGGATGTTGAAGACATGCCGAATTACCGTTTTGTCAAAGCGGATATCACTGATGCAGTCAGCATGAATGACCTGTTTGGTGCTGAGCAGTTTGATGCTGTGATCCACCTGGCAGCAGAATCGCATGTTGACCGTTCTATTACGGATCCTACAGCATTTGTGATGACCAATGTGATTGGTACAGTAAATTTATTGAATGCAGCCCGTGAGCACTGGAAAGGTGCTTACGATACCAACCGATTCTACCATGTTTCTACAGATGAAGTATATGGTGCACTGGGTGAAACAGGTATGTTCACTGAGACTACAGCCTATGATCCGCACAGTCCATACTCTGCTTCTAAAGCAAGTTCTGATCACTTTGTACGTGCTTATCACGATACTTATGGCATTGATGTGGTGATCTCTAATTGCTCAAACAACTACGGTTCACACCACTTCCCGGAGAAACTGATCCCGCTTGCCATCAACAATATTAAAAATAACAATCCTGTACCTGTTTACGGCAAGGGAGAAAATGTACGCGACTGGCTTTGGGTGGAAGATCATGCCCGTGCAATTGACGTGATTTTTCATGAAGCAAAAACCGGCGAAACCTACAATATCGGCGGACATAACGAATGGAAAAACATTGACCTGATCCACTTGCTGTGCAAAATCATGGATAAGAAATTAGGTCGCGAGCCAGGTGAATCAGCTAAACTGATCAGTTTCGTTACGGACAGGGCAGGGCATGATTTGCGTTATGCCATTGATTCTACCAAACTTCAGCAAAAACTGGACTGGGTGCCAAGCCTGCAGTTTGAAGAAGGTCTGGAAAAAACAGTAGAATGGTATCTGGAAAATGAAGAATGGCTTAACAATGTAACGTCGGGTAATTACCAGGCGTACTATGATACACAATATCAAAGCAGATAATTTTGTTCGGCTGGTTCGGACATAAAGATAAGGAAGTTGAATTCAACTTCTCCAATATAGGGGTAGATATGCATTCGCATATCTTACCCGGTATTGATGACGGTGCCCAAAACCTGCAACAATCGCTCATACTTGCCAACAAGTTCATTGAACTTGGTTATACCAAGCTAATCGCTACGCCACACATCATGGCCGACTATTACCGGAACACTCCGGAAAAAATCTACAAAGCACTGGATATCCTGAAGGATGGTTTAAGCAAAAACAATATCGCGCTAACTGTAGAGGCTGCTGCCGAATATTATGTAGACGAGGCTTTCGAAAAGAAACTTTCCAGGAAGGAACTGATGACCTTCGGTACCAACTTCGTCCTCTTTGAACTCTCCTTTGTTAATCCCCCACAAAATTTAATAGATCTGCTGTACAGGATTCAGGCTGCCGGTTATGTGCCTGTGCTGGCGCATCCGGAGAGATATCCGTACTACGGATCTATAGAGAATTATTTGCAGATCCGTGATGCAGGCTGCAATCTCCAGATCAATACCATTTCACTTACCGGCTACTACGGTGCATCAGCGCGTCAGCTTGCCGAGCAACTAACAGATCACCATGCTGTAGATTTTATTGGCAGTGATATGCATCATCCCAAACATGCAGCCGCTTTAAAAAAGAGCCTGCAATTGCCCCGCGTGCAGAAACTGCTTGGAGAGGAGCTCCAGAATACGGTACTGAGGTAGTTTATTCGTAACGCAATGCTTCAACAGGATCAAGCTTGGATGCTTTCTTAGCCGGGTAATAGCCGGAAAGAATACCCACGATGACGCAGAGTGCAAATCCCCCGATGATAAACAACCAGGGTATGATAAAAGATCCACCCATCAGCAGGGAGATGGCATTCCCCAGTCCAATTCCAAATAGAATACCCATAGCACCACCCATCAGACAGATCACCACCGCTTCAATCAGAAACTGTTTCCTGATGATCGAAGGCGTTGCACCAATGGCTTTACGGATCC
>Ga0247808_10001090_pt1 | contig 13089 bp, 11 predicted proteins | sample UWRJL089202R1_FD_179914 | JGI IMG/M metagenome (GOLD analysis project Ga0247808, IMG submission 179914) | Plant litter microbial communities from Arlington Agricultural Research Station in Wisconsin, United States - UWRJ-L089-202R-1 | ecosystem: Environmental > Terrestrial > Plant litter >... | reverse complement strand
TCCGCTGGTACCGACATTCGTGCCTTCGTTGTCGGTGGTCGGGTTGTAGCTAGCATGAAACGCCAAAGCCTCGATGATGATTTCCGATCTAACCTCCACAAGGGTGGAGAAGGTACAACAATCAAGCTTACTGAAGAAGAAACCAAAATGGCCATCAAGGCCGCCAAAGCAATGGGTCTTAACATCGCCGGTGTCGACATGATGCGAAGCGAACGTGGTCCATTAATTCTTGAAGTAAATGCCAGCCCTGGGTTCGGTATTGAAAAAGTAACCGGTCGCAACGTTGCTGGCGCTATTATTGAGTACATCGAACATAACGCAAAACGCGGTAGTAAAAAAGACCGTGTCGGAGCGTAAGCTCATTCTGCTATACTAGTCCGTATGGACAAACTACGCTTGATAATATGGCGGCGCTCAACCACCATTATTTTGAGCATTGGTGTGATACTTATTTTAGTAGCAATCGTGAGCTCGTTTATAGTCACCCACTTTAAATCAACCGTTCAGGTGCATATTGGTAGTGGTGTGTATTCATTATGGCTTGCCAATACTGAAGCTGATCGAGTTCAAGGCCTCTCTGGTGTTGATAAGTTAAGCATGAACGGCGGTCTGCTAATGGCGTACGACATAAGCGCCGACCATGCGATTTGGATGAAAGATATGAACTTTCCGCTCGATATCGTTTGGCTTAATAGTAAAAAAGAAGTCGTTTATATTGTCAAAAATGCCCCTCCTGAAAATCCGGCGGAAACTATTTATGTGCCAAAAGATTCCGCAATGTATATCCTTGAACTACCAGCAGGCAGCGTTGTGAAGGCCGGAATTAAAACTGGTGATACTGCTGATTTCAAGTTAGATGTATAATAGTGCCATGATAGTACCTGCAATATTCATTGGCCTCGCCCTCATCTTGTTCGCCGGGTCATTCTTGTCAAAACGACGGTTTGGACTGCTTGGGTTAGCTTTAACGGCCGGCGCAACTCTCAGCACTATGTGGAGCTACGATGCTGGCTTAATAATCTCCAGTACTGGCCTGGTTCCGGCGGGTCCAATGACAAATGCCGTAGCTTTGTCGCTAGTGGTGTTGCTGCCGGCGATTGTATTGCTATTCCACGGTTATAGGTACAAGGCGATGTTTTCACGAATTATCGGCTCAATTCTATTTACTATTTTGGCACTGGCGTTCTTGCTTGAACCAATAGGCTTTGCATTACCCCTTGAAGGAAGTTCAGCTTATTTATATAATCAAGCAGTAAGTTACAAAGAGCTCGTTATTAGTATCGGTGTTATCTTGGCGATTATTGATTTATTCTTCACTAAGCCCGCTCATGTTGCCGAAAAACATAGCAAGAAAAAATAGGTTACATTGACACATCACCCCCGTTGCCGTATAATGCGTAAGGTCGTGGGCCAGTAGCTCAGCTGGTTAGAGCACCTGCCTTTTAAGCAGGGTGTCATGGGTTCAAGTCCCATCTGGCCCTCCAAGACATCATTTTACGGAACCGGGTTCAAGTCCTCACAATGCTTGGCCCTCCAGGGTATCATCCAAAGAACCGGGGTTCAAGCCACCATAAGCTTGAACCTCGAATAAAGAACATCCCATTTTCGCTACCGGGGGTGTTTTTTATTTGGAGAACTTTTATACTGAGAACAGATGACAGGTAGTAAATCAAAGTTGCGCGGCATGAGTTTTGAAGGTGTAAACCTGGGTGGCTGGTTGCTGGTTGAAAAATGGATGACTCCATCGTTATTCAAGGGCACTGATGCCCAAGATGAATATTCGCTTATGAACACGGCGCTCGGCACTTCACGAATTGAACAACATAGAAATACATTTATTACCGAAGACGATTGGAAGTGGTTAGCCAGCAATGGTATTGCATACGTCCGGTTGCCTGTTGGCTATTGGGCACTTGATGATGATGCTCCATATAAAAATGCATTTCAGCGGCTCGATTGGGCGTTTGAGATGGCACAGAAGTATCACATTAACATTCTGCTCGATTTGCACGCACTGAAGGGTTCTCAAAACGGGACAATCCATAGTGGCAAGGTCGGCCCGGTCCAGTGGCGTCAATACGTGGACAATTCGCTTGAGACACTCGAGCGATTAGCGTTAAGGTATCGCGATTCACCAGCGCTATGGGGAGTTGAAATTATCAATGAGCCAAAGGTAATGGGGAACTACTTTGCGCTGCTTCGTTATTACCGCCAGGCCTACAAATTACTTCAGGGCGTACTAAAGCCAGGTACGTATACGGTGTTTCAAGATGGGTTTGTGCCACTGCTTTTCTCGGGGGCACTGCGAGCGCGTAAAAATTATCCCATCATTATGGATACGCACTTCTACTTAGCTTTCCCTAAGTTGCTAGCAAAGCTTTCGCCAGAAACATACGACTTTGTGCGAAAGGTGTTATACGGTGGAACCTTGCTGCTGACATCATGGCGTCAACCGCTTATCGTTGGCGAGTGGAGCTCGGTATTACCCCAGGCAATGTTTAACCGCGTACCTCAACCCGAACATCTTGCGATGTTGGGTGCTACTATCCAACGTCAGCGGCATATGTACCATCGTGCCATTGGGCGATTTTACTGGAATTATAAAACAGAAGGCCAGGGGATGTACAATTATCGATCGCTGGTTGAAACTGACACGATAAATACATAACTATCACATTTTCCATCGCTATGATAAGTAGGTGGGTTGGTGGTTTCGGCAATTAGTACATTCGTCCTGGGGCATTGCCGTCCTTTGTGCCACGTTCGTAATTGGTGTATGGTTGGCTCTTTTGTTGCGAGTGCCAATCTGGCTTGGCGTGGCAGTACTCCCATTGGTAGCGGTTTCTTTTTGGCACCTTCGGGTGTATGTTTTACCTGTCCTTGCTTGCAGCGGCCTATGTATTGGCCTAGGTTATGGCTCGGCGGCATTAGGCGAACGTGATGCCTATACATTCTATTTGGGGCATTCGGTTCAGTTGTCCGGAAAGGTAAAAGAAGACCCGAGCCGAAGCGGCTCTGGGCAACTTTCGCTGCAACTCGATACCGTCACAATCGATGAAGTGCAACTGCCTGGTAGTGTACTCGTTAGTGTTGCTAACCGCGATATAAAACGTGGCGATATTGTCACTGTCACAAGCTTACTTAAGCCGGGCTTTGGAAGTTTTCCAGCCAGTATGAGCCGAGCAACAGTTGTGTCGGTTATTCGCCCGGTACCTGGTGATGTCGGGAGGGTCGTGCGCGATTGGTTCGCCGACAAAGTAAGGGTTAATATTGCTGAACCGCAGGCCAGTCTAGGGGTCGGCTTTTTAACAGGTCAAAAGAGTGCCTTGCCGGATGATTTGTCGGACGCCTTGAAGGTTGCCGGCCTCACCCACATTGTTGTCGCGAGTGGATATAACCTAACCATATTAGTACGGATGGCTCGGCGTTTATTCGTGAAGTTTTCAAAGTACTTAGCGGCGGTATCTTCAGGGGTGATGATTACCATGTTCATGGCAATCACTGGCCTGAGCCCGAGCATGACGCGGGCCGGATTGGTGTCGGGGTTAAGCCTCATGGGCTGGTACTATGGTCACCGGTTTCATCCGTTGATATTACTGCCTTTCGCAGCTGCAATTACCGTAGCTATTCAGCCAAGTTACGTATGGGGCGATTTAGGTTGGCAATTAAGCTTTGCGGCTTTTGCTGGGGTGATGGTTGTGGCACCTTTATTGCAGGTGTATTTCTATGGCCAAAAAGAACCAGGGGTTTTTAGGCAAATTTTAGGCGAAACAATCGCAGCCCATATAGTAACAGTGCCGATAATAGCTATTGGGTTTGGGGTAGTCTCAAACGTAGCGGTTATTGCGAACGTATTGGTTGTACCGTTAGTTCCACTGGCTATGCTGCTAACATTTATTTCCGGCATATGGACTATTACAGGATTACCGCTCGTTTGGCTGGTCGCAACACCAACCGAATGGCTGCTGGCTTATATGACCAATGTGGCCACGTTTGTGTCGGAATTGTCATGGGCGCAAAGTGAGCTGCAATTTGAACTGTGGGTATGGGGCGCCTATGTGTTAGTGGTAGCCTTAGCCTGTGTTTGGATGACTCGAGCTACAAAGTACGATCTAAGAGACGCAAATACGGTTATTTAAATTATCGTGGGCGGTTGCGGGCAATTTCGCGGGCCATATCGGCGAAGAGGTCGTCAACCAGGTCGTCGCTAAACTCGCCATGTTTTTTAGCGACTGCGGTACGGATTAAGAAATCAGCCAGAGCGGGGTTTTTTGGTAAGACCGAACCATGCAAGTAAGTACCAATAACGTTCTTGTAACGAGCACCTTCGTTACCGTCAGCGGCATTATTGCCAGCGCCTTTGATGACTGTTGCAAGGGGCTTCACTTTAGATCCAAGGTGCGTTTGACCGCTGTGATTTTCGTAACCGATAATATCACCAAATTCGTCAGAGTGGGTGACGATGTTGCCGATAAGCCGTTCGTTTGTTCCGTAGGTTTCAATATCAAGTACGCCAATACCATCGAGCTGGTTGCCGGCAAGTGTCTTGAAAAAGTGACCAAACAATTGGTACAGGCCACACACCATAAGCATTGGGACGCCAGCATTTGCCCATTGTTGTAGTTGTGGTCCGATTTTCAAAAGGTCGGCATGAATAATTACTTGTCCGCTATCTTGGCCACCGCCGCCAATGACAATATCAACTTTCTTCGGGAGCTTGTCGCCAACATTGTATTCAATAACAACCGGTGTGTAGCCATACCATTCAAGGCGCTTTGTGATGACGAGCAGGTTGCCGTTGTCGCCATAAATGTTCATATCTTTTGGATACAGTTGTAAGATAGTGATTGCTTTGTTTTCCATTAGGCGACTACCTCCACTCGAGTAATTTTAGACAGTTCTTTTCGCAGTGCTAACATGGCGGTGTACGTACAGTAAATACGTTTCGGGGTTTCCGGGTGTAGAGCGATGAATTCTCGCAAGGCTACAGCTAGCTCGGTTTCGACTTTTTCAACTGGCACGTCGTCGTATTGCATGCGCAGGGCCATGTCGTAGGCGCGGACACCACTAATATAAACTGGCTCTTTTTCCAAGCTGGTGAAATCAACGTCCCATAGCCATGACATATCGCGGCCGTCGGCGTAGTTGTCATTGATGGCGATCATGGTGGCGTAGCCCTTTGGGTCGTACGATTGCAAGCCAAGCCTAAAGCCAGATGGGTTTTTAACAAGCACTAACTCAAGTGGCTGGTTGCCGACGGTTAATACTTCACCACGACCGAATGCAGGGGTGACGATTGAAAGTGCCCCCAGCAGGCTGTTTATAGAGGCTTCTGGCACGATTGCTCGGGTTAAAGCTAATGCAGCTGCACTATTGAAGATGTTATAGACACCACGCAGCTTAAGTGGCGTGACGAAATCTTTGCCGGCGATTGAAAAAGCGGCACCTTTTTCGTTAAAGTCCTTTAGCGTAACGTCGGCATTAGGGCGGACACCTTTTTTGCTAGCTTTCCCATGAAGGTCGTCGTCGCTAGGGAAGTGTGAAAGCAGCGCATCGTTCAATCCAAAGTAACGAACGTCAGAAGACAACCCGTCGGCTATTTTAAGAACTCGTTCATCTTCGCGGTTTATAACAACAGTTTCAGTTGTAGCGATAGCAATTTTTTCAAGCATCCGGGCGGTAGCATCTATCTCACCAAAACGATCCAATTGGTCACGCATGACATTTAATAGCAGGCTGTAACGTGGTGGAACGATTTCAACAAACTTTACTGCATGGGCTTCATCAAGTTCCAAGACGGCAATATCGGCATCGAGGTTACCCTTGATATCAATCTCACCCAATAAAGCAGCGGCAACCCCGCGCACGAAGTTGCTACCTGTGCGGTTAGTAAACACCTTGAGCCCTTGAGCCTCGAGGAGGGCGACGACCATTTTTGTAGTGGTCGTTTTACCATTGGTACCACTAATAACCACAACACCTTTCGGGAGCTGGTTAAGAATACTTGGAATAAAGTCTGGGCTTATTTTCTCGACAAATAAACCTGGGAGGGCTGAACCGCCACCGCGCAAACGGGCGGCGTATCGGACGGCTTTGCCCAGGATAATCACAAATGGTTGTGGCATATCATCCATTATATCGTACATAAGCGCTTCTCCCTGTTATAATATTTATATGTTCTTGGTGGGAATACTTTCCTGGTGGTACGGTCGTGGTTGGTTAGGACAACTGCGTCGTGTAAGTGACCGATGGCGGACAACCGTTGAGTTCTTTTCTATAAGCCAACTTTTTGCGACTTTATTTTCACCATTTCGCCAAATCTCAGCTAGTCCAACCAACAGTCCTAACCCGATAGCGGCCTTAAGGGCGCTATTTGACCAGCTTCTTTCACGACTTATTGGCGCCTTTGTTCGTATCTTTACGGTATTTGCAGGCTGTATCGTTATCCTGCTTCAAGTAATATATGAATCGGTGTTGCTAGTACTATGGTTTTTCTTACCCGCCTTACCAGTGGTCGGGTTTATATTGCTAGCAATCGGATGGGTACCTACATGGATGTAAATCTGTTTAATTGGCACAGTCGCCGCGCCCAGTACGCACGCCTTGGCCACGCACTTAAGAATTGGGTTCTTCTTTTTAACCTAACGTTTGCGCTGTTGATAATTCTCGGTGTTCTGGCCCTTGTTGCTGGCATGGCACTTGGCTGGGCGTTAATTGGCTTGTCGGCAGTACCGGCGATGATTGTCAAATGGTACAAATATGAACTGAAGGATGTGCCACGCGTTGCATCCGGCACATCAATCGATAGCCAGCTTGATAGTGAATTGCTGGCGTTATTACCTGAACAGCCTACGCCAAAAGAAATTGCTATTGCGTTAATGCAAGCCAACGGGGGACTGTTCTTTCAAGTACGCTTCGGTGTAGGGGGCAGTTTCTTGAAAGAAGTAGCCTCAGATAACCGCGCTGACACAGTAGCCATATTTCAAGAAGCCTTAGCTATTTCACAACAAGCGGGTGGCCGGCTGAACCCTGGTGTACTTATTCTGGCGATGATTAGGCAATTGCCTGCTCGCGAAACATTGCTGGGCCACTTGCAGTTAAGCGAAGATGACTTACTGCGTGGAATCCACTGGTATAACCACCTAAACGACTTAGTCGATAAAGCTCGAAAACGCCCAAAGCAGGCCGGCGGTATTGGTCGGGATTGGTCATTCGGTTGGATTCCAACCCTTACTCAGTATGGAATGAATATTTCCCAAAGCGGCACCTTGGCTCGTGGCGAGATTCGCTCGGAGGTACTTACTCAGCTCGTAAGCTCACTTGCAAATAATTCTGGCGTCATTGCACTTGTTGGTAAAGACGGCGTGGGTAAAACCGAGCTGGTGTACGAACTAGCCGAGAAGTTGATGTTCCCTACTAAAGATGTCCCAATACAGCTTCACTATCACCAAGTTTTCATGTTGGATGCTTCACGGTTAGTATCGGTAGCAAACGAGCGCGGCGGGGTAGAAAGGCTTATTAGTGCCTTGCTAGGTGAAGCATATGCAGCAAAAAATATCATCGTCTGCCTTGATAATGCCGAGCTGTTCTTCGAAGACGGAGTGGGGTCAGTAGATATTACTCGCTTACTTATGCCAATTATTGAAGCTGGGCGACTGCGCATGATATTAACAATGGACGAGCAAAAGTTTCTGCAAATTTCAAAGCGAACCCCGGCTATGGCTTCAGCGGTGAACCGAATTACCGTCCATCCAACTGACGAATTTGAGACATTGAAGGTCCTTGAAGACCACCTGCCGTCAATTGAATATAAGCGAAAAGTAACCTATATGTATCAATCACTCAAAGACGCCTACCGCCTAAGCCAACGCTACGTCTACGACATTTCAATGCCGGGGCAGGCAATTAGCCTTCTAGAATCGGCCGCAGAATACGCAGAATCTGGCTTGGTCACCTCGGTCTCGGTGGCAGCTGCCATTGAACAGTCGACTGGTGTTAAAACCAGTGCTGCGAGTAACGAAGACGAGCGAGCGAAGCTCCTCAACTTAGAATCGCTTATTCACCAACGCATGATTGGACAAGAGCGGGCGGTAAGTGTTGTTTCTGACGCGCTACGAAGGGCACGCTCTGGTGTGCGTAACCAGAACCGCCCTGTCGGTACTTTCATGTTCCTGGGCCCAACCGGTGTTGGTAAAACCGAACTCGCTAAATCATTAGCAGCGGTATACTTTGGTGGCGAACGAAACATTATTCGGCTTGATATGAACGAGTTTGTGTCGAGTAGCGACGTTGCCCGTTTAATTGCCGACGGTTCCGATGATGCCGGTAGTTTAACCGCCCAGGTGATGAAACAACCGTTTAGCGTAGTGCTATTGGATGAGATTGAAAAAGCCCACCCAAGTGTATTGTCGACGCTGTTGCAGCTACTTGATGAAGGCATTCTACGCGATATTCGTAACCGTGAAGTTAGCTTCCGTGACACTGTAGTTATTGCTACGAGTAACGCCGGGTCTGACCGAATTCAAGAATATTTGGCTAGGGGATACTCTTTGCAACAGTTTGAAGAGACCTTTATTAGCGAACTTATAAGCAGTCACTTATTCCACCCTGAGTTCTTAAACCGTTTTGATGAGATTGTTGTATTCGGATCACTCACCAAGCCAGAGCTTTTGCAGGTTGTTGATTTGATTCTTGTATCGGTAAACAAAAACCTTGCCGAGCAAAAAATCACTGTTACGGTGGCGCAAGACGCTAAAGAGTACCTGGTTGAAGCCGGTTACGACCCGCGGCTCGGTGCTCGGCCGATGCGCAGGGTTGTGCAACGGGCTGTTGAAAATACTGTCGCTAAGTTACTGCTTTCTAATGAAGTCTCTGCTGGTGGTACTATCGAAATTAACCTTGAACAGGTAAGCTCGATGCTTGATAGAAAAGCCCAAGCTGATAGTATTGCGGCCAATACGCTGCAATAGTAAAAAAATAACTCCCTCGTTTATAAAACAGGGAGTTATTTAATAATCTTGGGGCGAATGAAGGGGATTGAACCCTCTACCTCCGGTACCACAAACCGGCGCTCTAACCAATTGAGCTACATTCGCCAAATTGTAAATGCCCGGCAGTCCGAACAGTAGCTATTGTAACAGATTGAGCCTAAGATGGAAATATGCTACAATGACTACTTATGCGGGCGTCGTATAATGGCTAATATGTCTGCCTTCCAAGCAAACGATGAGAGTTCGATTCTCTCCGCCCGCACCATAAAATTATTTCGGTCATCGGCCCATAAAAAAAGAGATCCTTACGATCTCTTTTTTATTTATTGCTTTAGCGAATTAGCTTCGCTTTGTACTAACATATACAGCAGCATATGTCGCAGCAGAAAGGATTGAACCAGCGATGAGGGTGTTAAGGCCTAAACCAGTTTGTGGCAATTCTGCAACAGCGGCTGGAGTTGGTGTTACTACAACTGTAGGAGTTGGAGTTGCAGGTGTTTCAGCTTCTGCAGGTGGCGCAGGAGTTACTGGAGTTACGGGAGTTGTAGGTGTACATTCCATTTCAGTTTTAACGAGGATCTTACCAGAAATATATTTGGTGTGACCTTCAGCTTTAACTGTAGAAACTTTTGGACCGTGGTAAACGTCTACTTGAGTGTTTTTACACGCTTTTGGTAGGCTTACTTTCATTGCAACTGGTGCAGTGGCACCGGCTTTAAGCACAACGCTTGTTGAGCTAGATACTGCTTGTGGAACTGCAGTGGCGTTGCCCCTAAATGGCTTGCCGTTGTAGTTATCTGGCATTGTGTATGAAGAAAAGAATACCGTAGTGTCTTTACAGAGTGGCTTGTTGTTTACTGTGCCAACTGTAACGCTACTATTACTTTTCCAAGTTACTGACAAGTTACTGTTAACGTTTCCGTCAACACAGGCAACTTGCTTGTCTGCTGCGTTAGCTGCAGGACTTGCGACGATAGCCATTCCTAGAACAGCTGATATAACAATAATACCTTTTAATAGTGTATTCATAATAAACCTCCCAAATTTATCTCTCACAAGCATATTACCATAATTGTGATGATAAGTCAAGTATGTTGCATAAAAGCTTATGATTAATTCTACAGAGGATTTGAAAGATTGCCGTGAACGACTACGGACAGAATAAGATTTTGGTAGGTTTTACGTATTGAAGGTAATGTAACTAACGCACCCAGTACCAAATAATGCCAGGGTTGGTAATTGTTGAAGGAGAGTTCATGTACGGCGCTGGGCTGAAGCCCGAGGTGGCTGTTGCGATTGTTCCGTACCAACCTCCTATACCGCTCCATGTCGTTAGTAGGCGGGTAGAGTTAACATAGGGCATTATGTTGGAAGGAGCGAGGGTGTTGTCTTCGGGTGTTGTGTCGATCGTCCAGCTCCCGGCATCGTATTGTTGTATATTTGTTGTATTGCTTATAGGGGTAGTGCCAGTGAATGTGTTGCTGAAAGGCGCTTCCCATACGCCACCCCATCGACCGAGTGAAACCGCATCAAGCCGATAATTTAACTTATTATTTAAGTTCGACTTGATAGAGTCGGCTTGGGAAAGTATCGAATATTGAGTACTGATTGAAGGTATAGTTTCGTTCACTGTCAGGACTTTTGTCGCGTTCCAGGATGAAGAAGGGCCAGGGTTGGTAACGAGTAAGGTCCAGCCGCCTCCAGATATTTCCATGTCGCAGTATACTCGCTGTGACTGGGCGGCCCCTGTAGGGCGAATCCAGTAGGTTCCAGAACCACGAGCGCCGCCAGCTTGTTTAATAGCGTAGCATGATTGGAGATTGCAACCGCCTGGTAATACCTGGCCTGTCTCGTCGCTATAGTAAGACGTCCCGTCAGCAACTTGCGCGCTAAAACAAAACGAGCGTGTCGTTATGGAATTGTCTACTGTGTAGGATGTGGTTTGGCTATTGTCCGAGGCAAAACAAACAGAACCGGACACCGGGTTAGGACAAGATGTAATGCTGCTTGGAAAAGCCTCAGCATTAGCGACCGCGAATGATTTGAATTGTTTCATTGCCTGTGAAACGGTGCTTTTAGCACCAGCTTCCTGGGCGCGTTGACGGATGCCATTATACGAGACAATAGTAATTGCTGCCAAGATTGCGATGACTACGACCACAATTAGGAGTTCGACAATTGTAAACCCGCCGTGTTTATTTTTCCACTGTTTCATTAGGGTTAATTATACCATAAGCGGCATGGCTGTTTGTCTTTGGGGGTTAGCTATTTAGTTCGGCAGCTTCGGCCTCGTCGGCATCTTCTTTTGTTTGGTGAATAGTGCCGTGAGCGTGTTCTGGTGGTGAGTAAATTGAATACAGCTTCAGCGGTTCTGTGCCAGTGTTAACAACATTGTGCCATATACCAGCAGGTACAAAGATAGCAAAATCATCTTCGGCGTCCCAGGTTTCGAGGTCAAGTTCGGTAGCGCCCATGAGAACAGTGGCCAGGCCTTGCTCGATGCGCAGGAACTGATCGTGGTCGGCGTGAACTTCAAGCCCAATGTCATCGCCAGGTTGAATAGTCATGAGGGTCATTTGTAGATTGCCACCCGTCCAGGCGGCGGTACGGAAGTTCTCGTTTTGAAGCGTGAGCTCCTCGATATTCACTACGTAGGGGTTAGGTCCGTTATCTTGCATATATGTCCTCCTTATTTCATATCTATTATACCGCAAATGACTGGTATAATAACAGATACGCCCCGGTAGCTCAGTTGGATAGAGCAGAGGACTTCTAAGCCTAAGGTCACTGGTTCAAATCCAGTCCGGGGTACCACTATAAAAGTCATTGTTTTAAACAGTGGCTTTTTCGTTTGACGGCTGCAATTGACGGCAGTGGGCGCTCATATCTACTAATTTCTGCTCATACTGCTCTAGTGCCTTGGATTTACCTTCCAGGTTGGAATGCTGGTAAATCTGTAACGTAGTTGTAATGTGAGCATGACCTAAGATAGACTGCGCTTCTTTCGCGGCGACTCCCAAATCTTTCAAGTTAGTTGCGGCGGTATGTCGCAGGTAGTGGAGTGTAATAATCGGGAGTCCTGCAAGCTTGCTAATATGTTTGAATGACCGGCGTAAGTTATTATTATCAATCGGCATATTGCCTGAAGTCTTAAATATAATGTCTGGTAATGGACCTTGGTCATTTCGGGTTACCTGCGATAGTGCACTAGCTATAATATTAGTTAAAGGGAGTTCGCGTTTACCGGCCTGTGTTTTTGGTTCTGTATATACGTATAATCCTTCGCGGTATTGAACCTGGTGTCTAACTCGAATCACCTTATTTACAACATCAATATCAGCCCATGATAAACCAAGTGCTTCACTAGTCCTAAGTCCGTAAAGTGACATGATAAGAAAAATAGGGTAAAACTTGCTAGATGAGGATTTTTCTAAGAAGATGCCCAACTGGTTGAAATTCCATGGAGTTGCAACTTTCGGCCTGTAAGTGGGTAGCTCTGTTAGCCTAGCGACATTCCTGATTACCAGCTCTTCAGAAGCAGCTTTCTGGAGTATAGAAGAGAGTGCAATCCGCATTTTTTGCACATTACGTACTGATTGGCCTAGCTCCAGCTGTTTATCTAGGAAAGACTGGGTGTCTGCAACATTTAACTTCGTTAGATAATTATTTCCTAGGAACGGTTTCAGATATAGGCGAACAGTTGATTCGTAGCTTGTGTAAGTATGAGGGCTTACAGTATTTTTCTTACTTGCAAGCCAGTAATCCATATAGTCACCGACTTTCTTCTCCCTAGTGCTTGTCAAAATTCCTTGTCTATTTTTCTTCCTTAATTCAACCAGCAAATCGTCGGCTTCGAGCCTTGTTTCAGTATAGCGGCGTACCCTTTGCCTACCTAAAGGAGTTTGTACGAAGATGGCAACTTCAAACCGGCCATCTTTACGTTTGGATACTGAACCTTCTCCTCTCCTACGACGCATCATATTTTCCTTTCTGGTTCTCGATGAAGTTTTCGATGTCTTCACTTGCTACAAACCTACGACTAGCAATACTTACAGTTTGTAATTGGTTTGCTCCAATGAGCTTATAAAGTAACCAAGTA
>Ga0247808_10001084_pt1 | contig 13107 bp, 10 predicted proteins | sample UWRJL089202R1_FD_179914 | JGI IMG/M metagenome (GOLD analysis project Ga0247808, IMG submission 179914) | Plant litter microbial communities from Arlington Agricultural Research Station in Wisconsin, United States - UWRJ-L089-202R-1 | ecosystem: Environmental > Terrestrial > Plant litter >... | reverse complement strand
GCCGGTTATGACCGTCGGCGAGAGTGGTCCACTGGGCATCGGTGAGCGTACGGGGTTCGAGCACTTCCTCGGTGGCATCGCTGCGCCACAGGTCGGGAATCACCACCAGGTGTTCCGCCCCAAGCTTCGAGGCGAGTCCCGCCACCTTGAGCGCTTGGTCCCACGCGCGCTCCCACTGGTCGCCTCCCTTGTGGAAACCGGTGAACACCGTTCCCGCTGACAACTGGAGCGACCGTGCGCCGAGCTCGTCTTCGAGCTCGTGCGGGTCCGTCGGAAGGTAGCCGTAGGGACCCAGCTCGATCCAGTGGTAGCCAGCCGCCTGCACCTCGTCGAGAAATCGTTTCCACGGAATTTGCCGGGGGTCGTCGGCGAACCACACACCCCACGAGTCCGGGGCGGTACCAATGCGCAATCCGTTGGCGGCGGTTCGGTCGCTCATTCGGGATGCCTTTCTCTCAAGTAGTACTGGTGGTGGCGGCGATGGTGTTGTTGCAGCCGATGGCGACGGTGCGTTGGGGGGGGTAATGGGTGGATGACGCGGCTCAGCCCAGGTAGGGGCGCTGGCGCTCCTTCTGCGCGAGATAGTCGACGCGAGCCTGTTGGGTGGACTCGAGCTGGGAGACCTCGGCGACGGGGACGTCCCACCACCCGTCGCCCTCGGGGGCGAAGAGCAGTGGGTCGCTGTTGATGTGGATAACGGTGGCGCGGTCCGACGCTTTCGCGGTCGCCATCGCGGCGGACAGATCGGCGATGGCGTGCTCGGACGGTTCGACCCGGATAACGTCGACCCCCAGGCTCTCGGCGTTGGTGGCGAGATCGATGGGAAGCTCGGCACCCGACTCGTGACTATTGGCCGCGTCATCCCGATACCGATATTTGGTCCCAAACCGTTCGGACCCCACCGTGTCAGACAGGTGACCGATGGAGGCGTAGCCGTGGTTCTGGATCAGCACGACGATGACCTTGATGCCCTCGGCGACGGCGGTGACAAGTTCGGTGTTCATCATGAGGTACGAGCCGTCGCCGACCATCACAATCGCGTCCCGGTCGGGGGCCGCGCGACGCACACCGATTCCGCCCGCGATTTCGTACCCCATGCAGGAGTAGCCGTACTCGACGTGGTACCCGAGGTCGTCGCGCACACGCCAGAGTTTGTGGAGGTCACCGGGGAGGGATCCGGCCGCGCAGATCACCACATCGCGGGGGTCGGACGCGGCGTTGACGGCGCCAATGATTTCGGACTGGGCGGGCAGGGGGCGCCCGCTGGCCTCGAACGAGTCGTCGACCATCGCGTCCCACTGCGCTTTGGCCTCGCTGATGTGGGTGCTGAATCCCTCGGCGGGGGCGAGTGGTTCAGACAGGCCGCCGGAGGCAAACGCCCCAATGAGCGCATCGAGCGTTTCACGCGCGTCTGCCACCACCTGCACGGCGCTGCCGTTTTTGACCGCGTCGAATGAGGCGACGTTGATGTTGACAAAGCGCACGCCCGGCGCGGCGAACACGGTGCGGCTGGCGGTGGTGAAGTCGCTGTATCGGGTGCCGATGCCGATGATGAGGTCGGCGGTGGCCGCAAACCGGTTGGCGGCGAGAGTTCCTGTCGACCCGATGGCGCCGAGGGCAAGCGGGTGGTTCCACGGGATGACGCCCACTCCCGCCTGCGAGGTGCCGACCGGAATGCCAGTGGCCTCGGCGAAGGCCACCAGGGATGCCGACGCGTCGGAGTAGATCACTCCCCCGCCCGCCACAATGAGGGGGCGTTGTGCGTTGCGGATCGCATCGAGCACCGCGGCGACCGCCCACCCCTCCGGCGCGGGACGGCGAATCCTCCACTCCCGCGGCTGCAGAAATTCCGCTGGCACATCGAGCGACTCTGCCTGCACGTCTTCGGGCAGCGCGATGGTCACGGCGCCCGTCTCGACCGGGTCCGTGAGCACCCGCATTGCACCGAGTGCCGCAGAGAAGAGCTGCTCGGGTCGTTGCACCCGATCAAAGAATTTGGAGAGCGGGCGGAACGCATCGTTGACGCTGAGTGTTGCGTCCTGCGGCTGTTCGAGCTGCTGCAGTACGGGGTCGGCGACGCGGGTGGCGAAAGTGTCGGAGGGCAGAAGCAGAACGGGCAACCGGTTGATCGTCGCGAGTGCTGCGCCGGTGAGCATGTTGGTGGCGCCCGGCCCCACGGACGCCGTGTTCGCAAAGGTCGCCCGCCGGCGTCGCATCCGCGCAAACGCCACGGACTCGTGCACCATCGCCTGCTCGTTGCGCGCCTGGTGGTACGGCATCAGCTGCGGCTGTCGCACCGCATACTCGCGCAGCGCCTGCCCCACCCCGGCGACATTGCCGTGCCCAAAAATGCCGAAGGTGCCGGCGATAAGTCGTTCGCGATGGTCCCCGTCGACGGTCCACTGGTTCGCGAGAAACTCGATGAGCGCCTGACTGACAGTCATACGTGTGGCGGACGGCGTTGTCGTCATACGAGGGGTGCCTTTCGGGGAGCGGTGGTGGTGGATGACGTGTACGGAAGTCTTTCGTCGGGTTGCTGGTCATCCCACGACGCCCGAACCCAGGAGTGGGCCGGGTCGTCGGAGATCTGCCACAGCCGCTCGGGTCCTGGACCCGCCATCACGTTGAGGTAGTAGAGGTCATACCCGGGGGCCGCAACGGCAGGGCCGTGGTAACCGAACGGCACCAGCGCGATGTCACCGGTTCGCACCAGCGCGTTGATGTCGATCTGACCGGCGGATGACGAATACGTGGCAAACATCCCGAAGGGGTGTGCCTCAGCAGGGGCGCTGGCACCGCGGGTGACCGCCGCTTCGAAGTAGTAGATCTCCTCGAGGCTCGACTCGCGGCCGGTAATTGCTTCGTCGTGTTTGTGTGCGGGATACGACGACCAGTTCTCGGCCGGGGTGATGACCTCGCAGACGATGAGATTTTGGGCCTCGAGGGCGCCGGGAACTCCGAAGTTGTGCACCTGGCGGGTGGACCGGCCGGCGCCTCGAATCTCGACGGGGGTGTCTTCCCCGCGGAGCACCGACACGGGCAGGTGAGCGGTGGACTCCGCCTCGGCAACAGCAACCCGGCCCGTCCCGGACAGAACCGCCGAGGTTCCGTCGCCGAGGTACACCACATCCGCCGGACCGTCGAACGGAGACGCGCGTCCGCTCAACTCCACCGTGCCGCGGTCGGACTCGTTACGCCACTCCACGGTGACGTCGCCCTCGAGCGGCACAATCATGCGTTCGATGGCGCCCGCCTCCAGGGTGAGGCCGGCACCGATCGCGCCCACCCGCAGTCCGGCATGTTGCCAGCCCGGCTGGTCACGATCGATCACGCTCTCCCACTGGCCGCCGGTGTTTCCGGGTGCCGACCCCCGCGGAAAGAACCACTGCGTGATGGGAGCGGGGGTGTTCGCCATCATGGTTGTGGACACCTCTCGGGTCTGGGCCGGTTAGTTCTGCGGGAAGCCGAGGTTGATGCCGCCGTGGCTCGGGTCAAGCCAGCGGCTGGTGATGGCTTTCTCGCGTGTGAAGAAGTCGAATCCGGCCAGTCCATACGCTTTGGTGTCGCCGAACAGTGACTCCTTAAACCCACCGAAGGAGTAGTACGCAACGGGAACGGGAATGGGAACGTTGATGCCGATCATTCCCACCTCGATCTCGTTCTCGAAGCGCCGTGCTGCGCCACCGTCGTTGGTGAAGATCGCGGTGCCGTTGCCGTACTGGCCGCGGTTGATGAGGTCCACACCGTCTTGGTAGCTGTGCACCCGGACGACGGACAGTACCGGTCCGAAGATTTCGTCGAGATACACACGGGAGTCGAGCGGAACCTTGTCAATGAGGGTTGGGCCGAGCCAGAATCCGTTGGCGTCACCGTCGATGTCGATGCCGCGGCCGTCAACAACAACGGTTGCCCCGTCGGTGGTGGCGAGGTCGATGTACGACGCAACCTTGTCGCGGTGCTGCTCAGTGACCAGTGGGCCCATATCGCAGGAGCGTCGACCGTCGCCGACCGTCAGCGTCGTCATCCTCTCCGTAATCTTCTGAATCAGATCATCGGCAACGGGTTCAACCGCGACGACCACGCTGATGGCCATACAACGCTCGCCGGCCGACCCAAACCCGGCGTTGATGGCGGCATCAGCCGTCAAGTCGAGGTCAGCGTCGGGAAGCACAAGCATGTGGTTCTTCGCGCCGCCGAGTGCCTGCACACGCTTGCCGTTGCGCGCCGCCGTTTCGTAGATGTACTTGGCGATGGGAGTGGATCCGACAAACGAGATCGACTTGACGTCGGGGTGGTTCAACAATCCGTCGACGGCTTCTTTGTCACCGTGGAGCACGTTGAATACCCCGTTCGGCAGTCCAGCCTCGGCAAAGAGTTCGGCGAGCCAATTGGCGGCGGACGGGTCCTTTTCACTCGGCTTGAGCACAACGGTGTTGCCGGCCGCGATCGCAATGGGGAAGAACCACATGGGCACCATGGCCGGAAAGTTGAACGGGCTGATGATGCCCACCACACCGAGGGGCTGTTTGGTGGAGTACACATCAACACCCGTGGAGACGTTGGCGGAGAACTCCCCCTTGATGAGGTGCGGGAAGCCCGTCGCAAGCTCGACCACTTCGAGTCCGCGGGTGATTTCGCCGAGTGCGTCGGACAGCACCTTGCCGTGCTCCGACGTGAGGATCTCGGCGAGCTCCTCCTTGCGTTCGTTGAGCAGCTCGCGGAAACGGAACAGGATCTGCTGCCGCTTGCTGATCGACAGGTCACGCCAGCCCGGGAACGCTGCATGGGCCGCCGCGACGGCGGCGTTGATCTCGGCGCCGTTCGCCAGGGCGACGCTTTTGGTCTGCACACCGAGCGCCGGGTCGAACACGGGGGCGGTGCGTCCGCTCTCACTTTCGACGGTTTGTCCGTTGATCCAGTGCTGCACAATCGCGGTGGGGGTGCGCTGCAGGGTACTGGTGGTGGTTCCCGTGGTTTCTGACATCACAACTTCCTTGGTTCGGTTGGTTTCAACATTCAGAGGGTCGGCGCGGTGCCGACATCAGCACCGTGCTCGGTACTGTGCACCAGTGCGGCCGCAATATCAACGGCGGCCGCAACGTCGTCGTCTTCGGGGTACAGCAGAGTGCGTCCCACAACGAGTCCGCGCACTCCCGGCAGAGCGAGTGCGTGTGCCCACGACGCATAGGTGTCATCGGGATGCCCGGCCGGATCGCCGCCCAGCAGAAGGGTGGGGAGGGTGGATGACGCCATAACCCGTTCCATGTCTTTCACAACGGGCAACTTGAGCCACGAATATGCACTCGTTGTGCCGAGTCCCGCCGAGATCGCCATGGAGGTGATGACCGCCTCGGCGCTCAGGTCGTTGACGATTTTGCCGTGCGCCCATTGGCTCATAAAGGGTTCGATCATGATCGGAATACCGGCGGCTGCCGCTTCGGAAATCGCTAGAGCGGTTTGTTCGAGCGTTCGCGCCGTGCCCGCATCGGACAGGTTCACCCGCACCAGCAGCTTTGCAAAATCATGGCCGGACCGCGCAATGCCGTCGATCGTGTACCCGGTGTAGCGGTCATCCATCTCGAACGATGCGCCACGAAGTCCGCCCCGGTTCATTGAGCCGACAGTGATCTTGTCGTCGAGCAGACCGAGAATGGCGAGGTCTTCGAGAATGTCAGGAGTGCCGAGCACACCGTCGACTCCGGGTCGTTCGAGCGCGGTGGCGAGCCGTTCGAGAAGGTCGTACCGGTCGGCCATTGCCATCCCGTTTCGCCGAACTCCGAGTGCGCCCCGGGCGGGATGGTCGGCCGCGACGATAAACAGCCTGCCGTCGCCCCGCACGATGTCGCGTCGGGTGCGGTTCGCGAGGCTTTGGGCAATCGACGCCGGAGCGCTGGCCCGTACGGTGCGGAGACGCTCGAACTCGTCCGCCGCTACGGACCCGCGGTGGGTGCGCGCGACAGACTCCTCGGTGGGTGCCTCAACCTCAGACATGCGCGCTCACCTTCAGCACATCATTCACCTCGTTGGTGGTTGGCATGGCGGTGGAACATTCGCGACGCCCCGCGACGATGGCACCAGCAACGTTCGCGAAACGGAGAATCGTCTCGAGCGGCCACCCCTGCAGCAGGCCAAAACAGAGGGCGCCACCGAAGCTGTCCCCCGCGCCCAAACCGTTGACCACCTCGACAAAGTGGGTGGGAACTTCGATGCTCTCCGTCGCCGTTTTTGCGAGTACTCCGCGTGGGCCCTGTTTGACGATCGCGAGTTCAACCCCGCGGTCGAGCAGCGCGTCTGCCGCGCGCTGCGGGTCCGTCTCCCCCACCGCGATTTCGCACTCCTCTTTATTGCCCACCGCGACGGTGACGTGGGGAAGCGCCAGGGCAACCTCGGCCGATGCCGTCGCGGGATCACTCCAGAACATGGGCCGGTAGTCGAGGTCGAGGATCGTCAGTGGCGCCCGTTCACGCGCCTCCCACGCTGTGTGGTGGGCGGCGCGGCTCGGCTCCCGCGACAGCCCTGTCACGGTCGACCAGTACACCCGCGCCGACCGGATCGCATCGAGGTCGAGTTCATCGCCGTTGATGACAAGGTCGGGCGCGATCGGGTCCCGATAGAAGTAGAGGGGAAAGTCATCCGGTGGAAAAATCTCGCAAAAGGTGACGGGTGTGTTCAAGTCGTCCACCGAGCTAACAAACCGGTCGTCAACACCGAGGCGCACCAGTTCGCGGTGCACAAACCGGCCGAACGGGTCATCGCCGGTGCGGGTAATCACGGCCGAACGCAGCCCGTGACGTGCGGCGGCGATCGCAACATTGGTGGCGCTACCGCCGAGGTACTTGCCAAAAGTGCTGACGTCTTCGAGGCCAACGCCGTCTTGCAGCGGGTAGATGTCCACACCGACGCGACCGATGGTGAGTACGTCGAGGCGCTCTGATTCCGGAAGGTTTGTCATACGTCTCTGTACAACTCTCTGTGCTGGAGGGCTTCTCAGAACAGAGCATACACGCGCCCGTCGCATAATGTTAGGACAAACCTACATATGCATCAGGGCTTCCGTGTCAGGGCCCGACCGGGTATGTCCGGCCCGCCGTGTGCGGCAGCCCTCCAGCCCGTCCGCACATCCGGCGCGCCTGCTTCCCGCCTAGTTCGCGGTCGTCGACAGTGCAGGGCTTTGCGGAATGGTGGATGCCGTGACCTGCACACCAACACGTTGCGTTTGCCCCGGGGCGAGCATGGCGCCCCAGTCATTTCCGGTACACGTCACCGACGCTCCGGCGACAAACGTGCACGTCATCCCCCACGAATGAGATATCCCGGTGACGGTCGGATCCGACCAGGTGACGGTCCACCCGTTCGCTCCCGATGCACTGGAGATGTCGAGTTCCACCACGTACCCGGACTCCCACGAGTTCTGCGGGCGCCACTCTGCGGTGATTACCGGGGCGACGGGCGACGTTGGCACCGGAGTGACGGCGGGCGGATTCACCGCGGGCGGCACCGGGGTGCTGGTTGTGGTGGGCCGCGGTGTGGTGGGCCGGGGTGTCGCGGACGGTGTGCTCGGTGTGCCGGGTTGTGTCGGCGTTGCGGTTGCACCCGGTGTGACCGGAACCGCCTCGTTGACATCGAGGAGGGGAGACAGTGCCGCCAATTTTGCCGCTTGCGGGGTCGTCCAGTCATCCATCACCAGTCCCCCCGTGTCCCCACTGTTGGGGTTGAACGACCAGTAGGCGAAGCTCATGCCGGACGAGCCGAGGTACGAAACGAGGGTGTCAAGCCACTGCTGGTCTGACGGGGTCTCAAGTCGGCTGCCGAACTCGCCGAGCAGCACCGGGGCCGTGCCGTTTTTGGCGAGGTACCCCCAGTTGGCGTCCCACACGGACGGCAGGTTTGCGGGGTAGTTTGCGGCGCTGAACCACTTCTGCGGATAGATCGACGCCGGGTAATCGTGTGGCGAGTACACAACCTGGTTCGCCACCGACAGCTCGACCGGCGCCGACGCGACGGGGGCGAGACCGCCGCCCCACCACGTATACGACGAGGTCGACTGCTTTTCAACGCCCTCGATCACAATCAGTAGCCGCGGATTGATCTGCTGCACCGCGTTTCCCGCGCGGGTGGCGGCCGCCTGCCAGTCGGTCGCTGCGTCGCCACAGCCCCAGCATGCTGCGCCGTGTGGTTCGTTGTGCAGGTCGAATCCGATGACGGCTGGCTCGTTTTTGTAGCGTTCGGCGAGCTTCTGCCAGTCACTGATCCACACCTCTTCGCTGTACGCAGCGGTGTACCACAGGTCGGACTGTGCGTCCGATCCGGGCCGGTGCCGGTCGAGCAGCACGTTCAGGCCGGCGTCTTTCGCGCGGGTGATAACGGTGTCCATCACCTGTTGTGGGCTGAGTCCCTCGAGGGACGGGTTGAGGGCAAAATTGATGGACTGGGTGGATGACGCGGCTAAGCACTCATTGGAATACGGCAGCCGAATGGTGTTGAACCCCATCGACTTAATCTGGGCGAGACCGGCTTCGAGGCTGATGGTCCAGAGCCCGTGGGGTGCGCAGTTGGTCGTCTCCATGCCGAACCAGGCGACGGCCTTGATGACGTAGGTGTCGTTGGCGGCGGTTTTGATATCGCCACCCTCGGTGTGCAGCCAGCCCGGAAGTTCGGCGGCGCGGGAGGGCATAACGGGTTCGTCCATGGTGAGGGGTCCGATCGTCTTTGACGGCAGGGACTTCGCGATGCCTCCGATACCCGCAGCTCTTCCCGACGAGGTGAAAAACCCTTCGTCGAGCGCCGCTGTGGCCGTCACTGTTGCCGTTGGCCCGTTGACGATAAGGCTGATGCTCAGCACCACAATGAGGGCGACGGCGCCGAGCACAAAGCGGCGCATCCGAACGGTCAAACTCCCCAACGTGTCTCCCCAAGCCAGTGGCCGAAGGGCCCGTTGGTCCAGTCTATGTTGGCGACGCGCCGCGAATACGTCGTTGTGTTGCAGAGGGTCCGGACTGGTGGATGACGCGGCCGTTCGCCATCACAGGCGGTGAAGAAAATCCATCTCCAACTGCGCCAGCACGGCGGCAAGAAGGTAGACCGCGAGTGTCACGAGTGGAACCCAGTTGAGCAGACGACCCCCGAACTGGCGCACGCGAGCGTTAGCGCTCCAGTTGCCGACTTTCAGGTTGTAGAAGGTAACACCGAGAAACACGGGGACGGTGACAAACCACGTGACCATACAGCGTGGGCACAGCACGTCGAGCACGTAGAAGCTGGTGTACATAAAAAAGACGATGAGTGACATGGCCGCGGCCATCCCGATGTTGAGAGCGATCCAGAACCAGCGCGTGTAGTGAGCTCCCGCGAGGAGAGATGCGCCGATAGTGATGACCACCGCCCATCCTGCGATGCCGAGAAGAGGGTTGGGGAATCCGAACAGTTCCCCTTGCCAGGACGCCAGGTTTTTGCTGCAGCCAACCAGGATGCTGTAGTTGCAGCTCAGCTGAGCAGTGGGGTCTTCGAGAACGATGAACTTCTCGATGGTCAACTTAAACGCCGCCCAAAAACCGATCGCTCCCCCAACGACAAGCAGAATCGCTATGCCGATCGGCCTCGTCATCCCGAGCGGCCCCGTCATCCCGATCGTTGATGCAGATGTGGGTTGGATGTGAGTACGGGTCATGATGGCTTTCTCTCGCTGGGTGCGGGCCGCTTGTCCACCAACACAACGACGGGCCGGGCAATTGTGCTGCCCGACCCGTGGTCAGTTACTCGATGTTGTCGAGGTCATGCTGTGGTGCGCTGTGGCTGTGTGGCGCTGTGACGCTGCTGTTACGCCTTGTTCTTCTTGGCGGAAGGAACGATGGAGATGAGCGCGTAACCGATCAGACCGAAGAGAAGACCAAGGCCCATCACCAGCGCGGAGACTCCGTACGAGACGACCGAGGTAAAGAGCGATGCACGGAGGAACGAGGCGTTCATCACGGTGGCGCGGGTCGGGTCATCCTGCTCGAGCTGCGCGTAGGTCTTGCCTTCGCTCGCGGCCAGTGCGTGCTTGTTGATCACTGCGGCCTGTGCGTAAGCGCTGAAGGGTCCCTCGACTGCGGCGCCCGGCATAAAGTCGGCGTCTTCGCTGACGGTGATCTCCTCAGCCTTGAGCTGAGAGGTCACAACTCCCCAGACGGCTCCGCCGGCGACGATCATCACGATTGCGGCGAGGAGGCTGATCAAGCCCACCCAGCGAACAACGGTTGCCTTTGCGGGGGTCAGGGTAATAGCGGTGGAGTTGGAGACCGTTGCGGTAGTCACGGTGTGCCTTTCGTCAAGGGGTTGTTTGATATTCACAGTCAACGCCAACCGGAAAAGGGTTGTCAGGGACGAAGGTCCCGACTATGTAAAACTCACCGAAAACTTCCCCGACGGTCACATCCGGTCTCCGGCGGGAGCCCTGAATCACGGTGAACACAACGCGATTCGGCTGCAGCGGCGTCATCCCGTGCGATTGAATATCGACATGGATTCGAGATACCGGGTTTCTTCCCGGATGCGCGGTGGATGGTTCGTGCGGGCTAACTAGGCTGAAGCCATGACGGTTTCGTTGAACAAAAACACCTCCCTCTGCATCTCGCTCGCCGCCCGCCCAAGTAACTTCGGCACCCGGTTTCACAACTACCTGTACGACCTGCTCGACATCGACTTCGTCTACAAGGCCTTCACCACAACCGACATTGCCGGGGCGATCAGCGGCGTGCGCGCCCTCGGCATCCGCGGATGCTCGGTGTCGATGCCGTTCAAGGAGGACGTCATCGCCCTCGTCGACGAGATGGACGCGTCGGCCACGGCCATCCAGTCCATCAACACGATCGTGAACGACGACGGGGTTCTTCGCGCCTACAACACCGACTACATCGCGGTCGCCCAGCTCCTGAAAGAATCGGCAATCGCCCCGTCTACTCCGTTCCTGCTGCGAGGAAGCGGCGGGATGGCCAAGGCCGTCGCCGCGGCACTGCGGGATTCCGGCTTCGAGAACGGCACCATCGTTGCGCGCAACCCCGAGCGCGGACAGTCGCTCGCGAACGACCTTGGATACCGGTGGCGTGATGAGGTTCGGGATGACGAGGCGCCGCTACTCATCAACGTCACCCCGATTGGGATGGCGGGCGGAACCGAGGAAAACGAGCTCGCGTACTCCCCCGCTGCGATTGACGCAGCCGAGTTCGTTTTTGACGTTGTTGCGCTTCCCGCCGAAACCCCGCTGGTGCGGCGCGCACGGGAGGCTGGCACGTCAGTTATTACCGGTGCGCAGGTCATCGCATTGCAGGCAGCGGAGCAGTTCGAAAGGTACACGGGTGTGCGACCCTCCGCAGCACAGGTTGCCGGGGCATCCACCCACGCACGAGCCTAAAAACGCCAGCCTGATCGAACGGCACGTCCTTGGGACGTCAGCCGAGCGTGGCCACGTATGCGTTCGCGGCGACAACGACCGATCCGGCGATGACGATCGCGAAGAGCAGCAGCCAGACCGGCGACGGTATGTGGGTGCGGCGATACAGCAGGTACGCGTCGGAGGTCGACAGCTGGGTGCGGCGGCGGGTGTGAACTGCAACAACGCCGAAGTACGCGCGCACCGCCCCCACGAGAAGCGCGCAGCCAATGATGAGGAGCGCGTACGCCTGCGCCTCGGGCGGCGCGAAGTACCAGAGCGCGCCACTTGCCGCGGCGGACAACAGCACCACAAGGAGTCCAAAAGCGTTGCGGATGAAAAGCACCGTGCCAACGATGATGACGGTGCCAACAACAAGCGCGGTCGCCGTGTAGCCGTTGAACACACACCACAGGAGTGTTGCGCCGACGATCGCCGGGGTGGGGTATCCAAAGAACCCCGAGATCACCGCGCCAAGGCCACCGCGCCCGAGGGATTCGGCTGACCCGGCATGGTTGCGGTGGATCCGGATGGCGGTGACCCGACGGCCCGTAAGGAGTGCGGCGAACGCATGACCGAGTTCGTGGACGAGCGTCGTGAACACTCCGAAGTACTGCCAGGTGACCCGCGGGATGCTGAGCACTGCCGCCGCAACGAGCACCACCATCACCACGGTCAGCGAGACCGGGGTTGGTTCGGTGCGCCCGAGGAGGGCGGGGACGTCGATACTGCGTGTGTAGGAGAAGATCTCCCTAGTTTGTCATCGCCCGGATGGAGTTACCTCTCAACGGCGCTCGACGCCGCCGCTCCCGCCGCATCGGCGATGACAGGAGCGGGAACGCCCGGAGCAGGTGGTGCTGGCGGCACCGGAGCGGGAACCGGTGGTTCATCCTGGGGTGCGCACGCGCAGGGTTCGGGCGGGAGTACCCCATTGATCAGCGAGCTATCGAGGGAAATGCTGGCCGTCACAAATCCGATGGCGTGGGCGGCGATGGTGAGCGCTTCCTCGCTGACATTCGCCACGGTGTCACCCGCGCCGTGATAGTTCGGGTCGTACGGCTGGTCGGCAAGGCCGCCAAACACGGCTGCTTCCTGCGCGGTTTTGATTCCTTCGGCTCCGGTGAAGAGTCCGGATGACGCGACCCCTGCGGTGATGAATGGCAGGTAGTCAGAGCGCCCACTGAATTCCGTGTCGATGTAGGGCTGCGCAACCGAGTCGAAGTAGTCGGTAAACAGCTTTTCGGTCGCCACGGATCCGGGTGGAACTGGCACTGGCGCGGGGAAGGTAGACAGGTTCGCGTCGTACACGGACATCACATAGTTGGGAGACCCCACCATGTCGAAGTTCAGGTAGGTGATGATCTGGTCGAGCTCGGTCGGGTTGTTGGTGATGAGGTCACGGACATAGTGCGTGGAACCGATGAGCCCCTGTTCCTCAGCACCCCACCACGCGAATCGCACCTGGTTGTTGAGTGGACCCTCTTCGGCCAGCTGCAGTGCCGTTTCGAGAATGGCGGCTGATCCGGATCCGTTGTCGTTGATTCCGGGGCCTTCGGGCACACCATCAAGGTGTGCGCCGAGAACAACGGTGTTGTCTTCCCTGCCCGTTGGCGTTTCGGCCAGGACGTTGAACGACTGGGTGGTTTGTGTCACTTCATCGAGCAGCAGACCAATGGAGACGTCGGGGGTGGCAACGATTG
>Ga0247808_10001083_pt1 | contig 13108 bp, 13 predicted proteins | sample UWRJL089202R1_FD_179914 | JGI IMG/M metagenome (GOLD analysis project Ga0247808, IMG submission 179914) | Plant litter microbial communities from Arlington Agricultural Research Station in Wisconsin, United States - UWRJ-L089-202R-1 | ecosystem: Environmental > Terrestrial > Plant litter >... | reverse complement strand
GCGTTTCATAATCCAAATCGGAAAAGAGGAGCATTGCCTTCAATTCGCCTTTGTCAGAATATTTGAAATTGTCCTTAATGAAAATCTGTTTTCGCTCAACCGCCGATTGTTCACGGTAAGAATTTGTTCTGTAATAATTTTGATAAACTTGAAAAAAATGCTTTCCCAATTGCTTTGAGTAATTAATACTTTCACTAAAAGTCCCATAACTTCCAGACGAAAGATTCAAAGACAAGTCATCAGAATTCTGAGTTTGAAGCAACAAAGTTCCGCCCGTTACTGCTCCAAAATCACCACTTTCCGGACCTTTGTAAATCTCAATTTTATGAATTAAATCCGGCGAAATCTGATTAAAATAAGTATTCCCTGAAGCATCGGACAAAATAAAATCATCCAGATAAACTTTCACATTCCGCACTCCAAACGGCGAACGCAAAGAACTTCCACGCACAGCAATCCTGTAACTTCCCGGAGAACGTTCTTCCATTCTTGCACCAGCAATCTGGTTTACAGATTCCAGCAAACGGTCAGGCGGATTCTGAGAAAGCAGATTTTCCGAAACCACAGAAACAGATTTGGTGAAAGCAATAAATGAAACCGGTTTTTTATAAGCATCAATTTTAACTTCCGAAATCAAAGCCACAGAATCGCTCTTCTGGGAAAAGTAAAATACGCTGGAAAGTAAAAATAGAAAGTAAAGTTTTTTCATTGTTCTCAACACAGAAATCTTTGTGCCGAAACAAGGCAATCGTTAAAAAATTCACAAAAAAGTAATTCTTAACTTACATCAATGCGAGGCGGAACTCGGCGCCATAAATTTGCACTATAATTAATCAACAAAATATTAAAAATTATGGCAACTAAATGGTTATTAGACCCAACGCATAGCGAAATCACTTTCAAAGTAAAACACTTGATGATTTCCAACGTGAAAGGAGAATTCACAACTTTCAACGCAGAGATCGACGCAGAAGACGACACCTTCGCAAGCGCAAAAGTTTCCGCTTTCATCGACACAGATTCTATCTTCACCAACAATACAGACAGAGACAATCACCTGAAATCAGCAGATTTCTTCAACGCAGAAGCGAACCCGAAAATCACTTTCGAAGCTTCAACTTTGAACGGTGACGTAACTGGAAACCTAACATTGAACGGCATTACCAAAGAAATCACTTTGGACGTAGACTTCGGCGGCATCAATTCTGATCCTTGGGGCAACACAAAAGCTGGTTTCTCTTTTGAAGGGAAGATCAAAAGATCAGACTTCGGTCTTACTTGGAACGCAGCTTTGGAAACAGGCGGTGTGATGGTGAGCGAAGAAGTAAAAATTGCAGGAGAACTGCAATTCGTAAAACAATAATACATCATAGTATTTTTATAGTTTGAGTTTTTTAAAGTGTGAACAAGGGCAACTTTGTTCACGCTTTTTTGATTTTAAGAATATTTTTTATGGCAGCTTTTCCGCCTTCCGTTCCCAATCTTTTTTGCAGGCGATTTCAGTCTAAATAGAACTTGAGTAGAGGCAAAAAAGGATTTCCACTCAAGTCGGGCTGCAGATTCTACATAAAAAACAAGCTTTGGCAAAAACACGAAGTTTGTCATTCCGTAGGAAACCTAACGAAATGGTTCGACGGAGTCAATCTAAATCTCGCTGTCTAGATTCCTACGGAATGACAATAATGCGTTAAAAAATCTGCGCAATCAGCCAAATCTGCGAGAAAATAAAATACATTTTACATTAATACATTTTACTTTTTACAAAACAAAAATGAATCTCAACGACCTTTCCAACATCTCCGATAACTTCAAAACCACACAAAAAATGCCCGTCCTTTTCCTAGGACACGGCTCTCCGATGAACGCCATCGAAGAAAATATCTTTGTTCAAGGTTTCCGAAACATCAGCAAAGAAATCCCAAAACCGAATGCCATCATTTGTATTTCTGCGCATTGGTTTACCAACGGAACATTTGTCACAGCAATGGAACTTCCGAAGACCATTCACGATTTTGGCGGTTTCCCGCAAGCCTTGTTTGACGTTCAGTATCCCGCAAAAGGAAATCCAGAATTGGCAAAGGAAACTGCAGAATTATTGTCTCCAGTTTTGGTGGAAGAAGACCACAATTGGGGATTGGATCACGGCGCGTGGTCGGTTCTTCGGCATCTTTATCCTGATGCAGATATTCCAGTGATTCAGTTGAGCATCGATTACACAAAACCACCACGATATCATTTTGACTTAGCGAAGAAATTGTCCAAACTTCGGGAAAAAGGAATCTTGATCATCGGAAGTGGAAACATCGTTCACAACCTCAGATTGATCGACTGGAAAAACATTGACACTGTTGGAGCAGGCTGGGATTGGGCGATAGAAGCGCGCGAGAAAACTAACAATTGGCTTCTTGACGGCGATTTTCAGAAACTCATCGATTATCAAAAACAAGGTACATTTTTGCAATACGCTGTTCCAACGCCTGACCATTATCTGCCGTTGATCTATAATCTCGGACTGAAAGGTAAATCAGAAGAATTATCCTTGTTCAACGATTCTTTGATTGGCGGTTCATTGAGTATGACATCATTAAGAATCGAATAGATATTTCCAAAAATGCTCCATTAGGGGCAATTTGTTAAAAGAACAACAAAATTAGAAATAAAAAAGCTCCGTAGGGGCGACCTGTTTGTAGAATAATTGAATCGTCAAAATATTAGAGCTCCGTAGCTCCGTAGGTGCTATATTTTGTCTATGATTTAGCATTGTGTGTGTCGCTCCTACAGAGCTTATACTTGCTTATCCTTGTGCTTCTACAAACATCTCGATCCTACGGAGCTTTTTATTTACAGTGTAATTTCATTTTCTATTAATAGGTCATCTCTTTGGGATTTTCAAAATATAATCTCTCGAAATTAGTTAAGGGATTCAAATATTTCATTGAAATGGAGAACTGTTCAATTGAGCTAAGCATCTTGTTAGTTGAAGTAATCATCGGGCAGTTTAATAAACCGCGTAACGGGAGTCAAGCGAAATTCATTATTTTACAAAGGGTTGGAGGGTTTTACTTGATAGTAAAAGGGTTTGCTTTTTAGAATTAAAACAAAATTGAACCTCAAAATGATTTTCCTTAGGAGAAATTTCTTTTTTATTTGATTATATTCGAAAAAATATATCACGTGAAGTTTTTACAGTTTTTATTTTTCTTCTTTGGGACGTTGTTGTTTTATTCCCAGATCATTTCAGGTAAGATCCAAACCGAAAGTGGTTCTTCAGTTTCTGATGTCAATATTTATCTGGATGGAACCAAGATCTCCACACTGTCCCTCAATGACGGAAGTTTCAAACTGGATGTTCAAGGTCAGAAAAGTGGAAACTTGATTTTCCAGAAAGACAACTACGAAACCAATATTTTCCCACTGAATCAAGCGATTGGGAAAACCGTTAAAGTGGTCATCAATCCGCAGAAAGAGATTGAGGAAGTAGTCATCATTCCTTACACAGAGAAGGCTTACAAAGATTTCATTAATTATTTTCTGGACAAATTTATTGGCTTCGATCGGGATGATGTGAGAATCAAAAACCAAAGAACGCTCAAGTTTTCTTATGACAAGAAAAATAAGTTCCTGAAGGTGAAAGCGCCACAAACTTTGGTCATCGAAAATAAAAAATTGGGTTACACGATTCAGTACAATCTGATCAATTTTCAGGCAGATTTTAATAGTAAAAGCACCAGTTATATTGGAACTTCATTTTTCAAAGAGACGAGTTTCAGAAAAGAAATTGTTCTGAATCGGATGAATGCTTACAAGGGAAGTCTGATGCATTTTTTCAGAAGTCTTTACCACAACGAGCTGGAAAAAGAAGGGTTCATCGTGAATCACGCCAAACGAATCCCAAACCCAAATTATCCTTCGGAAGCCGAATTGCAGAAACTGAAAGACCATTTCAACATCAAGAAAACACAGAATTCGACGTTGCCTTGGACGGACGAGTTGGAGGCCATTTCGCAAAAGAAAAGTAAAAATTCTGAGTTCCTGATGGCGATTCTAAAAACCAAAATCAAGGAATCGGAGTTTACAAGACGAAAAGATGGAAGGTTGTTTTTGGACTTTCAAGATCTGCTGATGGTGAATTATCAGAAGTATTACTATGAAATCAAAAAAGGGGAATTTGTAAGATCTGGAGGCGTTGTCACGCAATCGTCAATCCTTCATCCCGAAGCTTTGGAATTTGAAATCTTCAAAGATGGTCTTTCTTCCGAGCCAGATCAGTTGATTTTGGAAGAGCATTTTTCTAATCAAAATGTTTCAAAAATGTTGCCTTTGGATTATCAGTTTGGGAATTGATTATAGAGTTTTCTCGAAGCAAACGCTGTTGTCCACGCCTGCATATTGACCATAATTGGGAATGATTTTGTAACCGCATTTTTGATAAAGTGCAACAGCTTCAGTTTGTCTTTTTCCAGTTTCAAGGATTGTTTTTTCGTAACCTAATTCTTTAGTCCAAGTTTCTAATTCATTTAAAATAGCGGAAGCCAAACCTTTTCCACGTTGTTCCGGAAGCGTGAACATCCTTTTGACTTCCATTGATTGTTTATCAAATTCTTTAATTGCTCCAATTGCAACTGCTTCCTCATTATCAAAAATCACAATGCAGTTTTTAAGGGAATCAATTTTGTTGTATTGATCATAAAATCCGTGGTCTTCACCATCGATTACAGCTAGATAAGCATCCAGTTCTTTTACTAATTTTTGGAAATCTGGGTTTTCGGAAGTGGTTCTTAGGTTTTTCATATATTTTAAGTGAATAATTAAGAGGTGCTTCGACTCCGCTCAGCATGACAACTCTAATACGAATAAGTACTTTAAGGTTGGTCAGTCTGAGCGTAGTTGAAGACTTTTTAGAATTTAATTTACAACCAATTTTCTTTCTCTTACCAAGTCCGCAATTTTCAAAATATCCTCACCGATCAATCTATCGTTTTCCAGTTTCGGAACTACAGAACGGATAATCTCATAATTTTTCTCAACAATTTCTGAGCAAACTGCAGGTCGTCTGAATTCTAAACCTTGCGCACCGAACATCAATTCAATCGCCAAGATATTCTCAAGATTTCCAAGAATCTGATTGAATTTTCTCCCAGAAATACTTCCCATAGACACGTGATCTTCCTGACCTAAACTTGTCGGTATAGAATCTGCGGAAGCAGGGAAACAAAGTGTTTTGTTCTCAGTAACCAACGCTGCACTTGTATATTGCGGAATCATAAAGCCAGAGTTGAGTCCAGAACTTTCTACTAGTAATTTCGGTAAACCGTATTTGCCTTCCAGTAAAAGGTAACTTCTTCGGTCAGAAATATTTCCTAATTCCGCTGCTGCCAATGCACAATAATCCAAAGGCAAAGCCATCAGTTGTCCGTGGAAATTACCTCCCGAAATAGATTCTTCTGCACTTAAAATAATTGGATTGTCGGTTACAGAATTCAGTTCTGTGTCTGCCATCTGTTTCAGATGTTCGAAGGCATTTCTGCTCGCGCCGTGAACTTGCGGCACACATCTCATAGAATAAGGATCCTGAACGCGGTCGCAGAATTCGTGAGACTTTAAATTGTCGGAATCTTTCAGGAAGTTTCGCATTCTTTCTGCCACTTTTCTGCTTCCGTCAAATGGGCGAATGTCGTGCAATTCTTTCTTGAAAGGACTTGCAGAACCACGGTAAGCTTCTAGACTCATTGCAGCAGTTAAGTCTGCCAAATCTAACAAATATTCGAATTTTGAAAGTCCAACGATTGCGTGAGCTAAAATGAATTGCGTTCCATTGATCAAGCCTAAACCTTCTTTCGGTCCGAGTTTCAAAGGTTGAATATTGTGCTTTTCTAAAACTATAGAAGTCTCAACAGTTTTATCATTTTCCCAAACCTGACCTAATCCCAAAAGTGGCAAAACCAAATGTGCCAATGGCGCCAAATCTCCCGATGCACCAACAGAACCCTGCTCCGGAACAACCGGAATAATGTCTTTTTCTAACATTAGAATTAATCGCTCGATCACTTCCAATGAAACGCCCGAAAATCCTTTTGACAAAGCATGGATCTTGGCGATGATCATTATTTTGGAAATATTCTTATCGATAGGTTTGCCAACGCCAACAGCGTGGGAAATGATGAGGTTGTGCTGAAGTTGTGCTGTTTCTGATTCTGATATTTTGGTGTCGCAAAGTGGTCCGAATCCTGTATTGATGCCGTAAACCGTTCGGTCAGAAGCTACAATTTCTTCAACATTCTTTTGCGACTTTATAATTTGTTCTCTTGATTTTTCACTGAGTTTTGCTATGGATGGATTTTTTGCTATTTCCAAAACATCCTGATATCCAAGCGTATCGATTCCGTAAATCATTACTAAAAAATTTTGCCTAAAAGTACACTTTTCGAAGGTAATATTAGAATGGTTTTAGTATTTAAATTCAGTTTTCAAATTATCAGGAATCAAATTTTTATCAACAATAGAATTGTAAACTTTTAAAGATTTCTTTTTCAACTTTTCATTGTTATCGATTTCGGATATTTTCAACAAAGAAAAAGCGTAATGAATTTTGTAATTTTCATCTTTCCTGTATCTGCTTCCCAGGTTCTCAAACAATTCTATGGCTTCTTGATGTCTCTTCAGGTTGGTGAATAAAATGGCTTTCACAAAGTAGGAATCATCAGATTTGGAAGTATATTTGTTGATTGCAGTATTGATATTTTCCAATCCATATTCGTATTTCTCAAAAATAGGAGAGAGCAGAGCAACACCATAATAACCTTCCGCATTATCGGGGAAATATGTTTTCATTTCTTCAAATTTCTTCAAGGCCATATCTGGCATATTGTTTTTCATTGCATTGGTTGCAACTTTTGATTTGAATTCCAAAGATTTGTTTTGAGCCAGACTATCCGCTGCGTACAAAAGAGGAAATGCTAGTTTTGTTTCGCCCATATAGTCCAACAGGTAACCGTCCATAAAAAAGGCATCACAAAAACTTCTGTCCTGAGTAATAAGGTCTGTAAAGATTTTCACACCAGCACCGTGGTATTGTTTGAACTGCAATGTTTTCATTCCTAACTGGAACATTTCTTTTGCTTTGTCATCTTTGGGAGAACAATAAAATTTGTTTCCTGAGAAATATGAATTGTCCAATTGACCAAATGCAGTTTTGAAAATTAAAACTGAAATCAATAAGAATAATTTTTTGTACATAATGGCTATCGTTTTGTAATTCGACTAAATTATTAAAAATAGTTGATTCAAAAAACTGATTATATTAACTTTAATATTCAAACTGCTCCTCATATTCCTTAATCTGCAACGCACGTTCCTTGACGATTTCCAATTTCTTATTTTCTGCAACCACATAAAACAAGGTTCCTTTTTTGACATCGAAATAATATTTGTTAATTAATCTGAATTCAGAATCTCTGAATTTTATCCAGTTTCTCTGCGCTTCTACCAATTCCTTTTTTCCGGTTTTCGTAAGTTTTTGGCTTAAAGAAATGTAAGTTTTGTTAAGTTCTTTGTCCCAGGAATCCTGGGCAGAAATAACACAACTTCTCTGTCCGGCAGTAGAATTTCTTTGACTGAGACATTTTTCCAAATTCTGGTCTATGTTGTTTTGGGCAAATGAAAAAACATTTATCATTACTAAAAACAAAAGTGAAACTGGCTTTTTCATAATTTAATATTTAGAAAGTTTATTAATTTCAAATCATTCGAACTTCAATTCTTTTGCCTGACGAATATGCGCCAAATGATGCCGACAATGCCAGCTGTAAATCAGAATGTTTTCTTTAAGTGAAATTCTTTCCGCTTGTTCCGGATGAATGAATTCTTTGTTCAAAGCATCTTCAGAAAGACTTTTTAAGATAAATACCCATCTTTCGTGCAAAGCTTCCAGTAATTTCAACGAGACAAAAGGAGAAAGATTACTGTCCGGCAATTCTGTCCACAGACTTTCTTCGTAAGGTTTTATGGTTGGGAGATTTTCGGTCAGTGCCAATTTGAATCTCACGTAACTATTGATATGACTGTCCGCACAATGATGAACGACTTGCGAGATGGTCCAGCCATTTTGTCTGTATTTTAATTGTAAATCGTTTTCATCCAGATTTTGGATTTCAGTTTTTACGAGAGTGGGAAAGTTTTCAATTTGGAAAATGGCAGAAACAATGATTTCCTTTGTTATTAAATCGGGTTTTAAGAATTTTCCAATTGGGAATTTTAGTGCTTCAAGATTCATTACTTCAAATTTTTCATCAGGATTGCCTCCATTTTTTCGTAACCCAATTTGTTCGGATGGATTCCGTCTTCTGCAATTTCTTTCGGCAAACCGTTTTTGTCGTCTTTCAAAGGCGTGTGATAATCGACATAAGTGATTTTGTTTTTCTGAGCGTAATCTTTTATCATTTGATTCAGTGCAATCACTTTGTCAGCGGGCATCATTCCTTTTCTCCAAGGGAAATCGGAAGCGGGAAGCGCTGAACATAAAACCACTTTGATGTTATTAGCTTTTGCCAATTCCACCATTGAAACAATATTCCCAAAAACTTTATCCAAAGAAATTGGACCTTGATTTTCCGCAATATCATTGGTTCCGGCAAGGATAATCACGCGTTTTGGTTTTAATAAAATCACATCTTCCCGAAATCTCAAAAGCATTTGAGAAGTTACTTGTCCACCGATTCCTCTACCAACGAAATTGTTTTTGGTGAAAAATTCCGGGTCTGTGGCAAACCAGCCTTCTGTGATAGAATCGCCCATCAACACGGAGTTTGGGGTTGTGTTTTTGAATTTCAATTCTTGATTTTGTTTTTGATATTTGCCGAAATTGGCGAAGTCTTGAGCGTGAGACATTGTAGAAAATAAAAGGATAATAAAAGTTAGGATTTTCATTTTTTCTGATTTATAATCAAATATATGAAATAAGGACAAGCGGAAATTACATCAAGAAAATAAAATGTCTTTAACAGCTGTTTGAATTCTACATCAACCACAAAAGTCACAAAAGTTGATGGCGATTTTTAACTCTTGCAAAAGTTCAAAAAAGAATAATGCTAGAAGTTTCCTTTTTTGCTCTTTACAAAAAGCTTGTGTGAATATTCTTTTGTGACTTTTGTGGTTTAAGAATTTTAAAAAAGCTTTAATAAATTTGAAATCTTGGCTGAGCGAAGCGCCTTTGCGACCTAAAATATTCTCAATATTTATAAAAAAATCTTTGCACTCTTTGCGCAAAAAATTATAGGTTTGAATCATATTAATTCAATAATTTTACAAAATGGAACAAACTTCGAAAGACCCTTTACACGGCAAAAGACTCGACGCGATTTTGGAAGAATTGGTGGATTATTACAATGGTTTCGAAGAATTGGGGAAGCAAATCAACATTCGATGTTTCAACGCCGACAATCCCAGCATCAATTCCTCATTGAAATTCCTCAGAAAAACCGATTGGGCAAGAGCAAAAGTCGAGAGTTTGTATCTTTATGTCTTGAGACAAAAGAAGAAAAAAGGTTTGCTATAAATTTCTTAATCCAAAAATATTCCGCTTACATAATACCAGCGATTCTGAATCGTCTTGAAAGTCGATAACTCGTGATGAACTTGCGGATTCCCATCTTCATCCGTGTAAAACGCTTTGAATTCCACTTTGTTCATTGAGGGTGTATCCACGATTTCCAATTTCGTCCAATTATTGATTTCGCCCCATTCCTGAAGACTTTTTTTATTGTGGAACTTCCGTTTTCCTGGCGATGTGGTTTCCCAAAGATATTCACCGTTCGGAATCGCAAACGCGGAAAATCTGGAACGCATCAAAGCTTCCGCAGTTGGTGGGAATTTTTCTTTTGTGTGATAAGGTTGACAACAATCATCGTAGGATTTTCCGGAACAGCAGAGACAAGTCATTTAGTAAATTCAATTAAAATTATTTTTCAAAATCTCTGACAATGTAAGGAATCCATTCGTTTTGTGGAAGATGATTCAAAAGTATTTCCGGCTGAAACCCTGTTTTGTCAATGGGATTTTTATCTGTCCAGCTCGATTTCACAATGGGAATCGTTAATATGAATTTGTCATATGGCAAAGGCGTTGGTGTAGACATTCCTTCGTAATCCATCATCCCGATTGTATTGGTTCCGTAACGCTTTATTTTGGTACTTTGTTTGGAAATATCGAAGAAATATTCGGTTGAACTGCCGCAGAAATTATCAAAGACGACGGCAACTTTTTTAGGATATTTCAAAACTTCGTCCACCGGAAATGTGACGCTTGGAATTGCATAAAATTTCGCATTTGTTTTTGGAAGTTCAACATAAGCTTTTTTGTACGCATTGAGAACGTTTTCGGGGAAATATTTTTTATAATCGTCGGGGATTGGATTGATAGCGAAGAGTTCCAAATCTGCCAACTTTGACTTCACATTGTCTGGTGTCACTCGCAGATATGTTTCTGCCTGTACAATTGGATTGGTAATGATGTATGGCAAAAAGTGAATCCAGCCTGTATTTCCGCCACCATTTCCCGTGAGGTCTATGATGAGATTTTCGGTTGATTTTATTTCAGAATCGTTGTTAGAAATTAATTGCTGGATTTTTTCATCATTGTTGTAAAATGTAGGGATTTTAAGATAGGAGGTTTTTGGATTTAATTTTTTAAAAGCCAGTCCGTTATTATTGCTTTTCCAAGTGTTTAATTCTTTAAGTTCGGTTTCATTTAATTTTGAAGGATAAATTTTCCCCCACATTTCGTGATTCCATATCTGTAAAAGATTTCCGTTCTGTTTTGCAGGAATATCTGTCGTTATAAAAGAATTATATGCTTTGGCGATGAACTGTTTTCCGTTAGAAGTCAAGGTGATGTACACAAAACCTTTGGTGAATTTTGAGTCTTTAGATTCTATGACGATTCCCTTGTAAATTCCTTTTCCAGTTTTCTGAATAGCAAGTTTCATCGTATTTTCAGGATTGGTCCAGATTCCTTCAATCGGAGCTAATTTTTTTTGATTAAAGTAATTTTCATTGTAATCAAGAATCTTATTATCAAAATCTTTGTCATTATTATAACTGAGAATAAAATGCTTGTCATCAAAAAAACGAACGTAATCTTTAATGATGTAGAAACATTCCTTCGCCAAATCAGTTTCTGAAGATTTTTTTCTGAGGTTTTTTATAAGACCATTATATTTCCCTTGAGTATCAGGGTTGATTTTAGCTGGAAATCCGGCATAATTTTCTTCCGTTTTCGAGATGGTTTTATTAAGATTTTCCAGACAATTGCATTGGTTGTTTTGAGAATAAACTTTAATCCCAATAAACAATGAGAGACAGATGTAAAAGTAGGATTTCATTTTTTGTGTTTTTTAATCAAATAAATTTACAAAAAAAGCTTCTGAATTTTCAGAAGCTTTCTAATTTTTTATCCAAATGCTCGTTTCAGCAAACTCTCCACTTTCGGCTCACTTCCACGGAACGCTTTGAACAACTCCATCGGGTCTTTCGTTCCGCCGGAAGAAAGAAGGATCTTATATTTTGAAGCAATTTCCGGATTGAAGATGTCGTTTTCTTTAAAATATTGAAACGCATCCGCATCCAAAACTTCCGCCCATTTGTAAGAATAATATCCGGCCGAATATCCACCTTGGAAAATATGTGAAAAACTCGGTGCAGTCGCTGTTTCCGGATTCGAAGGATAAATTTGTGTTGCTTTAGTAAAATGATTTTCAAATTCTTTCACGTCCGTAACTTCGTGCTCCGAAACGCTTGAGTGAAATGCCATATCCAACAATCCGAGACCAACTTGTCTCATCGTTTGATAGCCTTCCATAAAGGATTTGCTTTGAGATAATTTTTCGATTTTTTCGTCTGGTAAGATTTCTCCGGTTTGATAATGTTTGGCGAAAGTTTTTAGAAATTCAGGTTCGTAGCAGAAGTTTTCCAAAAACTGGGAAGGCAATTCCACAAAATCCCATTTCACGGATGTTCCGGAAAGATTCGGATATTGCGTGTCTGCCAAAACGCCGTGAAGTGCGTGTCCAAACTCGTGGAAGAGAGTTGTCACTTCCTGGAAAGTCAACAAACTTGGCGTGTCTTTCGTCGGTTTCGTGAAATTACAAACCACGGAAATATGCGGACGGGAATTTTCGCCGTCTTTTTTATATTGATTTTTATAACTCGTCATCCAAGCGCCGGCACGTTTCCCTTTTCTTGGGTGATAATCGGTATAGAGTAGGGCTTTTACATTTCCGTTTTCTGTGATTTCGTAAGTTTTTACATCTTCATGATATTTCTGAACATCATTAATTTCTTTAAATTCTAAACCAAATAATTTTCCAGCTAATCCGAAAACAGCTTCCTGAACTTTCTCCAATTGGAAATAAGGTTTCAGTTCTTCATCGTCAATATCGAATTTTTGCTTTCTTAATTTTTCAGCGTAGAAAGTATGATCGTAACTTTGAAGGTCGTCGATTCCGTCGGCTTTTGCCAAAGTTTTCAGTTCTTCGATTTCTTTTTGAGCGAAAGGTTTTGCTTTGTCCAGGAGTTCGTTCAGGAATTCAAAAACTTTTTCAGGCGATTTTGCCATTCTTTCTTCGAGAACGAAATTTGCATAATTTTTATAACCCAACAATTCCGCTTTTTCCTGACGAAGTTTTACGATTTCTTTGATGAGATTTTGATTGTCAAATTCGCCACCGTCGAAAGATTTTTTTCCGTTTGCTAATGCCAATTCTCTTCTCAATTCACGATTTTCTGCATAAGTCAGTGCCGGAAGATAACTCGGATATTGCAGTGTAATTACATAACCTTCCAAACCTTTTTCCTTTGCATCTTCTTCGTATTGCTGAAGAATAGCTTCCGGAATTCCTTTCAGTTCTTCTTTATCTGTAATGTGTTTGAAATAAGCATTAGTTGAAGCCAAAGCATTTTGTCCAAACTGAAGAGATTTGATGGACAAATCCATATTGATTTTTTCCAGTTTCTTTTTGTCTTCTTCGTTCAAAAGTGCGCCACTTCTTACAAAACCTTTGTAGGTTTCATTCAGCAACATTTTTTGTTCTTCATTCAGAGATAAAGTTTCTTTC
>Ga0247808_10001082_pt1 | contig 13110 bp, 13 predicted proteins | sample UWRJL089202R1_FD_179914 | JGI IMG/M metagenome (GOLD analysis project Ga0247808, IMG submission 179914) | Plant litter microbial communities from Arlington Agricultural Research Station in Wisconsin, United States - UWRJ-L089-202R-1 | ecosystem: Environmental > Terrestrial > Plant litter >... | reverse complement strand
TCCAAAGGACAATTGCCACAGGCGAAGGTCAAACTTTCTGGATGAAATCGATAGGAACCAATGAAGATGGCGTTCAAGTTTCTGAAATGGATTTTGAGTGGAGCGTTCGGGTGAAATAAAGAAGGAAGATGGGATTGGAAGTCGGAAGACAATACAAAAAACTTCCCTCTTCAATCTCCCATCTTTAAGCTTCAACCATCGTTAAACATACCCTAATTAACATTTATTTTCAAGGGTTGGGTTGTAATTTTGAAGAACAACACAGCAAGCAATGAAGATATTAATTACAGGAGCGACGGGTTTGGTAGGGAATGAATTGGTTTCTCTCTTATTGCAAAACGGCGAAACAGTCCATTACCTCTCCACCTCAAAGAAGAAATTAGAAAGCCAATCCAACTATCAAGGTTTTTATTGGAATCCACAGCAGGGCATCATCGATGAGAATTGTTTTATCGGTGTAGATGCCATTATCCATTTGGCTGGAGCCAATATCGGAAAGCGTTGGACTCCAAAATACAAGCAAGAAATCATCGAAAGCAGAATCCTTTCTTCCAATCTGCTTTTCAAGGCTTTAAAAGATTTTCCACACCAAGTAAAACAGATTGTTTCGGCTTCTGCAGTTGGTATTTATCCCGACGATTTAAAGAAATTATACACAGAGAGCGACAAGGAAGTCGATAATTCCTTCCTCGGAAACGTAGTAGTAAAATGGGAGGAAAGTGTCGATAAATTCAAACTTCTTAATATAAAAGTCTGCAAACTCCGAACTGGTTTGGTTCTTTCAAACAAAGGCGGAGCCTTGATGGAGATGCTGAAACCCATAAAATACGGAGTTGGAGCTCCATTCGGTTCGGGCCGACAAGTGCAATCCTGGATTCACATTCACGATTTGGCAGAATTGTATTATTTTGCCGTAAAAAATTCGTGGCAAGGTGTTTTCAATGCAGTAGCTCCAAATCCTGTAACCAACAAAGAACTTACCGAAGAAATTGCAACAGCAATAAAAAGACCCATAATCATCCCGACAATTCCAAAATTCCTGATGAGTCTTGTTCTGGGCGAAATGCACATTATGCTCTTTACCAGCCAAAATGTAAGTTCCCAAAAATCTTCAGACAACGGCTTTGTATTCAAATACAAAATCATCGAAAAAGCACTGCAACACCTTTTAACTTTGGCATAAAAAAAACTCCGCGAACGGAGTTTTTAAATATAGTAAGACGAATTAATAACTATTTTGTAGCTTTTACAGTAATTTTAAGTTCAATATCATCGTTGATGAATTTATCTTTCAAGTCATCTTGCAATGATTTAGAAGCATAATTCACACCCCATTCTGTTCTGTTGATGGTGAACACATCACTCGTAATTGATACTCCATTTGCATCAGCCACAACAGTAGCAGGGAATTTTACGTTTTTAGTAATCCCTTTGATAGTCAAGTTACCTTCTATGTTAGTTTTTCCGTCAGCAACAGTCGCTTTAGTGATTTCGAAAGTTCCAGTTGGAAATTTTGTAGTATTAAAAAAGTGGTCTTCACCAGCTTTATCACCCGTTCCTTTCAAATGGTTTTCCAAATCTCCTTTTCCGTCAGCTTCCTTAAGGTCGGTAACCGTAATACTTGTCATATCAAAAGTAAATTTACCACTTTCAATAACATCACCTTTAACCGTAACTTCACCTTCAGAAATTGCAATCGTTCCCGTGTGTTGTCCGGCAGGTTTTTTACCCGTCCAGTCAATAACCGAAGTAGCTTTGTCCACTTTATAAACCGCAGAAGATTCTGTTGGTGTTGCAACAGTTTCAGCCTCAGTAGTTGTAGCTTCTTTTTTACAGGCAACAGTCAACGAAAGGGTTGCCAAAACAAATAAACTTAAAATATTTTTCTTCATAATGATTGTTTTTTAGTAACACAAACATAGGCCAAACTGTACTATAATCTTCTTAAAAATATATTAAAATTCATTTATCATTAGGAGCAAATCTAAAGGCATTTTCGTCCCGAAGCTTCGGGACGTGTTCCCGCCTTCCACAATAGTTTTTGTTCTGAACCCCAGAACAAAAAGCTATTTGCTCCAGTCGGGGCTAGATAATAATCTGTCTTTCGTAAAATAAAACCATAAAAAAAGCGTGACAATTTGACATTTTCAAACAAATGGCAATACTTTTGCAACACAAAAAAATCAAATGAAGTTTAAAAACATATTCAAAAATACACAGAAAATGACTACTGAAAATACTGAAAAAGAGCAGGAACTAGACGACGCAACATTGGAAGCAAATGCAAACGGGGAACAGCTTATCGTAGAGGAATTAAGTATTGAAGAACAACTGACAAAAGATTTGGCTATTGAGAAAGACAAATTTCTACGTCTTTTCGCCGAATTCGAAAACTATAAAAGACGTACGTCAAAAGAACGTATGGATTTATTCAAAACTGCCAATCAGGAAGTGCTACAGGCAATGTTGCCAGTCCTTGACGATTTTGACAGAGGTATGGCAGAAATCAAAAAATCTGACGACGAAGCACTTGTTAAAGGTGTAGAATTGATTCACGAAAAATTAAGAAGCACTTTGGTTTCAAAAGGATTGGAAGAAGTAGAAGTTCGTTCAGGCGATGCCTTCAATGCCGATTTTGCAGAAGCTATCACACAAATTCCAGCACCTTCAGATAAATTAAAAGGTAAGATTGTTGACGTAATCGAAAAAGGATACAAGCTAGGAGACAAGATTATCCGTTTCCCTAAAGTGGTTATCGGACAATAATTATGTTTATTTAAGATATTATGATTAGACAAAGTCTTAATTCTTAATTCTTAAATTTTAATACTAAGATATGAAAAAAGATTTTTACGAAATATTAGGTATCACAAAAAGTGCCGATGCAGCCGAGATAAAAAAGGCGTATCGCAAAAAGGCCATTGAATACCATCCTGACAAAAACCCAGGCGACAAGGAAGCGGAGGAAAAATTCAAATTAGCAGCCGAAGCCTACGAGGTTTTAAGCGATCCACAAAAGAAAGCGAAATATGACCAATACGGTCATCAGGCTTTTGATGGAGCTGGTGGTTTTGGCGGAGGCCACGGCGGTATGAATATGGACGACATCTTCAGCCAATTTGGCGATATTTTTGGAAGTGCTTTTGGCGGAGGCGGAGGATTCTCTGGTTTCGGTGGAGGCGGAGGCGGTCAACGTCGTGTGAAAGGAAGTAATCTTCGTATCAAGGTAAAACTTACTTTGGAAGAAGTTGCAAATGGTGTTGAGAAGAAAGTAAAAGTAAAACGTAAAATCCAGGCTTCTGGAGTTTCCTATAAAACATGTTCTACCTGTAACGGTCAAGGACAAGTAATGCGAGTGACCAACACAATTTTAGGTAGAATGCAATCTGCATCAACCTGTCCAACTTGTGGAGGCTCTGGTCAGATTTTGGACAAAAAACCAAACAATGCCGATGCTCAAGGAATGATTCTGGAAGACGAAACGGTTTCTATCAAGATTCCAGCAGGTGTTGTTGACGGAATGCAATTGAAAGTGGCCAACAAAGGAAACGATGCTCCAGGAAACAACAGTATTCCAGGAGATTTGATTGTTGCCATCGAGGAAATCGAACACGAAACATTAAAGAGAGAAGGCGAAAATCTTCATTTAGACTTATATATTAGTTTTGCCGAAGCCGTTTTGGGTGTTTCAAAAGACATCGATGCTGTAAACGGAAAAGTAAGGATCAAATTGGAAGAAGGAATTCAATCAGGAAAGATCCTTCGACTAAAAGGAAAAGGAATTCCTAGTGTAAACGGATACGGAAACGGCGATTTATTGGTTCACGTAAACGTTTGGACACCGAAAACGTTATCAAAAGAACAAAAGCAATTTTTCGAAAAATCCCTTACAGATGAGAACTTTATTCCGCATCCGGAAAAGAGCGATAAATCTTTTTTCGAAAAAGTTAAAGATATGTTTTCATAATTAAAAAAATATTTTTACATTTGGACTTTACTAGTTTACTAGTAAATTCTTTTTCATAGCAATTTTTCCCATCCTTGTGCAAATAAGGGTGGGTTTTTTTTGTAACACTATTTCCTATTCGCTACTAATTGGCTACATTTACACTTTAGAGACTGTCGAGTCCAACAAAATCAATCCAACTTATAAAATGAGCAATATACTTGAAGTCAAGAAAGTTGTCAAAAGATATGGCGACTATACCGCACTTAATGAAGTTTCAATAACAGTACCAAAAGGAAGCATCTATGGACTTTTGGGGCCAAATGGAGCCGGAAAAACTTCCCTAATCAGAATCATCAACCAAATTACCTTGCCCGATGGCGGAGAAATTCTGCTCGACGGAGAAAAATTAAGTCCAAACCACGTTCAATCTATCGGCTATCTGCCAGAAGAAAGAGGTTTGTATAAATCGATGAAGGTTGGCGAACAATGTCTTTATCTTGCCCAGATGAAAGGACTTTCTAAATCCGAAGCCAAGAAACAGTTGGATTACTGGTTCGAGAAATTCGAAATCCAAAGCTGGTGGAACAAGAAGATTGAAGAGCTTTCAAAAGGAATGGCACAGAAAATCCAATTTGTAGTAACTGTTCTCCATAAGCCAAAATTATTGATTTTGGACGAACCGTTTTCAGGATTTGACCCTGTAAATGCCAATTTAATTAAAGATGAAATCATTGAGCTGAACCGCCAAGGAACTTCCGTAATCTTTTCGACACACCGAATGGAAAGCGTTGAAGAAATGTGTGATTACATTGGTTTGATTCATAAATCGAATAAATTAATCGAAGGAAGACTTAACGACGTCAAAAGAGAATACAGGACAAACAGTTTCCAAGTCGGAATCCTAACCAGCAATGTTGAAGGTTTGATGTACGACTTGACACAGAAATTCACAGTCGGTCAAGCCGATTTTAAATCCCTAAACGAAGATTTGAAACTCGAAATACAATTAGGAAACGCCACCTCGAATGAGTTGCTTCACATCTTGACCCAAAGAGGACAAGTCACTCATTTCGTAGAGAAAATTCCAAGTGTAAACGATATTTTTATTCAAACAGTAAGCCGATAATTTTAGACTTTAGATTTTAGATTTCAGATTGGAATCTAAAATCTAAAATCTGCTCCCGAAGCTTCGGGACTAAAATCAAAAATCAAATGAGCATCCTAACCTTAATCATAAAAAGAGAGTTCATCGCCAAAGTGCGAAACAAATCTTTCATCGTAATGACCTTCCTAAGTCCGTTGCTTTTCGTCGGACTTGCCGCTTTCGTTGGTTATTTGAGTACAATGAAATCAGACGTAAAGGAAATCGTAATCCACGACGAGTCGAATCTATTTGTCAAGGATTTCAAAAATTCCGACGAATACCATTACCTCAATCTAACCGCCGTCGATTTAAAAACACTTAAAGACAGCATCGTTTCAGAACGTTACGAAGGCTTGCTTTATATTCCGAAAACTGAAGACAACAAGGCACTTTCAACCAAGATCCAATACATTTCAAACGAAAGTCCAAGTATGTCCTTCATCGAGGATTTGGAAGACATCATCGCACAAAAGCTCACAACATCCAACTTCCAAAGAGCAGGTCTGGATACTTTGGCCATCAAAAATGCTGAAGCAGAAGTGAGCATCAACCTTACAAAAGCTACAGGAGAGGAAACCGTAAAAGGACTCAACGAAATAAAAGTCGGAATCGGGGCCGCTTTCGGTTACCTAATTATGATGTTCATAGTAATTTATGGTAATATGGTAATGCGAAGTGTCATCGAAGAAAAAACAAACCGCATCATAGAAATCATCATTTCATCCGTAAAACCTTTTCAATTAATGATGGGAAAAATCATCGGAACATCATTGGCGGGAGTGTTGCAGTTTACAATTTGGGCTGTAATCGGAGGAATATTATTTCTCGTTGCATCATCACTTTTGGGAATCGAAATGGGTGCTGCGGCTTCAACAGCACCACAAATGATGGCAGGTTCAGAAGTAGAAATGGCAAGCAAAGCACAACTTTACATCAATGAATTGTTCAATCTTCCACTTGGAACATTGTTCATTTCGTTCATTGTCTATTTCATCGGAGGTTATTTCCTCTATAGTTCCATCTATGCCGCAATCGGTGCCGCAGTCGATAATGAAACCGATTCCCAGCAATTCCTTTTGCCAATCATTTTGCCTTTAATGTTAGGGGTTTATGTTGGGTTCTTCAGCGTTTTGAGCGAACCTCACGGAACCGTAGCTACCGTATTTTCAATGATACCGCTAACCTCGCCAATCGTAATGCTAATGCGAATTCCATTCGGAGTGCCTTGGTGGCAACTATTGGTTTCAGTACTTTTATTATTTGGAACGTTCTTTTTCGTAGTTTGGTTTGCCTCAAAAATCTACCGGGTTGGAATCCTAATGTACGGTAAAAAACCAACCTGGAAAGAATTATACAGATGGTTGAAATATTAGAAGCGACAGGCTCGGGCCGAGAATAATCTATATTCCTGCCTTCCTTCCAAATCTTTTTATTTTTTAAAGAAAAAATAAAAAGGATTTTCCCTCCAGTCAGGGCTAAACGGCAAACCATAAAACCTAAACCGTTCACAAAGCTGACAACCGATAACTGATAACCGACAACACAAGATGAGCAAAATATTAATTATAGAAGACGAAGCCGCCATCCGAAGAGTATTAACCAAAATACTTTCCGAAGAAAACGACACCTATCAGGTAGAAGAAGCCGAAGACGGCGTTTCAGGTTTCGAAAAAATAAAAAATAACGACTACGACCTAGTTTTGTGCGACATCAAGATGCCAAAAATGGACGGAGTAGAAGTTCTAGAAGCCGTAAAAAAAATAAAACCCGAAATCCCAATGGTCATGATTTCCGGACACGGAGATATGGAAACTGCCATCAACACGATGCGTCTCGGTGCTTTCGATTATATTTCAAAACCACCCGATTTGAACAGGCTTTTGAACACCGTTCGTAATGCACTGGACAAAAAGCAACTCGTAGTTGAAAATAAAATCCTCAAGAAAAAAGTCAGCAAGCAATATGAAATGATTGGAACTTCGGAACCTATCAATCTCATAAAAGAAATGATTGAAAAAGTATCCAAAACGGATGCAAGGGTTTTAATTACTGGACCAAACGGAACGGGAAAAGAACTGGTTGCCCATCAATTGCACGAAAAAAGCGAACGTTCGAATGCACCTTTAATAGAAGTGAATTGTGCCGCAATTCCATCAGAATTAATAGAAAGTGAATTGTTCGGACACGTAAAAGGAGCTTTCACCTCTGCTGTAAAAGATAGAGCCGGAAAATTCGAAGCAGCTGATAAAGGAACAATTTTTCTGGATGAAATTGGCGATATGAGCCTTTCTGCACAAGCAAAAGTACTTCGTGCCCTACAGGAAAGTATGATTACAAGGGTTGGAGCTGACAAGGATATAAAAGTAGATGTTCGTGTGGTTGCCGCAACCAACAAGGATTTGAAAAAGGAAATTGAGGAAGGACGTTTCCGTGAAGATTTGTACCACCGACTTGCAGTCATTTTAATTAAAGTTCCCGCATTGAATGACCGTCGGGATGATATACCTTTGCTGATTGAACATTTCGCTGTGAAAATTGCCGAAGAACAAGGAAATGCAACCAAGGTTTTTTCCGCGGAAGCCGTCAAATTGTTGCAGGAATATGATTGGACAGGAAATATTCGAGAATTAAGAAACGTAATCGAAAGGCTAATTATTCTTGGAGGAAACGAGATTTCTGAAAATGATGTGAAGCTTTTTGCGAGTAAATAAAAATGGATTAAAAGATTTAGAGATTTTAAGATTTAAAGATTCACATTGAGTCCTTCAATCTTAAAATCTTAAAACCCTTTAAATCTTTAAATAAAGAAAATGCAATTAAAAAAAATAAACCCAAATCTTCAACAGGCTTTGATTGAAAATGGTCTTGAAGAAGCCAACGAAATCCAACAGGAAACTTTTTCAACCATAAAAAGTGGTGCCGATTGCGTGATTGTAGCTCCGGCAGGTTCAGGAAAAACAACTACTTTAGTAATCAATGTAATTCAAAGATTGGAAAAAGAATTCCAGGAATCGCCAAGAGCGTTGATTTTTGTGCAAACTAAAGAGAAGATGCACGAAATGCGAGAGCTTTTTGCAAAATACGGGAACTATACAGATTTACGTGTTTATGGCGTTCATGACAAAGGCGACATTGATTTTGACAAGAATCATATTTCACTCGGACTAGATGTTTTGATTGGGACACCAAACCGATTGAGCGATTTATTTGCTTCAGCAGGTTATGATGTCAATCAGTTGAAAATGTTTATTGTAGAAGATACGGATGAATTACTTCGTTTGCGTTTCGATACAAAAATCGCCCGAATTGCCGAAGCCAAAAAAACGCAATGTATCTTCTTTACCGAAAATGTAACGGAAAGGATTGAAAGCTTTGCCGACCGTATCATGATTGAGCCTTTGTGGTTTGAGATGGAGGAACAAGAAGAAGAGGATGAAGAAGAAGAGGAAGAAGAAGAAGAAACGGAATAGTTTTCAATAAAAATAGTAAACAATAAAATCTCATGGGATTAATAAAGATATTTTCAGGAAGTGACATTCTAGCCAAGAACTTGCAACAAAGGATTGAAAACGCTGGAATCAGTACCGTAATAAAAGACAATATACAGTCTGCCAGATTAGGTGGTTTTGGTAATTCCGATTTGGCGGTTGAGGTTTTTATCCAAGAAGTTGATTTTGGTAAAGCCAATCCAATTATCGAAGAATTCAGATTAAGCATCTAGAAATATGTGCAAGTATATCGAAACCAAAAGGTTGATTTTGAGAGAACTTTTTCCTTCAGATGATAAGAAAATGTTTGAACTCGATTCAAATCCAGAAGTACATATCTATCTGGGGAATAATCCAGTAACCAATATTGAACAAAGCCGCGAAATAATTGCAAATATTCGTCAGCAATATAGAGATAATGGTGTTGGACGGTGGGCTGTAATCTTAAAGGAAACGAATGAATTTATTGGCTGGAGCGGATTAAAGTTAGAGAAAAACGTAAACGGTCACGATACTTTCTACGATTTAGGTTATCGTTTTATTCAAGAATATTGGGGAAAAGGATATGCCATCGAAACTGCAAATGTTTTTGTAGATTATGGTTTCAACAAGCTAAACCTCGATACCATAAATGCTTATGCTGATGCAGGAAATAAAGCTTCTAGAAATGTACTTGAAAAAGCAGGCTTACAATACGTAAATACTTTTGAGTACGAAGGTGAAGAAGAAGTTTGGTACGAGATAAAAAATCCGAATAAATAAAAATCAATAAAAAACCCTCAATTTCTTGAGGGTTTTTGTTATTATTAGTTGTTGATTTTTAGCAACTCAACTTCAAATATCAAATCGCTTTTCGCTGGAATCACATTCCCCATAGCCCTGTCGCCATAAGCCAAATTGTAAGGAATGAAAAATTTATATTTTGAGCCTTCAGTCATTAATTGAAGTCCTTCTGTCCAACCTTTGATAACTTGATTCAAGTTGAAATCAATTGGTTCACCTCTTTCAACACTGCTGTCAAATACTTTTCCATCTACAAGTTTTCCTGTATAATGCACTTTTACATTGCTTGTAGCAACTGGTTTCGCACCAGTTCCTTCTTGCAAAACGATATATTTCAAACCACTTGCAGTTGTTTTTCCGTTTTCAAATTCTTTCAAAGCCTTGGCATTTGTAACGGCTCTCAATTGTGCTTCTTTTTGAGCTTCAGCTTTCTCTACAGCATCCTTGTTGCTGAAATAGTCTGAAAATACTTTCGCAGCATCGAATTTTTTAGCCAAAGCACCTTTTCTAACAATCGTTACTTTTGTAATAACATCGTTTTGTTCTATTGCATTTACAACATCCATTCCGCTAGTTACATGGCCAAAAACGGTATGTTTTCCATCCAAGTGTGGTGTTGCTCTGTGAGTAATGAAGAATTGGCTTCCGTTTGTTGCCGGACCAGAATTTGCCATCGATAGAATTCCTGCAGCACTATGCTTCAACTCTGGAACAATTTCATCTTTAAATCTGTATCCAGGATTTCCAGAACCATTCCCCATTGGGTCTCCACCTTGAATCATAAAGTCCTTAATTACCCGGTGAAATTTTAATAAATCGTAAAATGGCTTTCCTTTTAATTTAGGATCAGTAACAAATGTATTGGTACCTTCAGCCAAAGACACGAAGTTGGCTACCGTTATAGGCGTTTTTTGGTATTCTAACTCTAAGGTAATTTTCCCTTTTGTAGTTTCTATTTCGGCAAACAAACCATCGCCAGCGGCTGGAGCGGGAGTTGTTTTTTTAGTGGTGGTAACCTTTTTAGTAGTAGTGACTTTTTTCGGTGCTGCTTTTTTCGGAGCTGTCTGTGCAAAAATTCCAGTTGTCATAGCTAAAAACAACAACCCTATAAATTTCATTTTCATTTTTTTATGATTTTAAATTAATGCTGATTATTTTTCTAATAGTTCGATTTCAAAAATAAGATTGGAATTTGGTGGAATCAAACCGCCACCAGCACCGGCTTCTCCATATCCTAAATTGGATGGGATAAACAAGATCGCTTTATCTCCATAGGATAATTGCTCGATACCTTGAATGAAACCAGGAATCATTCCGTCTTTTCTTCCGGCTTGAAATGGTAGAGGGGAATAGCCACCTTGAGCAGCTCTCATTTCGTCGTATTTTCCAAATTGTTTTGCAACAGCTTCTACGCTACTGTCAAATAAAGTTCCATCTTCAAAAAATCCGGCATAATGAAGTTGAATATTATCTCCATTTACAGGTTTCTTACCGCTTCCTTTTTTAGTGATAATATAGTTCAAACCAGTATTGGTTTTTGTTGAAGCGGCTTTGTTTTTTGCAAAATAAGCCACTTTTTTATCTATAGCAGCTTTGAATTTTTCAGTATAAAGTCTTTTTTCTTCTGCATCGATTAGGGCTTGTTTTTTCAAGTTTTCGGCTTCATTGGCAAAATAATCGCTGAAGATTTTTACAGCATCAAATTTTTTAGCAGCTTCTCCTTTTCTAATAATGGTAACCGAAATAATGGTGTCATCTTGAACAATTTTGTTTACCGTTTCCATTCCGTTTCCTACAACGTGACCAAAAACAGTATGTTTTCCGTCCAACCAAGGTGTTTCTACGTGAGTGATGAAAAACTGACTGCTATTGGTTGCTGGACCAGAATTTGCCATTGATAAAGTTCCTGGGGCATCGTGTTTCAAATCGGTAATTTCATCCTTGAATTTATAGCCTGTATCTCCAGAACCATTTCCTAGAGGATCACCACCTTGAATCATAAAGTTTTGCAAAACACGGTGGAATTTCAAACCATTGTAAAAAGGCTTTCCTTTGAATTTTTCGTTTACGAAAGTGTTTTTGCCTTCGGCTAATGTTACGAAGTTTGCAACAGTTACAGGTGTTTTTTCATATTCAAGCTCTAGGATGATATCGCCTTTTGATGTTACAATTTCAGCATACAATCCGTCTGGAAGTTCGCTGTATTTGTCTTTGCACGAAAAAAGTGCCGTTGCTACAATCAATAACAGAAATACTCTTTTTTTCATTCTTCTAAAATTTACTATTAAGGTTTAGTTTCGGTTTCTATAATTTTATTTTCTTCGACCTTTGGTTTTGCTTGAGCTTTCGGTCTGTCATCTGGTTTGAAATCCCTTAAAGTAACGGTGCAAACAATCGGTAAATTCGGTCCGATCCTGTCGTTATCACCTCTATAACCATAACCAAGGTGGGAAGGAAACAGGAATGTTACTTTTTCGTTTTTTCGCATCAACTTGATTCCGTCACGCAATCCCATCAAGATATTTTGCTTGTCAACAAGATAGCTTTGTGGTCTCAATTCGACTTCAGAGTAAATTACATTTCCATTCAAATCTTTGATGTTATAATCAAAAAAAGCCACATCACCTTTTTTAGGAGTCAGTGTGTCTTTTTCATTTCTCACTTCATAAAAATACCAATATCCTTTTTTGGTGGCGTGGTATTTCACTTTCGGATTGCTTTTAATCACAGAGTCAATAAGGGCTTCTTCGCCTGCAATCAGCTTAATATTTCTCTTCACAGATTCCTTCATAAAAGTTCCAGAAGTCTGCGATATTGGCTTTCTGGCTTGTTGCTTGGTACAGCTTACTAAAAGTGTGCCAATTGCCAAAAGCAGTAGTTTCTTAGTTAGATTCATCTTCATTAATCGTAATAGTTTTGATAATATTTTCAAACTTATTTACCGTTTCTTTCAAGGATAAATAGGATTTTCCTCCTGCAGCATTGATGTGTCCACCACCACTAAAATGTTCCCTTGCAAATTGATTGACATCAAAATTACCTTGGGAACGGAACGAAATCTTGATGATATTTTCATCCCGATGTTCGATAAAAATAGCCGTAAAAATAATTCCTTTTATTGTTAATCCATAATTTACAATGCCTTCGGTATCACCTTTAACATAATTATAGGTGTCGAGTTCTTTCTGCGAAAGCGTGATATAGGATGTTTTATATTCTGGAAAAAGTTTCAGGTTTTGAAGTGCTTGTCCCAACAATAATAATCGATTATAGGAATTATTGTCAAAAAGCGAATTATGAACCTCGCCATTTTCAATACCAATATCAATTAAATCGGCAACAACTCTGTGGGTCGTGCTGGATGTTGACGGAAAACGGAAAGAACCAGAGTCGGTTACAATTCCCGTATAAATACAAGTTGCAACGGTTTTGTCAATCAGGTTTTTATGTCCAAGGAATACGATAAAATGATACAACATCTCACAGGTCGAACCAAATGAAGTGTCGGAATACGTATATTTTGCATAATCATCCGGTTTCTGATGATGGTCAATCATAATAAACGGAGCTTCAAGCTTGTTCAATACATTTTCCATCTCGCCAACACGGTGCAAGGCGTTAAAATCGAGTGTAAAAATCAAATCAGCTTCCTGAAGAATTTTGGTGGTATAATCCCTGTCTTTTTCAAATATCAGCACATTTTCGGAACCGGGAAGCCAAGCCAGAAATTCAGGAAATTCATTTGG
>Ga0247808_10001081_pt1 | contig 13112 bp, 7 predicted proteins | sample UWRJL089202R1_FD_179914 | JGI IMG/M metagenome (GOLD analysis project Ga0247808, IMG submission 179914) | Plant litter microbial communities from Arlington Agricultural Research Station in Wisconsin, United States - UWRJ-L089-202R-1 | ecosystem: Environmental > Terrestrial > Plant litter >... | reverse complement strand
ATCTTCCCGATCCTGGTGATTGGTTTTATGAGTAACGTCATTGCACAGGCTTCAGCTTCCTATGGCAGGATAGAAGCTGTACTAAACCGGCCTGAAGTTAAGGAAACGGGAACGCTGGAGCTGAAACTTAAAGGTGCAGTAGCTGTAGATCATGTTTCGCTAAGTTTTGGTCAGAAGCCTGCCTTGAAAAATATTTCCTTTGCTTTAAGTCCGGGATCAAAGACTGCAATCATTGGGCCTACTGCTGCTGGAAAGAGCCAGTTGCTTTATCTGCTCACAGGTCTTACCCTCCCAGATGCAGGTAAGATTCTGTACGACCATCAGGAAATTGCTGCTTATCAGCAGGAAGTGTTTTACAGTCAGGTTGGTTTTGTATTTCAGGATAGTATCTTATTCAACATGAGCATCCGGGAGAATATCGCTTTCAGCGATCTGGTGACGGACGAATCGCTTCAAAAAGCAATTGATACCGCTGAACTGTACGATTTTGTGTCTGCATTGCCTGAGGGGCTGAATACCATTGTTTCTGAACGTGGATCAAGTTTATCTGGTGGACAAAAGCAGCGGATCATGCTGGCCAGGGCTTTGGCTATCAATCCGAAGATCTTATTGCTGGATGATTTTACGGCCAGGGTGGACACACAAACCGAGCAGAAGATCCTGAACAACCTGCAGGTGAACTATCCCGGGCTAACCTTGCTTTCCGTAACGCAGAAAATTGCTGCGGTAACACATTACGACCAGGTAATTGTGTTGATGCAGGGAGAAATTGTTGCCATCGGTACACATGAGGAGCTGCTGAAAACCAGTACAGAATACGTTCAGATTTATGATTCACAACAGAGTACCAGCAACTATGAAATACAATCTTAACGAGGTAACGGCGGGGAAGGAAAAAACCTCGACCTACGCGGCATTGCGTAAGCTGCTTGAGATGATCTCTGACGAGAAAAAGAACCTCTGGATGGCACTCGTTGCCATATTGATCAATTCGACACTATTATTGCTCGGTCCACTAATTATGGGTCATACCATTGATGCGTACATACGCACAAAACAGTATGATGGCGTATTACGCTATGCGAGTCTGCTGCTGGGGATGTATCTGATTGCTTTAGTAACAGGCTATTTCCAGACCAAATTGATGGGGGGCGTAGGGCAAAGGATGTTATACAAACTTCGGAATGCAGTTTTTAATAAGTTACAGGAGCTTCCGGTTTCTTTCTTCAACCAAAATAAGGCAGGTGACCTGATCTCCAGGGTTAATAATGATACTGATAAGCTGAACCAGTTTTTTAGCCAGTCGCTGATGCAATTTATTGGCAGTATCGTGACCATGACTGGTGCTGGTGTCTTTTTACTGAGTATTCATTTTGAACTTGGTGCGGCAGCGCTGGCTCCGGCAGTGGTCATTCTTATTTTTACCTTAGTGGTATCCCCATGGGTAAAGGCAAAAAATGCGCTGAACCTGAAGAGCACAGGCGGTATGAGTGCGGAAATTCAGGAAAGCCTGAATAACTTTAAGGTGATCATTGCCTTTAACCGCAGAGATTATTTCCGCAAGCGCTTTAATGATGCCAATCAACACAATTACAAAACTGCCATTGGTGCGGGACTTGCCAATAATATTTTCATTCCGGTCTATGGGCTGCTTTCCAGTATGGCGCAGTTGATTGTACTTGCTTTTGGTATTTACCTGATTACCCAGGGAAAGTTTTCTATTGGTTTGCTGGTGAGTTATTTTTCTTACGCGACAAACTTTTACAACCCATTACGTCAGCTGGCCGCTTTATGGACCAGTTTCCAGGTAGCTATGGCAGGTTGGGATCGTATTTCACAGATACTAACGCTGAGTACAAATCTGGAGCAGCAATCTTCAGATCTGCGTTCAGATGCAGATGTTGTTCTGGAATTTAAGGATGTGCATTTTTCATACAGCCCTGAAAATGAAATCCTGCACCACATTAATTTTAAACTTGAAAAGGGAAAAACGTATGCCCTGATTGGACCTACCGGTGGAGGTAAAACGACCACAGCCTCTTTAATTGCGCGTCTGTATGATCCGACACAAGGTACTGTTTTTCTGAACGGCAAGGACATCAGGAATTACACGGCAGAGCAACGAACGCAAAAGATCGGGTTTATCTTGCAGGAGCCTTTCCTTTTTACCGGTACGGTGCGTGAGAATATCATCTACGGCAATGCCCGGTACAGTGATTTTACCAATGAAGCATTGGCAGAGGTTATCAGGAATGCTAAACTGGAAGCCTTGCTTTCGTTGTTTGAATCGGGACTGGATACGCCGGTAATTTCAGGATCTGACAACATTAGCTTAGGGCAGAAGCAATTGATTGCCTTTATGCGTGCGGTATTGAGAAATCCAGAAGTACTGATCCTTGATGAGGCTACGGCAAACATCGATACGATTACCGAAAAACTGCTAAGTACCATACTGGATCAGCTCTCGAAAGATACAGTGTTAGTTATTATTGCCCACCGGTTGAACACTATAGAGAATGCCGATGAAATCTTTTTTGTGAATTCTGGTGAGGTGCAGCGTGCGGGTACTTTGCAGCATGCCATGGATATGCTGCTGACCGATAAAAGAAGCAGCTAATCTTCTTTAACCCTGGCCTGACTGATATCCGTTCCATCAATCAGAAGCTGTACATCGTCAAGCCAAAGCTTGCCCGGTCCCTTGATGTTGCCGCCAATATATATCGTTTTTGTATTGATCTGCAGGGGGAGTTTAAGCTCATACAAACGCCAGTCGCGCGTGCCACTGAGCGCTTTATCATCGAGGGTCGCGCCCTGGATTTCTTTTCCTGTGCTATCTGTTAATGAAATAAAAAGACTTACAAAATCAACAACATCTTCATGCTTTAACCACGCCTTTAAGGTGAGTTCTGTACCAGGATATTTGTCGGGTAGGGCATAGGCAATACCAGCATGGCCTGTAGAATCATTTGGGCTTATCGTTAATAATACGGATCTTCTGCCACTGTGCCGTATCAAAGAATCTGACTGAATGCCAGATCTGTGCTGTGGATTGAAATTAAACCAGCCATCAGGAATTACCTCATTTTTATTGAGTACCTCAAATCCGAAATTGTAATAGGTGATGTTGGTCAGTACGCTGTCTGGCGTTTGTGCAAACAATGAAGTTAAGCAAAGCAGTAAACAGGTGGTCAAAAAAGGTAGACGCATTAAAAAGGACTTATGCGCTAAGCTACTATTTCTACCGGAATTTCAATTGCATTTAACAAATATTAACGGAGGCTAACCTTTCTTTAAAGTGATTACCGTGATTTCTGGCCAGATGCCGATACGTCCCGAAAAGCCGATAAAGCCGAAGCCGCGGTTAATATTGATGTATCTTCCATTTTCTTCTTTAATGCCAGCCCAGTGTGCATAGCGAAACTTTACGGGGCTCCATTTGATGCCAAAAAGTTCAATGCCAAACTGCATGCCATGGGTATGGCCCGAAAGCGTCAGTTGCACAGGTACGGGATTCTGTTTTACCTGGGCTTCCCAATGACTTGGGTCGTGTGAAAGCAGGATTTTAAATGCAGCCGGATCGGTATGGCGTAACGCCTTTTGCAGGTCGCCACGCTCGCCAAAACCCAGTCCCCAGTTTTCCACGCCCGCCAGGATAATGGATTCGCCCTCTTTTTCCAGGACTACATGTTCATCAAGTAAAAGTCTGTATCCCAATGCGGCGTGTTGCTGTTTCAGGCTTTGCAGGTTTGCTTTTTTAGCAGCTTCTGAATCCCATTTGACGTAGTCTCCGTAATCGTGGTTTCCCAGGATGGAAAACTGACCATATGGTGCTTTAATTTGTGAAAAGTAGGGTATCCAGGGAATGATCTCTGTAGCCTTATTATTCACCAGGTCACCTGTAAACACAAACAGATCTGACTGTTGCGCTTTAATCAGGTCGATCCCTTTTTGTACGGCCTTGGGATTGTTGAAACTGCCCGCATGTACATCGGATATCTGCGTTATCGTGAATCCATGAAATATCGTTGGTAAATCCGCGAAAGTCAGTGTGTGCCTGACTACCCGATAAGCGTATTTTCCAAACAACATACCATAAATAAATAAGATTATCATCACAAAAAACATGAGCTCTGCAAATCTTGTCCAGTTCAGGTTTCTTTCCTGATGACGCGCGAGACCATATAAGTCGCCTGGAATTAAAAAGATTGAAAAGATCATTTCGCTGACCACAAGAATCAAAAGCACGTGCATCGTGATCCTGAAAAACTGATCATGCCCGAGGCGAAGAAAGCGCCTGATAGCCACAAGAGAGGCTGCTGCAACGAAAAGTATCAGTGCCCAGAAGAATAAGGGTACTGCCGGACTGGGGTTCAAGGTTTGAAAACCAGAGAGGGTGTAGATGTTGAGCAGCAGGAAAAAAATCAGAAATAGAGCAATCGGTATAAGGTTTATTTTTCTCTTCATAAATGCGGGGTGTACTATGCTAGACGCATAAAATACAAAAGTACATTTTCGGGTTAAGCTAACTCAATATTACATCCATTAAAAGGCATTATTATTGATATATTTGAAAGAGCTCCGATTAGAACTAATTTTTAAGCGCTAACAACATCTTTTCTATGAATTTTTTGGAAATCCTTGAACAGGTAAAAACACATGTAGAAGCATTATTTAAGGCTGACCATCAAAAAAAACTCGTTTACCATAACGTAGTCCACACGGAACATGTAGCTAAACATGCCGTAGAACTTGCCAATTTTTATAAGCTTAATGACAGGGATTTCTTTGTTGTTGTAACGGCTGCCTGGTTTCACGATGTGGGCTATATGCAGAAATGGGAGCAACATGAGCTCCGCGGTGCGGATGCAGCGGCAATTTATCTGACTGATAAAGGTGTCGATGCAGGTACTGTTCAGGAGGTGAAGGATTGTATCATGGCTACTATGATGCCTCAGAATCCAAAAAACCTGTTACAACAGATTGTTTGCGATTCTGACCTCTATCATCTGGGTAGCGATGATTTCAAAGACAGGAACAAAATGATGCGGCAGGAAACAGAAAATCTGCTGGGTAAATCTATCGATAAGTCGGTATGGCGAATGGGAACCATTAAACTGATGGAATCTCATCATTACCATACCCAATATTGCCAGGATAAGCTTAATGCAAAGAAGCAGGCTAACCTGGATGATCTGAAGACTAAAGTGAACAAGGAGCTCACTGCAAACACAGTTCATGGTGGTAAAAAGGAACATCCCGTGGTTATTGTTGAGAAAGCAGAAGCAGCCAGGGAGAAGAAAAATAAAGATCGTCCGGATAAAGGGATCGAGACGATGTTCAGGATTACTTCGGGGAACCATCAACGTCTGAGTGATATGGCAGATAATAAGGCACACATCATGATTTCTACCAACTCGATCATTTTGTCTGTTATTCTGAGTATACTGCTGAGAAAGCTGGAAGATAACCCACATTTAATTGCACCGACCTTGATCTTGCTGATCATTTGTGTGGTGACTATGGTATTTTCTATCCTGGCAACCCGGCCTTCGGTACCTCCCGGAACCTTTACACCAGAGGAGATTGCCAATAAATCTACTAACCTGCTGTTCTTTGGTAATTTTTACCGAATGGGCTTGCCTGAATACGATGCAGGAATTCATAAGATGATGGAAGACCGTGATTTTCTATATGGAAGTCTGATCAAGGATGTGTATTCGCAGGGTGTTGTGCTGGGTCGCAAATACCGTTTGCTGAGGATCGCTTATAATGTATTTATGTTTGGGATCATCGCCTCGGTGCTGGCCTTTATCATAGCAATGGCTTTTTCAATGTAGTATGGCAGAATATGTATTCTTCAACCGGGATCTCAGCTGGCTAAGCTTTAACAATCGCGTACTCAGCGAGGCTGAAAGTGCAGATGTACCCCTGCTGGAAAGGATTAAGTTTCTGTCTATTTACTCGTCCAACCTGGATGAGTTCTACAGGGTACGTATGCCGGTGCTGATGGCCATTGAGAATGCAGACGATATTGAGGGTCTTAACAGCGCCTATACACAGGCAAAGAAATGTATAGATCTGCAGCAGCAGCACTACGGCGCTATACTGGAAAAACAGATTTTGCCCGCGCTGGAGGAGCAGCAAATTGATTGGATCTATAAAGAGCCTATACCGGCTGGTATAGAAAAGCAGGTTATGCAGCTTTTTATTTATAAGGTTGAGCCTGTGCTGCAAAAAGTAGGCATTGCTGCAGACCACCGTCAGTTTTTTGCTGAAAACAATAAATTATATCAGGGAGTTGTATTATTGGATCAAACGGGCAATGAACGGTTGGAGATCATTACAATTCCTTCTGATCAGATTCCGCGGCTATACCTGTTACAGGATGGGAATCGGCAATACATTGTTTTTTTAGATGATATCATCAAACATAATATCAAACAGATTTTTCCTGACGATGAAGTGGTAGGTGCCTATAATATCAAGGTGACCCGGGATGCAGAAATGCTGATCGAAGATGAGGTGGATGAGGATATTGTCTCAGCCATGGAAAAGGAGTTGCTGAAAAGAGATTTCGGTGCAGCAACACGTTTTCTATGTGAACCTAATGTGCCCCTACGACATCTGTACACCATGATGTATGCCCTTAACCTTAAAAAAGCTTCTGTGGTAATTGGAGGTGTGTACCATAATTTGAGGGATCTGATGGACTTTCCTTTTAAAGATCCTGAGCAGGAATATCCCCAATGGTCTGCAGCAGTGCCCATTCCAGCTGATGCCAGCATCTTTGATCAGATAGCAGATCAGGATATACTGGTAAACACGCCTTACGATAGCTACGCGCCCGTACTTCGCTTTTTTGAAGAAGCGGCAACGGATCCGGCTGTAACCGCAGTATTCTGCACGCTTTATCGCGTAGCAAGCCAGTCTAAAATCATACAATCATTGATTACGGCGGCAAAGAATGGCAAAAAGGTAAGCGTTATGCTGGAACTAAAAGCCAGGTTTGACGAGGCAAATAACATCAGGTGGTCTTCTAAACTGAAAGCCGCAGGGGTAAAACTAATTTACAGCAGCAGTGCTTTTAAAGTACACGCTAAGGTTGCGTTGGTAAAACGTAAAATACATGGGAAGAGCAGTGCTTATGGGCTGTTTTCTACAGGTAATTTAAATGAAACTACAGCGCGGTTTTATACCGATCATATCTTATTGACGGCCCATGAGTTTATGCTTGCAGAGCTTGAACAGTTGTTTGGCTTTCTGGCTAAAAAGAAAAAGAAACCGGGATTAGATGACCGTATTCCGTTTCAGCATTTATTGGTGGCACAGTTTAACCTGCAAAGCCGCTTTCTTGAATTGATTGACCGGGAGATTGTACATGCGCATAAAGGACTTCCAGCCGAAATTACCATTAAGCTGAATAACCTGGAGGAAAAGAAACTGATCAGCAAATTATATGAAGCTTCAAATGCAGGGGTGAAGATAAATCTGATTGTTAGAAGTATCTGCTGCCTGGTGCCGGCTGTCCCTGGTCAAAGTGAAAATATCACAGTAAAGCGGATTGTAGACAGATATCTGGAACACGGCCGGCTGTTTTTATTCCATAATAATGGAAATGAAGAACTTTTTATGGGGTCGGCAGATTGGATGAACAGAAATATCTATTCCAGAATAGAGGTTTGTTTTCCTGTATATGACCCACAACATAAAGCTGAATTGAAAGAAATACTGGGACTGCAGTGGAATGATACCGTCAAAGCCGTTGAGATAGATTCCGATCTGAACAATGTAAGGCTAACTGCCCCGGGGACAGACAGCTCACGCTCGCAGGAAGCAATTTATAAATTACTAACAGGCAGTATGGCCGAAAAATAAAATGGGTAAACTACATCATAATTCGATATTATTATTCGCCGCAATAGCGGTACTTGGTGCTATGGCTTGCAAACCTGTGACCAATAAATTCAGCAGTCCAAAAGGATATAACCTGAACAGTCCGGAGAAATTTATCATGCCCGAAGACCTACTGGAGATTTCAGGGATTGCTTTCCAGAACACGGATGGCAAAACGATATATTCTATACAGGATGAGGACGGTAAGCTTTTTGCCCAGAACTGGGGGATAAAAAAGGCGACTTCAGTTAAGTTCGGTTCTAAAGGCGATTATGAAGATCTTGCGATCTACAAACAAACCGCTTTTATTCTAAAAAGCTCAGGATCCCTGTATGTGCTTCCGGTGGCCGATATTAATAAGAAGAAATCCCTGAGTGTTAGAGAGTGGAAAAAGATTTTGCCTAAAGGCGAATATGAAAGCCTGTACATGGATGAGGCAACACACAAACTATACGTACTGACTAAGAACAGCACGGACGACCACAAAGCAAGGATTTCTACAGGTTATATCTTTAACTATGATCCGGCTACAGGAAATATCGCCTTCTCAAGTGATTTTAAATTGAAGGCTAAGGAAATAGAAGCTATGGGGCAGGAAATCAGAACAGGGCTTAAAGCTTCTGCATTAAGTCGTAATCCGGTAACTAAAGAATGGTATATTCTTTCATCTGTTAACAAGATTTTAGTAGTTGCAGGACCAGACTGGAAGGTGAAGTCTGTTCACCGGCTGGATTCTTCCATTTTTAACCAACCAGAGGGCCTTGCCTTCGATAATCAAAGAAATATGTATATATCCAACGAAGGTGATGAGCTTTCGAATGGAAACATCCTGAAATTTAAGTTTAATCCTTCAGCTAAATAGAACGCCATCTGATGAAACGCTTACTCATTCTCATTTTAATTTTATCCTGCACGGGCATAGCCTGGGGGCAAAAGCCTGCAGTTGTGTCAAGGGTGATCCTGATTGGTGATGCAGGCGAAATGGATACCCAACAAAGCCAGGTGTTAAAACACGCCGCTTCACAGGTGATTAAAGACAAGACAACGGTCCTGTTCCTGGGTGATAACATCTATCCACGTGGCATGGGACTGCCGGGTAGTGCTGAGGAACAAAAAACAAAAGAAATTCTACAGTCACAATATGTGCCTCTGCGCGCCACCGGTGCACCGGTCTATTTTTTACCGGGAAATCACGACTGGGATAAATCTGGCCCCCAGGGCCTGGCGAAAATCAAAAGACAATGGGAATTTCTGGATGAGCAAAAAGACAGCTTGCTCAAAATGGTTCCCCGCGATGGTTGTCCAGATCCCGTTGAAATCAATGTATCCAAAGATCTGACCATTATTGCATTTGACAGCGAATGGTTTTTATATACATTCAACAAAAGTAACCCTGAACCGGAGTGTGACTGTGCCACTAAGGATGATGTGCTGCGCAAGATCCAGGATCTGTATTACAAAAACAGAGCTAAAGTAATCTTGCTGGCATCACATCACCCTTTCCAGAGTTATGGCATTCATGGAGGACATTTTTCATTTAAGGATCACCTCTTCCCCCTGACAGCATTTAATGACGACCTTAAAATACCACTGCCTTTTGTAGGCTCTATCTACCCATTCCTGCGTTCCACTTTTCCGAATGAGGAGGATTTAAATCATCCGGATTATAAGGATATGGTGCAAAAGATCAACGCGCTATTCGGCACATTTCCAAATATGGTACACGTTGCGGGTCATGAGCACGGCTTGCAATTTATTAAAACCAATAAACAGATTCAGGTGATCAGCGGTGCTGGAGCTAAACACAGTTATGTGGTAAAAGGTAAGAATGCCTTATATGCTGACGCCACGCAGGGATATGTAACAGCGGACATCCTGACTGATAAAAGCATGCTGTTTACCTATTATAAAGATACAGATAGCGGTGTGGTGCAAACTTTTGCATATAACAAGGCCTATGTTGTTGTCAAGGAGAGGCTGGACTCGCTTCATAAGCCTATCATTGGAGATAGCATAACGTTGGCCGTACATCCAGCCTATGATCAGGTAAGCGGAGTTCATCGTTTTTTATTTGGTGAGAATTACCGAAAAGAATGGGCGGCACCGACCAAACTGCCAGTAATCAGGCTTTCTACTATTCATGGAGGTTTAGTTCCAACACAAATGGGTGGTGGTTTCCAAACAAATTCTTTGCGTCTTGTAGATAAATCGGGCAAGGAGTGGGTGCTCCGCGGTGTAGAGAAGGCACCTGAGAAAATCCTGCCAGAAGAGTTGCAGGAAACCTTTGCCAAAGATCTGGTAGATGATGCATTAAGTGCGCAGCATCCTTTTTCAGCACTGGTAGTTCCGCCTCTGGCCGTCGCAGCGCGGGTTCCGCATGCCAATCCAATCATCGGCGTCGTATCTGCGGATGCCAACCTGGGGAAATACGCTCCTCTGTTTGTGAATAAGATCGCTTTGCTGGAAGAACGTGAACCAATAGGGGAAAGTGAGAACACGCCTAAAACCGTCAAGAAACTGGATAAGGACAATGATAATAATATCGATGCCGAGGCATTTTTAAGAGCCAGGCTACTGGATCTGCTGATTGGAGACTGGGACAGGCACGGTGATCAGTGGAGATGGAAGAAAGAGAAGGGTGACGGGGAAGACGTATATACCGGGGTTCCGCGCGACAGGGATCAGGCGATGTATGTAAATCAGGGCCTAATTCCTACCCAGGTGTCTAAGCCGGGTATAGTGCCCAACCTGCAAGGCTGGGGAGGTAAAATCAAAGATATCCGGTATTCCCTGTGGAAAACAGTGTTCATGGACCGTTACCCGGCAGCACATTTCAGTTATGAGCAGTACATGAAGATCGTCAATGATTTTGTTGCAGCAGAAACAGATGAAGTTTTGGAAGCTGGCTTAAGAAGATTGCCGGCATCGGCGTATAACTTAAGACATGATCAACTGCTATCTTCGCTGAAGGAGCGAAGAAAAAACATACCGGAAGAGATGTCCTGGTACTATAAATATTCCAATAAAATAGTGGATGTACATGCCAGTGGAAAGAATGAGCTGATCACGGTTAAAGACACAGTCAATAATGGTTTGAAGGTGACCGTAAACAAGGTGAATAAAGATGGCAAGGTGCAGAAAGCTTTGATGAATACGGCATACTATCCTGATGTAACCAAAGAAATCAGAATTTATACCGGTGGGGGCTCAGACCAGGTGATACTGGATAACAAGACTTCCGATATCAAGCTAAGAATTGTGGATAGTACCGGCACAAAAAATATAGAAGTACGTAACGCTAAACGCAAAGTGCAGTTGTATGATATAGGTAACAAGCTTAAACTTAAGGGAGACTCTTCCAGACTGAACATCCATTTATCCGGTGATAGCGTCAATACTTCTTTTCTTCCCGTCAATCTGATTCATGAGTTTATTCCAATCTATACAGGACAATTTAACCCGGATGAAGGCGTACTGATTGGTGCAGGATTTAAATATATCCGCCAGGAGGGTTTCAGAAAGCTGCCTTATAATTATATGCATGAGTTTCTGGTGTACCATTCCTTCACGACTAAAGCGTTCAGGATCAGGTACCGTGGTGAATTTATTCAGGCGGTCGGCAACGCCGATCTTACCATCCAGGCGCGGGCAGATGCTCCAGACAATTCCATCAACTTTTTTGGGCGGGGGAATGAAACGGAACTCAACAAGTTTGATGGCTATCAGAAATACTATAGGGCCAGATTTAATATCTTCCAGTTTGACCCCGCATTGCGCTGGCATACCGAGACAGGAACCAGCGTATCTATAGGGCCGTCATTTCAGTATTATCATTATGATGTAGAAAATAACGAAGGTCGTCTAACTCAAAATCCTGAACTGATCGGTTCTTACGATGCCAATACCATAGATAAAGATAAGATGCACGCGGGTATCATTGTGAATTTCCTGAATGACAAGCGTAATAATAAAGTATTACCTGCCTGGGGAAGTTATGTGAATATAAAAGTTCAGGGTTATGCCGGACTCAACGGATATTCTAAATCTTTCGCGCAGATCATCCCGGAGGTGGCCTTATATAAGGCATTGAATACACGGGCAACGGTTATCCTCGCCGAACGTTTTGGCGGCGGTATTACAATAGGAAAAACTGCTTTTTATCAAAGTCTGTTCCTGGGGTCTCAGGGTAATTTGATGGGTTTCAGGCAATTCAGGTTTGCGGGTCAACATTCCTTCTATAATAATCTGGAACTGCGCATGAAGTTGGGTGACTTTGCCAACTATCTGGTGCCGGGACAGATTGGCCTGATTGGCTTTTACGATACAGGAAGGGTATGGGAGAAAGAAGACAACTCCAGCAAGTGGCACCATGGAACTGGTGCAGGAATTTATCTTGCTCCAGCAGAATTGACGGTAATAAAATTCATCATGGGACGCTCTACTGAGGGATGGTATCCTTACCTTAGCTTAGGAATGCGTTTTTAATTGGTATCATTATGCAAGCGACTACTGTTACTTTAGTTCCCGGAGCGGAGCAGCTCAAAAACCCACTTGGGATAGAAGTGCACTTTTCGTTCATGCCTTTTATTCAATATATAGAACGGCGGATTGTAACCGAACAAACCGCTAAGGTGAACTTTTATAAATATATCCTGGAACAATTTAAACAGTTTCCGGAACTGACAGAACCCGTAGCCGCAGAAAACGCGCAAAAATATACGCCGCTCTATGAGCTCATCTATACCGCATTATCGCCTATACTAAATGATGAGTCTGAGCAGTTTTGGGCACTCGGACCACCGCTTACAGCAGCCTTTTATTATGGAACTTCTGGCTTTTATGCCATCCTGATCGATGCAAAGACAAAAGCGCTTAAAAAGGATTTGAAGCTACCAGTAGCTGAGGATATGGAGAAAAGTGTACGTACGAGTTTCTATAACCTGCTGCTCAAAAAGTTTTATGACTTTACGCTCAGTGATGTTGATTTCACCATCAAGTCGATGATTGATCCGGAAACACATCTGCTGAAATATTATCGCCTGAACGTAGATACCAGATTTATGGATATCAAAAGCCTGGGCAACCTCCCTGAGATTAGTCTGCAGAAAATCAAAGACGAACTACAGGATGAAACGAATACCCTGAACATCCTGAGCAACCTGCTGCCACCAGACCAATTTATGGTAGAAGGAATCTCTATTGTTAGTCTAACTGATGTT
>Ga0247808_10001080_pt1 | contig 13112 bp, 8 predicted proteins | sample UWRJL089202R1_FD_179914 | JGI IMG/M metagenome (GOLD analysis project Ga0247808, IMG submission 179914) | Plant litter microbial communities from Arlington Agricultural Research Station in Wisconsin, United States - UWRJ-L089-202R-1 | ecosystem: Environmental > Terrestrial > Plant litter >... | reverse complement strand
CTGTCATTACTTTTGCTACCATACTCTGCAGTGTAGCGAGCGGTGGTTAAATCGCTCTTAATTTGTTATAATACAGAGGTCGTGGGGCTGATATAGCTTCGACGAGAGGACTTTAACAGGTTATTTTGCAAGCCGAACGCACACGTTACGTGCACATTTTAATTGCAACATTTACTGCAACAGTAAAATCAGGATTCGCACAGTTAGCTAACGCTTTCCGTACACCTGTTTTTGCGCCAGCTTTCGCCTAACCGCTTAAGCCATCGATTTCCTCGAGGTAGCATAGAGGGAACGGTGTTATAAGTATGCCACTTACCCCATTTCCGGGCAGCTGCGGGATAGGGGAACACCTTTCAGCGTGACAAGTCGGTCATTTCCCGTTCAAGCTTTAGATCGATGAGTCGTTAAACCATAGCGAGAACTATGCTTGTAGACGAATAGCAGGTTACCTTTCGGACCCGGGGGCAGTACCCGGCAGCTCCACCATGACGTTATAAATACTGAACCACCTAGAAATAGGTGGTTCTTATTATTTGGTGCGCTATATGTAGGATCGAACAACTAAGTAGGGCGGTAAATGGCTACAAAATAAAACAACCGCCTGCGAGGAACGGTTGTTTTGTGGAGTTTTTTTCGTGTTTTTTATTTTTGGTCACTGCATAATTTATTTATTCAGTAACTACCCCTAATAATAGTGCTTCATTGCGCTTAAGTCAATGACTTTTTAAAAGATTTTTTAGGTAAAAAGAACCACAATATTTGTGCACTTTGAGTATGCTGAGAACTCGCCGTAATGACACAGGGTGGAAGGTGATAAAAACCCTGTGGTACAATGTTCCTATGCACCGATTGCGGGGCATATCCACAATTCGGTAGACCCAACCTAACCTGATTAGAACAAAAAAGTTCGAAAGGCATGGTTGAAAAATGCGTAAACAACATTGAACTCGTCGTTCAGGTATGTTTACGCGTCATGGTTGGAAACTTCCATGGGTTCCGAAAGGATCCGCCTAGCGGCGGGTTTTTTGTATTCTGGGACTTGTTAGCGATAGGCGAGTAAGAGCAACTAATTTTTGCTCTATATGTAGCACATGTGAAATGCAGTCAAAATAAAATCTTACAAATTCGTCTACCAAGACTTATTATGTTCATCAACGGAACGTCTCGATGACTCACGCATTGCTCACGATGCTGCGAGGAAATACGGCGGAATGTTCTGTAGGTAACGGGCAAAGTGGAGAAATTGGCGTGATGAGAAAAAGTGCGTATCGATACCTTAATCCAGACAATAACTGGGTAAAAAGTAACCATTCGTCGCTGTTTATATGCTTGATGCACTATTGAATCACGCTCTATACAACGATGTAATTATTGCATCAATAGTATAATAACACCTTAAATAACTACCAATAGGGTATGCTGATGTATATTTTACATATAAAACATGCTCCCGGACCATTGACCAACCATTATGTTTATGCTAGATTAAGAACAAGCTTTTACAAACACAAACACAAAGTTCATAACGAAAAAAGCCCACACACCTTAACATCATCAACTCTTGTATCCAACTGACCGCCTTTTGACGGAAAGTCGGTACCGTCTAGGAATAATTATTGTCCCCCGAGGACATATGCTCGTACTGAGCACGCACTTTTTATTACTCCCGCGACGGACCGATGCTCCGCCAAAAGCGTTTGCACTGCTAGTACCAGTGCGCCAAGTAAAATCCTTACTCCATGTTGAGGAGCAAAGTAACTACTTGGCGTACGTGTGGAACACAGTACAGAGCACACGGTTGCCCCGATTTACTCGGAGCGGTCAGATAGCCTCGCAGCGGTACGCTGTTCAACGGTTCACACGCCCTTTTATTAATTACTGCGGCGTTTGCTGCAACCAGAACATTTAGGCGTACTGCTCGGGCTCCATGTTTTAAATCTCTTATGCTTCGTATATAGTAAACCTACTATGTTGCAAAGAGTAATCGCACTTATCACTATCGCAAGCCTCTGCTTGCTGTCACTTATGCTCGTGTTTACAACACCAGCTTCTGCAGGCCCTTTCGGCCTGCTTGTTATTTTCGTATCGGCTTATCTTACCTGTCTTGGTTTGATAAGCTTTTTTTTGTATGGAGCCAGTCACATTCTGGCCCAGACAACTACTGGCTTAACCCTTAAGAAACCAGTGCAGCCATGGTCGTTCCGTCGGTCGTATTACTATTCGACATTACTTGCTGCGGCACCAGTGATGCTGATCGGATTGCAGTCAGTCGGATCTATCGGCATTTATGAACTGATTCTCGTAGCGCTTTTTGAAGTTATCGGCTGCCTCTACATTACAAAAAGAATGTACTAAATCCATCGATATTGCTCATGGTCGTTATGCTATAATTACAGATATGCAGCCCGAAAACACTCAACCCAATCTAGGGCCAGAACAACTTCCAATGCCACCCGTCAACAATGGCGAGCGGATTCCGACGTTGCCAACCCCTGAGACGGGGCTTGAAACAGGCGCCGAGCGTCACGAGCAAGCAGCCGAAGCGAGTGCTGCGGTTGCCGATGCCGCTGCCTACAGTGCACCAATGGCTCCGCCGGTCATCCCAGACCCACCGGTTGTCGATCCGCCGATAGCAGCCAGTGGAAATCCACTTGTCGCTGCCGACGTCGATATCATCGAGAAGGAATGGGTAGACAAGGCAAAGGATATCATTCTCAAAACAAGAGATGATCCGCACAGTCGAACGGCACTGGTGAATGAGTTACAGAGAGACTACTTAAAGAAGAGATACGGGAAAGGGCTTAGCGCCAGCGAATAGCGGAGCTAGGGGAGTGACGACGAGGTGATCGGTTTCATTATTACAATCTTAATCATTGGCTTGCTTGTTGCAGGTGTTATAGCTTTTGTCCTTATGCAGTATCGTCGTATTCTGCGCGAGGCTAAAAACTATGAACGCGGTCTCAAGATGGTCCCAATGTACATTCACATCCCCCCATCTAGCGATGACATTGATGGCAATGGTCGTGACGAGCGAGACATTACCGAAGAAGTCTTGTCACAAGCGCAGGTGATGTACAACATTATCGCCAGTACGGCGACCAAGGGTTTTAAGAGTCGTGTCTACGGCCAACGACATATATCATTCGAACTTGTCGCGCATGAAGGCCTGGTCCATTACTATGTAGTGGTTCCTGTCGCACTTATTGATGTTATTAATCAAGCAGTCGCTGCGGCGTATCCATCGGCGCGACTCGAAGAAGTCAGCGAACGCAATATCTTTAACCCGGCTGGCAAGATGACCGGTACGATCGGTGGTGAGTTTACCTTAAAGAAAGATTTCGCATTCCCGATTGCAACTTACCAAGAAGCAAAGCGTGACGCATCGCGAGCACTGCTTAACGCATTGTCATCAGCATCTAAAGAAGACGGCGTCGGTATTCAAATGATGATTCGTCCGGCACACGAAGGATGGACGAAGAGTTCAGTCGGCGTTGCTGAAAAGATTAAAAAAGATAAAGGCATGAAAAAGAACGGCATCGCTGAAAGTCTTGGTATTGGTGGACTTATGGAAGCACTCTGGAAACCGCCTGAATCTCACGAATCAAAACCCGAAGAGCGACAACTCAGTTCGCTCGAGCAAGGCCTTGTCGAATCAATTGAAGAAAAGACTCGCTACCCAGGTTACGAAACACTGATTCGTGTTGTCGCCTCATCAAATACATCGGCAAAATCTCAGGCATTACTTAATAATGTCATTTCTGCGTTCTCGTTGTTTGATTCAACTTCAAACAATGGCTTTAAATTCACTGTTACTAAGAACATCGAAGAATTTGTGACCGCCTATATCTTTAGGTTCTTCCCTCAGGGTGTAAACCAGAACATCCTTAACACTGTTGAGCTTGCGACGGTCTTCCACCTGCCTGATCAATCAGCAATCCCGACATCACAAGTGAAACGTCAGATGGCCAAGCAAGTCGATGGTCCAACCCAAGAAATGGACGAAGGCTTCTTGCTTGGATTCAACGAATTCCGTGGCGTCAAAAAACCAATCCGTTTGAGTAAGAACGATCGACGTCGTCACTCATATATCATTGGGCAAACCGGAACAGGTAAGTCGAAGCTGCTTGAGAACCTTGCCTTCCAAGACATGATGGACGGTCGCGGCTTTGCCTTTATCGACCCGCACGGTGACTCTGTCGAAGAACTCCTTGGAATGGTGCCAAAAGAACGTGTCGAAGACGTTGTCTACTTTAACCCGGGTGATATGGATATGCCGGCCGGTCTTAACCTGTTTGAATTTGAAACACCTGATCAAGTAGACTTCCTTATCCAAGAGTCACTGGCCATGCTGTACCGTCTGTATGACCCAGGTCACACCGGTATTATCGGTCCGCGCTTTGAGTCATGGTTCCGTAACGCCGCACTGACCGTGATGAGTGACCCGAATGGCTCATCATTCCTTGATGTCCAACAAGTGTTTGTCGACCAAGCTTTTGCCGATGAAAAGATTAAGTATGTGACCGACCGTACGGTGCTCGATTTCTGGAATAAGGAAATGGCGCAAACAAGTGAGTCGAGTAAGTCCGAGATGCTCGGATGGTTTGCCAGTAAGTTCGGCGCCTTCTTAACCAATGAAATGATGCGCAATATTATTGGGCAGACAAAGAGTAGCTTTAACCTGCGCGAAATTATGGATAACAAAAAGATCCTGCTCGTGAACCTCTCAAAGGGTAAAACAGGGGAGCTTAACTCACAGCTCCTCGGTATGATCTTTGTTATGAAGTTCCAGGTTGCGGCCATGAGTCGTGCTGACACCCCTGAAAACGAGCGTGAAGACTTTACCTTATATGTAGATGAGTTCCAAAACTTTGCGACTGACAGCTTTGAATCAATTCTGTCTGAGGCACGTAAGTACCGTTTAAGCATGGTGCTCGCGAACCAGTTCATGACGCAGTTGACTGATAAGATTCGTGAAGCGATCCTCGGTAACATCGGAACGGTCATCGCAGGGCGTATTGGTATTACCGATGCAGAAATCTTGCAAAAGAAGTTCAGCCCGACATTTGATGCTGAAGACCTGACGAAACTCCCGAACTTCCAATCGATTACCAGTGTCATGATTAACAATGTTCCGTCAGCACCATTTAGTATGTCTCTCATTCCACCGATGGGTACATCGAACCCAGAACTCAGGGGGGCGCTTAAGAAGCTGTCTGCTGCCAAGTTCGGTCGCCCTCGATCAGAAGTCGAACGTGAGATCTTTACGCGCCTAGGGGCCGGAGATGCGGCCAAGAAGGCAAAGATGGAAGAGTTGAAGCAAGCACAGCAGTCACGTATGGCAGCGATGCAAGGCGGCGGACCAAAAGCAGCGCCGGCAACTCCGGGAGGATCATCATTCCTTGACGACTGGCTTGCCAAGCGACAGCAGATTACTACGACGCCACAGTCGTCAGCTGCACCTGCACCTGCGCCCAACCCGGCATTTGGTCCCACAGTGAGTGCGCCAGTGCCAACTGCTCCTACGTCACCAACGCCGGTAGCGCCGCAGCACACCCCAGTATCCGACAAGCCACCGGCAGTCTTTGCGGCACCTTCAACGCCTAAGAAAAAACAACACCATGATGACAAGGGAACTCGTATTCCAAAGAACCCGACTCAAGATGCGCCAACCGAAGCCGAAGTGACGCAGCCGGTTGTGCCTACTGAACAGCCTCATAAATTACATGTCCGCGACCCCCAATCGGGAACCGCGGATGAAATCTCAATTAAACTGAGATAGTAGTATTATTTTTTGCCAGTAATCATGATGCGGAAGTAGTCATAGAGTACTCCGATAAGCCAACCAACGGCGAATGCACCGATAGTCTCAAAGCCCGAGAGGACGTAGCCTAGGTGCTTAGACACCAGGTAGACGGCAAGTACTAAGAAGAAGGCGACGACTGCACCCGAGAGGATTGCATTCGGTCGTGCGATTGTCGATCCGACAACTTCACTCGTCTTCTCAACGGCCTTGTTGTGGATTACCTTACTAAATGCACGCTGTGGGGCTGACATTTCAGCTTGAACCGCTTCCATGTGTCGTTTGAAGCTCGCTTCTTTCTCAAGCTTGGCGATTGCGCCACGACGCTTCTTGGGAGCAGGCGAGTCAGAGACGCGCTTGGCTTTTTCGGCACCTGACTTTTCGACACTAATAGCTGTCTCAAGTGCTTCTACCTTGGCGCGTTCAGCGGCTTTCTCGCCGTTTTCGATGCTGCGTTCAGCAGATCCCTCAATCTTATCAAGGAGCTTCTCGTACTGCTCTTCTGAGACCTTAGGAGTCTCGATATTCTCGGCGCCTTTTGGCTGTTGTTCAGGGGTGCTCATATTAGATAGTTCCTGCGTTTAGGTCGCGACGAATCAGTCGGACTTCTTTATTCATTTGGCGTGATCGGAAGAAGAAGTAGGCAACAACTGCGAGGACAACACCTGCGAAGATCATGTTCTCTGTTGGTCCTGTCTTCGGAAGTTCTGTGGTTACTTTTTCAATAACCTTTGGAGGTGCGCAGGTGACGGGGATAGTGACGTCGGTGTTACCAAAGGCGTTTACCATCAAACAGTCGTAGGATGCCATTTCACTCTGACCTTGTGGCGTGTACGGTATTGTATCGAGCATTTGGATCGCAAAGGTGCGAGCCTGCGTTTCACCTGGTGCAAGGGTGATGTCTGGCCATGATAATACCTTCGTTGTCTCGTTATAGGTACCACCCCCAAGATCAACGAGTTTTGCGTATTCTAGCGTATCTTCGAGGTGATCTTCGAGCTTTGTCGCAACGATGCTTTGTCCACCAGTATTTTTTACGGTAATCGTAAAGGTAATCTTGTCTCGTTCGCGAGCGGCGATTGATGAGGCGCGGACATTACCTTGAGTAAGGTTGATTGCTGTTTTGTCTTTGACTACTTTTCCTGCCGGTGGGGGAGGAGGAATTGATTCCGTCACAATGTTACCGCAGGCTTGCATGATTGCGAACCAACCGGCTTTTGCTGAATGGCCAATCCATGCGTAAATGCGCGCGTTAGTTCCGTTGGAGAGCGAAAGTGGACGTGAATACACTGTCGTTACTTGTTGCCCTGATGCGTTATAGATAGGAACAGGGAGTTCTCCCTGTCCAGGACTATATTTTGGGGTTAAGCCGAATGAACGCTTAACACTTCCCGTAATGAATGAGCTGTACTGCGCGCTTGCGATTTCGGCGCGGGTCAGTCCCATTGTTGTTGCGATATCCTTAAGGTTGCGTGCGTTTGCGTCATAGGGCGCAAGGAAGTTATTGAGTGAGCGATTAGCTCCTAACCCAAGACCACCTGGTACAAGATCGTTTGCGCTTGCTGCGTTTGCTGATTCTGGCGGCTGAAACACTGCTAAACATTGCACGACTAAAGCGAGTGCAACGAAGATTAATCCGAGTCTGCGCGTGGTTTCCTCTTTCCGAAGTCGCTTGGCGTAAAAGCCAAGTTGCCCTACGAGGGCTGGACTAAATGAGAGGTGAGAGACGATTTTTCTGAACATATTTTTTGTTTTTTATGAACCTCTTGTACATCAGATTAGCATAAGAAATATGTTCAGTGCAATACCCTTGAGTGAATAACTTATTTTCGGTATAATAGTGGCAGTCAAAACGACCGCAAAGGCCGAAATTAGGGGAAGTTAGGGAAATGAAGGTGATTAATCGTGGCTAAGCAAAAAACAGACAATTCATATGATGGGTCGCAAATTCAGGTCCTTGAGGGACTCGAACCAGTTCGTAAGCGTCCGGGTATGTACATTGGTAGTACCGGATTTGATGGTGTACACCACCTTATAAAAGAAATTGCCGATAACTCTATCGACGAAGCAATTGCCGGATACGCGACCAAGGTAGAGGTGGTCATTCTCGCCGATGGTGGAATGAAGATCTCTGATGATGGACGTGGTATTCCTATCGATAAGCACCCAAAGACAGGCCTCAGTAGTCTTGAAACCGTTCTTACGGTCCTCCACGCCGGTGGTAAGTTCGGCGGTGGTGGCTACAAGGTATCATCTGGTCTTCACGGTGTTGGTTCAAGCGTGGTGAACGCACTCTCAACAATGCTCAAGGCAGAAGTCGTCAAAGACGGCCGTCTTTACAGTATTGAATTCGAACGTGGTGCAACAAAAGTACCGTTCAAAGATCACGGCAAGACAACGCTCAAGAGTGGAACAACCATTACTTTCTACCCAGACCCAACAATCTTTAAAGAAACAGTCGAATTCGACTACAAATGGGTTGTCGATTACATTCGTCACCAAGCGTACCTTACAAAAGGTATCTATCTTTCTGTTGTCGACGAACGAACAAGCCAACGGGCTGCTTTCTACTTTGAAGGTGGTATCCAAAGCTACGTCAAACACCTTAACATCGGTAAAGATGTCGTCACTGACGACGTTTTCTACGTTGAAAAGCAAGTCGAAGACTCTATGGTCGAAGTCGCGATTCAATATAACGAGACATTTGTTGAGATCGTAAAACCATTCGCTAACAACGTCCTGACTCCTGATGGCGGTACACACATTATCGGATTCCGTTCAGCGCTGACTCGTGTGATCAATGATTACGCGCGCAAGAACAGCCTTCTTAAAGAAAAAGAAGACAACCTGACCGGTGATGATATCCGCGAAGGGTTGACCGCAATTATCCTTGTGAAGCTGCCTGATCCTCAATTCGAAGGTCAAACAAAGAACAAGCTTGGTAACCCTGAAGTTCGTCGCTACGTTGAACAAGTAATGAACGAATACTTCGCCTATTACCTTGAAGAAAACCCTGCAGTTGCCAAGAAAATCGTTGGTAAAGCGCTCCTTGCGGCTCGTGCTCGTCAAGCGGCTCGTGCTGCTCGTGACAATGTTATCCGTAAGGGTGCACTTGATGGTCTGAGTCTTCCCGGTAAGCTTGCTGACTGTTCGTCTAAAGACCCAACTGAATCAGAAATCTACATTGTAGAGGGTGACTCAGCAGGTGGATCGGCCAAGTCTGGTCGCGACAGCAAAACGCAGGCGATCTTGCCACTCCGTGGTAAAGTTCTCAACACTGAACGGGCTCGTCTTGATCGTATGCTTGGTAACAATGAAATTGTGAGCCTCATCAAAGCCTTTGGTGTGGGTATCGGTGATCAATTCGATATCAATGGTCTGCGTTACCACCGTATCGTCATCATGACCGACGCCGACGTCGACGGTAGCCACATCGCAACATTGCTCCTTACGTTCTTCTTCCGTTACATGCCGCAAATTATTGACGGTGGCTACGTCTATCTTGCAAAACCGCCGCTATTCTTGCTCCGCCAGGGGACAAAGAAAGAATACGCCTACAGCGACGAAGAGCGTGATGCGATTATTCAACGAATGATTCGTGATCGTCGTGAAAAGGGAACAGCTATCGATGAGACAGCCGACCTTACAAAGCAAGCGGGCATTACGATGCTCCAACGCTACAAGGGACTTGGTGAAATGGACGCTGAACAACTTTGGGATACAACAATGAATCCTGAAAACCGTGTCCTCCAACAAGTTCGCGTTGAAGACGCCGAGAAGAGTGATGCAATCTTTACAAAGTTAATGGGTGATCAAGTTGATTTACGTAAAAGCTTTATCCAAAGCCGCGCGAAGTCACTAAGTATTGAGGATTTGGATATTTAATATGGACGAAGAAATTTTAGACCCAACAAATGACGCACCACTCGAAGGCGAAGTCGTCGTAGCACCGCAAACTCACTCGCGTATCGTTGAGAACCTTTCGGTTGAAAACGTTATGGAAGACAGCTTCCTTCGTTACTCAATGAGCGTGATCATCGACCGTGCACTCCCTGACGTTCGTGACGGTATGAAGCCAGTTCACCGTCGTATTCTCTACACTATGGGTGAACAAAACCTCCGACCAGGTGGCCGTTTCCTCAAGAGTGCGCGTATCATCGGAGACGTGATGGGTAAATATCACCCGCACGGTGACTCATCTATCTACATGGCGATGGTTCGTCTTGCCCAAGATTGGGTCATGCGCTACCCACTAGTAAATGGACAGGGTAACTTCGGTTCAATGGATGGAGATCCACCAGCTGCCAACCGTTACACCGAGGCCCGATTGGGTCGTGTCGGTAACGAACTACTAACTGATCTTGATAAAGATACTGTTGATTTCCGTGATAACTACGATGGTTCAGAACAAGAACCGGTTGTATTGCCGGCTCGTTTACCAAACCTTCTCCTTAACGGTCAGGTTGGTATCGCCGTTGGTATGGCAACGAGTATCCCACCACACAACCTTGGTGAACTCGTTGACGCCACCATCCACCTTATTGATAATCCTGATGCTTCAGTTGAAGACCTTATGCAATTCGTAAAGGGTCCAGACTTCCCAACAGGCGCAATTGTATATGGTGGTGCTCCAATGAAACAGGCCTACCAAACAGGACGAGGTAGTGTGACTATCCGTGCCGTTACTGAAATCGAAGAGACTAAGAAGGGTCGCAGTCAGATCGTTATTACCGAAATGCCTTATGGTGTAAATAAAGCAACACTCATTGAGCGTATTGCTGAACTTCACAAAGAGAAGAAACTTATCATTAGCGATCTCCGAGACGAGAGTGCTCGTGGTGCCGTTCGTGTCGTCATTGAACTCCGTAAGGATTCTTATCCAAAGAAGGTATTGAACCAACTCTTCAAGATGACAGCCTTGCAGACGAGTTTTCACTACAACATGCTCGCGCTTATCGATGGTATTCAACCGCGCATCCTTGGTCTTACTGAAATCCTTAGCGAATTCATTAAGCACCGCCAGGTAGTGATTCGTCGCCGAACAGAATTTGAACTCCGTGCAGCTAAGGCTCGGGCGCACATTCTTGAAGGCTACAAAATTGCTCTTGATCACATTGATGAAGTCATTCGTATCATCCGAGCAAGTAAGACGAGTGAAATCGCTGAAGCAAGCTTGATTAAAGAGTTTAAGCTAAGTGAGATTCAAGCCAAGGCTATCCTTAGTATGCAACTTCGTCGTCTTACCGGACTTGAACGCGATGCTATCGAGAACGAACTTAATGAACTGCTCGCCCTGATTGGCCGACTTGAAGCAATTCTTGCCGATGAGAACGAAATCCTTCGTATTATCAAAGAAGAGCTACTCGAAATGAAAGAGAAGTTTGGCGACGAACGTCGGAGCCAAATCATTAATCACGAGATGGGTAAATTCAGCGACGAAGAACTCATCCCTGAAGAAGATGCGGTTGTCCTTCTTACAACAGAGAACTACATCAAACGTACACTTGTGAGTGAATACCGCCGTCAACACCGTGGCGGTAAGGGAAAGCGTGGAATGACGACGAAAGAAGAAGACGTCATTGATCAATTGATCCCTGCAACAACTCACGATTGGCTGCTATTCTTTACTAATAAGGGTCGCATCTTCCGTCTCAAGGCGTACGAAGTCCCGGCTGCATCCCTTGCTGCAAAGGGTGTTGCTGCGGTGAACCTGCTTGCACTTCAACCAGAAGAGAAGATTACTTCAATCATCAAGCATGAAAAAGATGCAGGTGATGACGGCTATCTCTTTATGGCAACCCTCAAGGGAACGGTAAAGAAGACACCATTCAAGGACTACGCAAACATTCGTACTAACGGATTGATTGCTATCAAACTTGATGATGGTGATGAACTGCGATGGATCAAGAAGACGACAGGTGATAACGATGTTATTATCTCAACATCTGCCGGTCAGGCTATCCGCTTCCAAGAGACTGACGCTCGTCCAATGGGACGCTCAGCTCGTGGTGTTCGTGGAGTGCGTCTGCGCCCTAACGATAAGGTAGTTGGTATGGATATCGTTGCCAATAACGAAGGGAACCTTCTTGTCATTAGCGAAAGTGGCTACGGAAAAGTAACCAAGGCTGCTAACTTCCCGGCACACAAGCGTGGTGGTGTTGGTATCAAGGCGGCGATCGTGACTGCCAAGACTGGTCCAATCGTAGCGGTTCGTTCACTCGATCACGACACAAGCGAAATCCTCCTCATCTCGAGTAAGGGACAGGCTATCCGTGTCGGACTCAAAGACATCCCAGTCCTTGGACGAACGACACAAGGTGTTCGTATTATGCGCACCGGAGAAGGTGATAAGGTTTCTTCATTCGGATTCGTTCCTGAACAAGTTGCTGAAGAAATCGACGTTGAAGGCGAAGAAACGGCGAAGGCATAACAATGACTGAGTTTTTCTCCCCATACATTGTTGCAGCGATTGCTGGATGGATTGTGTCTCAGGCATTGAAATACATCATCCTCAGTATTAAGGGGCGAAAACTCCGCAACATGCGACAGCTGTACCTATCGGGAAGTATGCCAAGTGCCCACACCGCAACGGTCATCGCTGTACTCGTCGTTATCGGATTTAAGGACGGGGTAGCGTCAGGACTATTTGGTCTGGCGCTGCTGTTCGCCTCTGTTGTGATGTACGATGCAATGATGGTTCGTCGCTCGTCTGGAGAGCAAGGCAAGTCACTCACAGCCCTTATTAAGGAGCAAAAGAGTAAAGTAGTAATACCGCGAGTTGCAAAGGGTCACACGCCTATGGAAGTCGCCGGTGGAGTCGTCGTCGGACTCGCAATTGGACTGGCTGTTGCCGGCCTTATGGTTGTATAGCCAAAAATCTAAAAGTAATTCATTTTCATTATTGACTCATTAACAGATAGAGTGTAAACTTATCAGAGTCTGGTCAGCAATGGCCCACCGATCCAACGTGGAGTTGTGACAAAAAAGACGAGAACTTTGACAATTTAGTAGTGCAAATGTGAAGCTATCTTTTATTAGATAGTTTCTATCATCGTCAATTTATTATGAGTCTTGTGTCTTGAAAATAGAGACATTTATATGGAGAGTTTGATCCTGGCTCAGGATGAATGCTGGCGGCGCGCCTAACACATGCAAGTCGAGCGGTAACATGAATAATTTATTATTTGATGACGAGCGGCGGACGGCTGAGTAACGCGTGGGAACATGCCCCAAAGTGAGGAATAAGCTCCAGAAATGGAGTCTAATGCCGCATATGATCTTCGGATTAAAGGATTTATCCGCTTTGGGAGTG